>OOBN01001260.1_pt1 | contig 19092 bp, 16 predicted proteins | sample 1671091 | NCBI WGS metagenome assembly OOBN01 (sample SAMN06348121, study PRJEB24527) | human gut metagenome | biome: human gut; feature: ankylosing spondylitis patient; material: feces | host: Homo sapiens | place: China | collected 2015-10 | reverse complement strand
TGATGGAAGAGAAGCCGGCCTCGATGCAGGCCTTGCAGCCCTCATAGGTGCCGTGATCCAGATGCAGGGCAACGGGAACGGTGATGCCCATGGAATCGACCATTGCGCTGACCATGGCAGCGACGGTCTTGAAACCGGTCATGTACTTGCCGGCACCCTCGGAAACACCCAGAATCACAGGGCTCTTCATTTCCTCGCAGGCGGTCAGAACGGACTTGGTCCACTCCAGATTGTTGATGTTGAACTGAGGCACACCGTAGTGGCCATCACGTGCTTTGATCAGCATTTCGGTTGCATTTACCAACATTATTCATTACCTCCACAAAATCATTGGGGTCTTGCTCGTTTCATATCCGCTTTGTGCACGGTTTAACGAACCTACAGAATTAGTATACCCCAAACAGCGGCCAAAATCAATCCAAACCGGTGTTTTTCCTGTAACAATGCGGGGATTCTGTTTCTGGCAGGGTGCAGGGGGTTACTGCCAGAAGCGCGTATATTCGATAGAATGCAACAAATTTCCATATAATGTGCAATAAGCGGCCGAAAGACAGAAAGCTTGATGAAGGACGGATTTTCAACACAGATCCACATTCGTCAAAATGATATTGGGCAATTTGGCAAAAGCGGACAGGATGCAGTTCAAAAAATTGTCATATTTCCGACTTGTATTCTACAAATTGTACGCAGGAAATCAAAAAAGATCGAACCAAAAAGTGGAAAACCTTGTGGAAAGTGTGGAATTCCACAGGCAAAACAGGCTTTAAAGCTGGACTTTTGAACTTTCTCCACAGGGTTTTCAACATGTGGAAAAATAATCGCTCTTCTACGGATTGTATACCGCGTTTTTGTGGAAAACTTTTTTCTCCGGCAAAACAGAGGGATATCTACCCAGCAGCCGGGTAAAGCTGATGCAGGGCGGCAGAACATTTCTGCAAAAAAGCGGAAACGGTCTCCGGCACCACGAACAGAAAAACTTTTGCAGGACGCGGATAAAAAACGGTAATTTGCTGGCAAACAAGGTTGGCTTATGCTATACTTCAAGATGAGTTATCATCTTCAGATTATACCGGTGCGCGGCCCAGAGTGCGGCGCGCCTTTTGGAGGGTGTGCACAGCACCTTCCGGTGATACAACGGAAGGAGAAAATCATCATGGAAGAAAAGAACCAGCCGCGCCGTCCGCGCCGCAGCCCGGAAGAGCCGCTGCAGAAGAACGAGAGCCTTGTTTATGGCAAAAATCCGGTGACCGAACTGCTGAAAAGCGGTTCCGGCGTGGACACCGTACTCATTGCTGAGGGCATGGCTCCGGCCGTGGCGGCTTACTATACCGCATTGGCAAAGGAAGCGGGTGCCACGGTGAAGCGGGTGCACCCCAACAAGCTGCGCCTGATGACCGGCACCGAGAGCCATCAGGGTGTGGCGGCATTTGCCAGCGAGATCGAATACGTGACGGTAGAAGACCTGATGGCAGCAGCCAAGGACAAGGGCGAGGCACCTTTTCTGGTGCTGAGCGATGGCATTGAAGACCCGCACAATCTGGGTGCCGTGATGCGCAGTGCTCTGCTGTGCGGTGCGCATGGCATCGTGATCCCAAAGCGCGGCGGCGCATCGGTCACGCCTACCGTCATCAAGTCCAGCGCAGGTGCCGCAGAACGCCTGCCGGTGGCTCGTGTGGCCAACATCGGCGAGACCATCCGCCGTCTGAAGGAGCAGGGTGTGTTCGTCTACTGCGCCGATATGGACGGCGTGTCTCTGCGCAGGAACAACCTGACCGGCCCCATTGCACTGGTGCTGGGCAGCGAGGGCAGCGGTGTTTCGCAGCTGGTGAAAAAGCTGTGCGACGGCGTGGTGCGGCTGGATATGGCAGCACCGGGCACCGGTGTGGACAGCTACAACGTGTCGGTGGCTGCGGGCATTATTCTGTACGAGATCCAGTCCCAGCGCGCAGCACAGCAGGCATGATCCGGCATTCGGGCCGGAACCTCAATTTGAATTACAGGAGGGACAAGAATGCCGAAAGATAAAAATAATGGCCGGGAAATGACCCCGGATGAAAAGTTCCGCTCCTTTTTCAGCACCACGGCGGTGGATATCCCGGAGGAGATGACCCGGAGAGACGAAAACCAGCCGGAGGAAAAGCCGCAGAAACGGTTTGGCCTGTTTGGCCGTGGTAAGGAAAAGCAGGAGACTGACGAAGCTGCAGCAGAGCAGCCGCAGGAAATGCCAACCGGTGAGGTGCGGCTGGGTGAGGATGCGCAGCCGGAACCGGAAGCGGATCTGGAACTGATGCTGAAGCCGGAGGCAGACCCGGAACAGGAACTGGCCCCGTGGCCTTTTCTGGAAAAGGAAGCAGAGGATGCACAGCCGGAAGCACCCGCCAAAAAGCCGGAGGAAAAATCTGCACCGCAAACGGCGGAACCCCCGGCGGCAGTGAAGCCGGAAACACCCCGGCAGAGCGCTGTCCCGGCGGCAAGACCCGCAGAGCAGCATAGCACGGCAAAGCCTCTCCGGCACCCCAAGAATGCGCCGGAGGTGCTGCTGCCGCAGGAAGAGCAGGAGCAGCAGGAGATGGCACAGCTCAAGGCGATGATCAACGGCCTGAGCGACCAGAAGCCGGAAAAGCCTGCACCGAGAGCCGAAGCAGCCCCGGCAGCAGAAACTGAACCGGCTGAAAGCAAAAAGAAACCGTCCGGTGCACCGCTGCCCGCGGCTGTGTTTGCAGCGGTAAAGGAGACGGCACCGGAGCTGCAGCCGGAACCTGTGCCGCAGCCGAAAAAAACGGAGCAGCCGGAAAAGCAGCCGGTGGCCGATTTCTTTGGCAAGGCGCAGAGCGAGGACGCACCGCAGGCACCTTTGGCCCCGGCAGAGGAGCCTGCCGCAAAAGAGGATACCATGAGTCTGCCGCTGCTGCCGCTGGACGGTGAAGAGCCGCAGCAGGCACCGGAGAAGGCACCCGCTGCGCCACAGCCGGAACTGAAAGCTGAGGCGGAGGACGCGGTGTCTCCGGAGGAACATGCCGAAACGGAGCTGACCGAGCCGGAGGCCACGGCGGATAAGCTGCACCGCATGAACGCAGAGCTGACGCTGCGCTGCGTGCTGGGCGGCATTCTGGCTGTGGTGCTGCTGCATTTTGGTTTGGTATCGGATGGGCTGCTGCCCGCCATGGCGGCGCTGGACCCGGATGCTGCCCCGGCGGCATTCTATGCTGCAAACCTGCTGCTGCTGGCAGCAAGCCTGTGCGTGGGCTTCCCGGTGCTGCGCGACGGCCTGAACGGCCTGCGCGGACGGTCTTCTTCCGAGACGATGCCGGCGCTGGCCGCAGTAGCAGCGCTGGTGCAGGCGGTTACAGCCATGCTGAACGCAAATGTTTACCGCGGCACCACCGGCATCTCGCTGCTCAGCGGCATGGCCGCGCTGGGGCTGTTCCTTGCGCTGCTGGGCAGCCGGGTGATGCTGGCTGCTGTCAAGGGCGGCTATGAGCTGGTGACCAATGGTGTGGAGTTCGAGGGCGCCTACCGCGCCAAGGACAAAGACCTGCTGCGCGCCCTTGCACGGGATCTGGAACAGAAGGACCCCTGGGTGCTGCTGAGCCGCCCGATGAAGGAAGCTGACGGCTTTGTGGAGCAGAGCTTGAGCGAACGCGCAAGCGAGCGCCGTGCACGCAAAGTTTCGTACATCCTGCTGGGCGTTGCCCTGCTCAGCGGCGTGCTGTTCCTGCTGGCAGGTGCCGGCTGGAACAAAGCGGCGGCTGCCATGGCAGCGGTGCTGTGCATGGGCGCACCGCTTTCTTCTACCCTGATCGCGGGCGTTGCCTCGCTACGGCTGCAGCGTGCGGCTGCGGCTGTGGGCGCAGTCGTGCCCGGTTGGCAGGCCATTGAGCAGCTGGGCGGCATTGATACGCTGCAGATTGATGCAGACGACCTGTTCACCGCCGACAGCGCACAGCTGGAGGATATCCGCATCTTCAAGGGCGGCCGCATCGACCGCGCCATCCTGTACGCGGCCAGCGTGTTGAACGAGAGCCACGGCACCCTGAAGGGGCTGTTCCGTCAGATCGTTGAGGAACGCACAGACATCCTGTTCCCGGTCAAGGATCTGGAGCAGCACCATGGGCTGGGCTTTTCCGCCTGGTGCGATAACAACCGCATCCTCATTGGTACCCGCCGCTATCTGGAGCAGGAGGGCGTGCCGCTGCCGGACGAGGAATACGAGATGCAGCACTCGAAGAACGGCGAGCTGCAAATTTTGTATCTGGCTGTGTCCGGCAATCTGCACGCTATGTTCGTGCTGAAATATGTGGGCGGGCGCAATGTGGCCCGCGGCCTTGCCGTGCTGCAAAAGGAGAACATCCGCCTGCTGGTCACATGCCAGGACCCCAGTCTGACTGCACACCACATTACCGAAGCATACCGCCTGCCGGAAGGCATGATCACCGTGCTGGATCAGGAGCAGTGCAACGCCATCAAGGCCGCACCGGAAGACCCGGAGGACACCTGCTGCATGATCCATCTCAAGGCGTTTGCCAGCCTGACCGGCGGTCTGCAGGCTGCGGATCAGGCCCAGAACGCCGAGAGCAGCGCCACCACGGTACAGATGGTCTCGGTGCTGTTCTCCATTATCATTGCAGCGCTGCTCACCAGTGCAGGCAGCATCTGGGAGCTTTCGGTGGCAACGGTGCTGATGTATCAGGCAGCGTGGAGCGCCCTGAGCATTGCTGTGTGTGCACTGAAGCAGCATAACTGAGAAATATTCTCAGAATAAATAGGAATTATTCTTGATTTCTCTCAAAAAATATGGTATACTCTGTTCAGAACCTGAGCCGCAGGCGAAAAAATTACCGCCGGGCTGAATGATAGAGCCGGGATCGGTCGATCCTGACAGAAGATCCGTTTTTGAAAGGAGAGCATCATGGAACTGAAGGGTACCAAAACCGAGAAAAATCTGATGGAAGCGTTTGCAGGCGAGAGCCAGGCACGCAACAAGTACACCTTCTTTGCCAGCATGGCAAAAAAAGAAGGCTACGAGCAGCTGGCCGCGATCTTTGAGGAGACCGCCGGCAATGAGAAGGAGCACGCAAAGATCTGGTTCAAGCTGCTGTGCGGCGGCGCGATCCCCGATACCCTGACTTGTCTGGACATGGCAGCAGGCGGTGAGCACGACGAGTGGACCGAGATGTACCCCCGCATGGCCAAGGAGGCCAAAGAAGAGGGCTTCCCTCAGATCGCAGCACTGTTCACCATGGTGGCACAGATCGAGAAGGAGCACGAGGAGCGCTACCGTGCGCTGGCCGAAAACCTGAAAAACAACAAGGTCTTTGCCCGCGAGGAGCAGCAGGTATGGCAGTGCCGGAACTGCGGCTACACCTATATCGGCAAGTCCGCACCGCTCAAGTGCCCGGTGTGCGCACATCCGCAGAGCTACTTTGAGCTGAAAAAGATCAACTACTAAGCTGAAAATTCAAAAGCAGAACAGCGCCGCCGCATCCGGTTTGCCGGGTGCGGCGGCGTTTTGTACAAAATTGAAAAGCGGATTTTATTATTCTCCACAAAATAAGGCTCAGCTGCCCGGCAGAATGGGCAAAAAACTTGACCCGGTTTTGCACTGCGTGTAAAATAATACGGAGACAGGAATATTTAAAGGATCTTGCAGCAAAGCAGGCGGGGAGGGCAAAGCCCATGAAGCAGGGGTTCAAAGCGTGTGTTTGTGCAGTGGTGCTGTGCGCAGAACTGTTTGCAGCCGGGGCCTTGTCGGCCTATGCTGCGCAGGAGCAGCCGCTGCCGGACAGCGGCATGACATTGGACACTGCCGAACTGACGCTGGATATCACCGAAGGAGACCCGGCCCCGGTGGCCTACCTGAATGTGCAGGCACCCAACGACTACTTCTTTCTGATCTGGACTTCCAGTGATCCGGCAGTGGCATCGGTGGACGGCACTGGCAAGGTGACCGGCCATGCCGAGGGCACTGCGGCCGTCACGGCCCGCAATGAGCGCGGCGAAAAGACCACCTGTACCATCACGGTGCGCAAAAGCACAGCCAGCCGCCTGGTGCTGAACACCAGCGATCTGACGCTTACCATTACAGAGCAGGAGCCTGCCCCGACGAAACAGCTGAAGCTGGAACAGAACAAAGGCGGGTTTACCTATGTGCGGCAGTGGGTCAGCAGCAACCCGGCGGTGGCATCGGTAAGCACAAACGGTACCGTAAAGGCGCAGGGGTCCGGCAAGGCCGTCATCAGCGCACTGACCACAGCCGGGCAGGTGCTGCGCTGCACGGTAACGGTCACATCGGAGATCGGACGGGTGCAGATGAGCAAAAACGCCATGCTGCTGCAGGCAGTGGGAGCCAGTCAGAAGCTGACAGCGCAGGCTGCAGGCACCCAAAACGGAACGATGACATGGTTCAGCAGCAATCCGGGCGTGGCAACTGTAAGTGCGGATGGCATGGTAACGGCGGTGGGCGACGGTGAAACGATGATCCTTGCCGTTACACCGGAGGGTCGTGCCGATGCCTGCTATGTGGCCGTGGGAGCGGCGGCGTGGCGGTTCCGCTCGGAGGACGAACTTGCCGAAACGCTGACCCTGACCGGCCAGCTGCCCTATTCGGATGGAAAGTAAAAAGAAAAATGGGAGCGTTCTGTGCAGCAGGATGCTCCCATTTTTTCAAAACCCGCTGGGCAGAAAGATCATTGTTCCCCGGGCAGACCACGCCATCCGCTGGGCCATGCAGCCGGGCGCACCGGCCAGCAGAAACAGGGCCAGTGCGGCGAGCAGAAGCACCCATCCAAGGCCGCTGTGCGGCCTGCCGGAAAAAGGATCCCCTTTTTTGCGTCTCATCCCGCTGCCCCCTTTTTGCTGTGCTGGCCCATGCTATGCGCGGCCAGCAGTGATTGTGCAACGTGCTGGGCTGTGGTACAATAAAATATCGAAATCTACTGTGCAGGGAGAACGATCTTTATGCTGACCATTACACTGCTGGGCACTGCGGCTACCATGCCACTGCCGGACCGGGCACTCTCGGCGGCGTTTGCTGCCTGCGGCGGCCACGGCCTGCTGTGGGACTGCGGCGAGGGCACGCAGGCGGCAGCGCGCCGTGCGGGCGTGAACCTGATGCGGGCAGATGCCATCTGCCTGACCCACTACCATGGCGACCACATCTTTGGTCTGCCGGGCCTTTTGCAGACTCTGGGGGCGCAGGGCCGCACAAGGCCGCTTGCGCTGCTGGGTCCGGAGGGCCTGCCGGATATCTGGGCGGCGGTGCGGGCACTGACCGGCCCGCTACCCTATCCGGTGAAGCCGCAGGTGCTTATGCCGGGCCAGCCGCTGGCGCTGGATGCGCTGAGCGAGGGCTGGCCTGCCGGTGCGCGGCTGGTGTCGTTTGCCACAAAGCACCGGGTAAAAAGCCTTGGCTACCGGCTGGAGCTGCCCCGTGCAGGCAAATTTTCGCCGGAGCAGGCCCGGGCGCTGGGGGTGCCGGTGCAGCAATGGAAGATGCTGCAGAAAGGGCAGAGCGTTGCCGTGGAGGGCAGAACGGTGCAGCCTGCGCAGGTGCTGGGCGCCCCGCGCAAGGGGTTGAGCGTGGTATTTTCCGGCGATACGGCCCCCTGCCCGTATTATTTGCAGGCGGCGCATGACGCAGACCTGCTGATATGCGATGCCACCTATGCCCTTCCGGAGCAGGAAGACCAGGCCCGTCAGTGGGGGCACAGCACCTTTGGGCAGAGCGCATCCCTTGCCGCGCAGGCGAGAGCAAAGCGGCTTTGGCTGACCCATTATTCCCCCATGATCACCGAACCGGAGGAATATGCCGCGCAGGCACAGAGCATCTTCCCGGCGGCGGAGTGCGGCTTTGACGGCAAAAGCATCACCCTGCAGTACGAGGAGGCACAGCCATGACCATCCGGATGGACGAGGGTGCGGCAGAGCTGCTGGACACCCTGCACAGGGCGGGCTATGCAGCCTACGTGGTGGGCGGCTGCGTGCGGGACAGTCTGCTGGGCCTTACACCGCACGACTGGGACCTGTGCACCAGTGCTCTGCCGCAGCAGGTGATGGAGCTGTTCGGCGCGCAGCGGTGCATCCCCACCGGCCTGCAGCACGGCACGGTAACGGTGAAGCAGAGCGGTGCCCTTTACGAGATCACCACCTTCCGTACAGAAGGCACCTACACAGATGGCCGCCACCCGGACGAGGTGCACTTTGTGCCGGATGTGCGGGAGGATCTGGCCCGGCGGGATCTTACCATCAACGCCATGGCCTACAATGAAAAAGAGGGCCTTGTGGACCCCTTTGGCGGGCAGGCCGACCTGCAAAGCGGCATCGTACGGGCGGTGGGTGTGCCCCGCCAGCGGTTCACCGAGGACGCGCTGCGAATCCTGCGGCTGTACCGCTTCGCAGCCCGGTTTGGCTTTGCCATCGACCCGCCCACGGCGCAGGCGGCACAGGAGCTGTGCGCCCATCTGGACTGTGTATCGGTGGAGCGCATCGAGGAAGAGCTTGCAAAGCTGCTGAGCGCACCCGCCCCTGCGGCATATCTTGACGAAAAAATACTCGGTGTTGTTTTGCCCGAGCTTTCACCGGAGGCACTGGCGGCGGCAAAGCCGGTGGTGGATGCCTGCCCGGCGGGTGCGGAAAACCTGCCCATCCGGCTGGCGGCGCTGCTGCTGAGCCTTGGCGAGGATGGCATCCGCCGCACCCTCAAGCGCCTGCGCTGCTCCAACGCCTTGATTGAAGAGGCGGCGGTGTTGGTGCGGGAAGCCAGAGGGTGTGACGGTAGCTTTCTCTTCGGACACGAGTTCGAGTTGCGGCACCCAGCGGATGCTTCGTGCTTTGAGCAGCACTCGCATCCTGCTGGCCGCTGCCCCAACAGCAACTCCTTGTTTCCGCCGCAGGCGGCGGTCGTTGCCGTTGCAGGCCATTCCATCGCCCGCCCTATTGCCTTCGGCAACAGGGTCCCACCCCAGCGGACGGTCCTCAGAGAAACTACCGTCACACCCGGCTTTACCATCTACGCCCGCCGACTACTGGGCAAATATAACTTGTGTACCGTGCAGCGCATTGCTGCACTGGGCACAGCCCTGCAGCCGGAACGGGCGGCTGATTTTGCTGCACTTTCCGAATTGGCCGAACAATTGGACGCGGACGGCGTATGCTGCCGCGTCAGCCAGCTGGCTGTGAATGGCCGCGACCTGATGGCGGCAGGCGTCCCGGCGGGGCCGGGCATCCGCAAAGTGCTGGAAGCGCTGCTGGACGGTGTGATCCGGGAAGAATATCCCAACGAGCGGCAAGCCCTGCTGGCCGCAGTGCAGCAGCTCGCTGCGTCTTGACAAGCTCTTTTTTCAGAGTTACTATTATACTACTGTTTTAGTGTGTTGAATGCACCAAAGGAGAACTTATGACCACACAGACCCCTGATTCAAAGCCGCGTGCCCTCATTGCCATGAGCGGCGGCGTGGACAGCTCGGTGGCGGCATGGCTCATGCAGCAGGCAGGCTATGACTGCACCGGCATCACCATGCGGCTCACCCGCAACGAAACGCTGGGACAGTCCGGCTTTCACACCTGCTGCTCGGAAAAGGACATCGAGGACGCGGCAGAGGTGGCGTATGCCATGGATATCCCGTACGAGGTGCTGGATTTCACGGCCGACTTCCGGGAACAGATCATTGAAAAATTCGTCCGCGTGTATGAGGCGGGCGGCACGCCGAACCCCTGCATCGACTGCAATAAATATATGAAGTTCCGCCATCTGCTGGACTGGGCCCGGGCACACGGCATGGAGTATGTGGTCACGGGCCACTATGCCCGGGTGGAGCAGGACGAGGCCACCGGCCGTTTCCTGCTCAAAAAGGGGCTGGACGAGGGCAAAGACCAGAGCTACGTGCTCTACAACCTCACTCAGGAGCAGCTGGCGCATATCCGTCTGCCGCTGGGCGGCCTGCACAAGACTGAGGTGCGCGAGATCGCGGAGCAGCACAAATTTGTCAATGCCCGCAAGCACGACAGTCAGGACATCTGCTTCGTGCCGGATGGCGACTATGCCCGCTTTATGGAGGACTTCACCGGCAAACACTACCCGGCAGGTGATTTTCTGGATGAGAGCGGCAGGGTGGTGGGCACCCACAACGGCGCGGTGCGGTACACCATCGGCCAGCGCAAGGGGCTGGGCCTTGCCATGGGGGCACCTGTGTACGTCTGCGGCAAGGACATGCAGGCAAACACCGTCACGGTAGGGCCGGAGGAGATGCTGTTCGACCGCATCGTGTATGCGGACGAGGTGAACTGGATCGCCATTCCGGAGCTGACCGGGCCGCTGCGGGTCACAGCCCGCACCCGGTACCATCAGGTGGAGCAGGCCGCCACCGTCTACCCGGCGGAGTGCGGCTTCCGGCTGGAATTTGACCAGCCCCAGCGCGCCCCTACGCCCGGTCAGGCCGTGGTGCTGTATCAGGGCGACACCGTGCTGGGCGGCGGCACCATTACGAGAGTGGAAAAGTAACAAGGAGAACAAAATGCAAAATCAGTATTCCCGCACGCAGTTGCTGCTGGGCGCGGAAGCTATGGAAAAACTGCACAATTCCCGCGTGGCGGTGTTCGGCATCGGCGGCGTGGGCGGCTACACGGTGGAAGCGCTGGCGCGCAGCGGCGTGGGGGCACTGGATCTGATCGATGATGATAAGGTCTGCCTGACCAACCTCAACCGCCAGATCATCGCCACCCGCAGTACGGTAGGGCAATATAAAGTAGATGTGGCTGCACAGCGCATCCACGACATTGACCCGGACATCAGGGTGACCACCCACCGGTGCTTCTTTGGCCCGGAAACACAGGACCAGTTCGACTTTACCCAGTACGACTATGTGGTGGATGCCATTGACACCGTTACCGGCAAGCTGGCGCTGGTGATGAAGTGCAAGGAGGCAGGCACTCCCATTATCTGCTCCATGGGCGCAGGCAACAAGATGGACCCGACCCGCTTTGAAGTGACCGATATCTACAAGACCTCGGTCTGCCCGCTGGCCAAGGTGATGCGTACCGAGTGCCGCAAGCGCAGGATCAAGCACCTGAAGGTGGTCTACTCCAAGGAGCCTGCCATGACCCCCATCGAGGATGACGCCATCAGCTGCAAGTATCACTGCATCTGCCCTCCGGGCACCCAGCGCAAGTGCACCCAGCGCCGTTCGGTGCCGGGTTCCAATGCCTTTGTACCCTCGGTGGCTGGCCTGATCATCGGCGGCGAGGTGGTAAAAGACCTTGTGGGCTTTGTACCAATGAAGGGGTAAAACAAAAGGCAGACTCCTGCTGTGTGGGACGATTTTGAATGCGCTCCGCGTTGCTTTGCGCATAAGCTAAGGAAATTATATTTTTGATTTTGGGGTCCAGAAACGCCTGCGGGTGTTTCTGGACCCCATTTTCATGGGCGGGGGTCGTGGAGGAAAGGCTTGTGCTTGCGGGCAGAACCCTCTCGGTCACGCCTGCGGCGTGCCAGCTCCTGAGAGGGTTCAGCCCGCTGAAAACAAGCAGAACGTTAACTCCGCCGCGCGAATGTTTCCACAGGAAACCAGCGCGGCAGCTTCCGCTTTCGGTTATGACTCCTCCCGTGAAAAGGCAATTCTGGAAAATCCGCGTTTGTGTAGCAATGAAAGCCCCAGTAGGGCTTTCAAGCTCCGCAGATTTTCCAGAATTGCGAAATTATAAATATTTTTTCCGCTGATTATGCGCAAAGCAAACGCGGCGCGCATTTCAAATCGTCCCATCCTCTTATATTTATCATCTCTTTATTGACAACAAACCTCATTTTGCCGTAAACTGAAGCCATAGAAAACCGGCGCTGTGCCGGGCAAAGAGGGTAATAAAATGGAGAAGACCGTGCATTACGAAAAAACACTCACCAGTGAGGTGCTCTTCGAGGGCCGGGTGATCACCCTGACAAAAGACACTGCTCTGCTGGAAAACGGCAAGACCGCCGAACGCGAAGTGGTGCATCACCACGGCGGTGCGTGCATCCTGCCCTATTTTGAGGACGGCACCATCTGCATGGTGCGCCAGTTCCGCTACGCCATGCAGCAGGAGCTGTGGGAGCTGCCTGCCGGCAAGCTGGAAAAGGGTGAGGACCCCTTTGAAGCCGCCAAGAGGGAGCTGGGCGAGGAGTGCGGCCTGACCGCGGACAATTATATCTCTCTGGGCCAGTTTTTCCCCACCGTTGGCTATGACACCGAAGTGATCTATACATGGGTCGCCACCGGCCTGCACAAGACCCAGATGCATCTGGATGCCGATGAATTCCTGACCCCTGACCGTGTGCCGCTGGATAAAGCTTATGAGATGGTCATGAGCGGCGAGATCCGGGACGGCAAGACCATTGCCGGTATCCTGAAGCTCAAGGCCCTGATCGCCGAGGGCAGGCTGTGAATATCCTGTACGAAGATGCCGCCCTTGTGGTGCTGGACAAGCCCGCCGGACTTTCCAGCGAAGAGGGCGTGCCCGCAGCCCTGCGGCAGCTGTGGGGCCAGCCGGATGCCTTTGTAGGCGTGGTGCACCGGTTGGACACGGGTGTTTCCGGTCTGATGGTGTTTGCCAGAACGCCCGGGGCTGCGGCCGCACTCAGCCGTCAGATCACCCAGAGCCAGAACGCCTACGCTGTGCAGGATGGCAGGGCCGAAGGGAAGCCGGAAGTGCCGCAGTTCATCAAGCGATATCGGGCCGTCATTGCAGGCGGGCCGGACGAAGCACTGCCCGCCGAAGGCACCCTGCGGGACTGGCTGTTCAAGGACAGCCGCCGGGGCCGGGTGTTCCCGGTCAGCCGCCCCCGCAAGGGCGTACGGGAAGCCGTGCTGGAATACCGCATCGTGAAAACGGCAGGAGAGATGAGCCTTGCTGAGATCACGCTGCACACCGGCCGCACTCATCAGATCCGGGTGCAGTTTGCATCCCGGAAGCATCCGCTGGCCGGAGACGGCAAATACGGAAGCCGCGTAAAAGGCAGCATTGCCCTGCAGAGCTGCGGCCTGCAGTTTTTGCACCCGGAGACCGGAAAGCCCATGGCATTTACGCTGCCACTGCCGGAAGGCGCGTTCTGGAAACCGTTTGAAGAATAATGCATTTCCATTAGGTGAGAGGTATGGAACAATACAAAACTGATGCTGAGATCTATGCTGTGCTGGAGCGGGAGATCATTGACCTGACCATCCGCCCCGGCTCTTCACTGAGCGAAAATCCGCTCTGTGCCCGCTTTGGCGCACCGCGCACCCTGATCCGGGTGGTGCTGCAGAAGCTGCAGGAAAACGGGCTGGTAAAGATCGTGCCTTACAAGGGCACCACCGTTACCCGGCTGAACCGCCGCATCGTGGACGAGCTGATCTACGAGCGCACCGCCGTGGAAGCCCGCGTATTGCGGGATTTTTCGCCCCGGTGCACCCCGGAGCAGCGGGCGTTGATCCGCAGGCGGGTGGAAGCCTACGAGGCCCTTGCGGTCATGGAGAGCCCGGATTACAACAAGCTGTACGAAGCCGACCGTGCCCTGCACGGGACATGGTTTGCCGCCATGGATAAAATGTACCTGTGGAGCACCCTGCAGAACGCCCACGCCGACTACAGCCGCTTCCGGATGCTGGACACCATGACCACAGGCGGCCTTGCCGAGGTGATCGCAGACCACCGCAACCTGATGAACGCCATCGAGCGGTGTGACCTTGCCGCCTTTGAACCGTTGGTGGAACGGCACCTGTACGGCGGCATCCGGCGGCTTGGCTCCAAGCTGACCGAGGAATATGCCGATTATTTTGAGCCGGAAAAGTAATTGTTCTATGTGGAACATTTTATAAAACGAAAGGGCACAGCGCATTGCAGCGCCGTGCCCTTTTGTTTTATGCTGTCTGAATTTCACAGCACCCCGGAAATAAAAATTTCCAGACCAATGCCAATGAGGATGATGCCGCCCAGAATGGATGCCTTGCCGGAGAGCTTGGTGCCAAACTTTTTGCCGATGCGCAGGCCCGCCATGCAGATAAAGAAGGTGACCACCGCAATGATGAGCGATGCCGCAAGTGCCATCAGCCAGCCGTATTCCGAAATGGTGAAGCCCACCGAAAGCGCATCGATGCTGGTGGCGATGCCCTGCATGAGCAGTGCACCCGCACTCAGCTCTGCTGCTTCTTCGGCCTCTTCGCCCTTGATGCCATCCACCAGCATTTTGCCGCCAATATAGCCCAGCAGTGCCAGCGCGATCCACGGGATGAATTTTTCAAACGAAGAGAACAGCTCCACAATGGTGTGCACGCACACCCAGCCTGTCATGGGCATCACGGCCTGAAAAAGGGCAAAGGTGCCCGCGATCCTGCACATAGTTTTCCTGCTCATGCGGGGGTCGTGCAGGCCGTTTGCCATGGACACCGAGAACGCATCCATTGCAAGGCCCACGCCCAGCAGGGCACTGTTGAGGAAAAATACAAAACTCCATTCCATATTGTCTGCCTCCTGAATCTGACCAGAATATCGGGCAATACAAAACCCGGTCACGGGCGCACATGTACGTCCGGGACCGGGTGATTTTTTTGAAACCAACTCCATGTGCACGGGCGCTGTTCTATGCGCCAAAAACACATGAGTCTCGCAAATGAAAGCAAGCCAGACCGGAACCAATGGTCATTATGTTGACTTGCTGCGCCCTGCAAAAGCGCCTGCTACTCCCCCACGGGTATTTGTGATTGTTTTGCCATTGTAGCATATCTTTGCAGGGAAGTCCAGACAAACCGGCGCGGTTACACGGTATTTTTCCATCGGCGGGCAAAATACCAGTCCTGTGAAATAATAAAACACAGGGTGTTGCCCAGTGCCCTCAGGGTAACAGCATGTTCCTGACGCAAGGCCCGGCGGGCGCAGCGCTCGTACTCCCGCGCCTGCTGCATCCGGGCACTCCGGCGCTCTTCGGCGGTCAGGTGCATTCCCACATCGATCAGGGAGTGCAGCAGTGCCCAGTACAGCTCACACAGCGAACCCGTGATGCCATGGCGGCGGACGCACTCGAACACGGTATAGTTTGCTTCCACACGGTCGAGATTGCGCAGGGTGACTTTGCTGTTGACGATGCTGCCCGCCACCTTGCGGTAAAGGTACAGCGCATCCGGGATATTCGCGATTCTGTCCGCTTTTTCGTAGGCGTAGGCGATCAGCAGGGTGTCCTCGTTCAGCTTGCCCTCTGCAAAGCGCAGCTGCGCAAAAATGCTGCGGTGGTACAGCTTGTTCCACACCACCATGTAGGGCAGAAGGGTGCTGTGCTCCAACGCCTGCTCCGGGGTCAGCACCTCCCGCCGCACATGCAGATACTGCTCCCGGATGGGGGTCAGGGCTTCGTCCACCTGCCGGTAATTGCACACGGCCATCTGTGCACCGGCCTCCTGCGCCGCATGGTAAAGCTTTGTGCAGAAGTCCGGCGTGATGGTGTCGTCTGAATCCACAAAGGCGATCCATTCGCCCTCTGCCGCGTCCAGCCCGGCATTGCGTGCCACGCTCAGGCCACGATTCTTCTGGTGGATGACCCGGATGCGGCTGTCCTTTGCCGCTGCGGCATCGCACAAAGCAGGGCAGCTGTCCGGAGAGCCATCGTCCACCAGGATCAGCTCAAAATCCGTGAAGGTCTGGGCAAGGATGGAAGAGATGCAGGCGCTCAGAAAACGCTCTGTCTTATATACCGGCACGATGATGCTGATCTCCGGCTGTTTTTTATGTTGTTCCTGCACAATAAACTCCTCATTGCTTCAGGTCGTTTTCTGCCGTCTTTCCGCCCTTTTGCGGCATAGATCCAGATAACTGCAGGCCGATGCAGCGCAAACCACTGCCGCCCACAAATTTTTTAGTGTTACGCCGCGGGCTTGTATCAGCCGATGGCGGGCTGTACGCTCATACGCAAAGGCTTCCTTCATCCGGGGGCTTTTGCGCTCTTCCGGTGTCAGGTGCAGCCAGATGTCCCACACGGCAGTCAAAATCGGGCGATAGGCTGCACACAAAGCATCCCGGATGCCGTTTTGGTACAGCACATCAAACAGGCGGTACCATGCTTCCACCCAGTCCAGTGTTTTCAAGGTAGTCTTGCGGTGCATGGCACTGCCGGTAACGATGCGGTAATTGTATAAAAAATCCCATACACCGCAGGCAGAAGCCGCTCTTGCGTAAATGACCGGCATGAGACAGGTATCTTCAAATGCCTTGTTTTCTGGATAGCGCAGATTTTCCAGCAGTTTTCGGCGATAAAGCTTATTCCACGGAACCTGAAAATCCGACACCACCATCCGGCGCAGAACTTCCTCCTGCGGCAAAAACTCGTTCAAAAGGCGATGTTCTCCGCCTGCAAGCGTTTTGCCCGTTTCATCAATGCACTGACTGCTGCAGATTGCAAAATCTGCACCTGTTTCCAGCACTGCCTTATGCATTTTTTCCAGATATTCTGGTGCTACTGTATCATCCGAATCCACAAATGCGATCCAATTTCCCTGTGCTGCATCCAGACCCGCATTGCGGGCTGTGCTTACACCGCCGTTTTGCTTATGGATCACCCGCACGCGGCTGTCCCTTTTTGCTGCTGCATCGCACAGGGCAGGGCAGTTGTCCGGTGAGCCATCATCCACAAGGATCAGTTCAAAATCTGTAAAGGTCTGAGCGAGGATGGAATCAATGCACTCATTCAGATATTTTTCCACCTGATACACTGGCACGATGATGCTGATCTCCGGTCTTCCACTTTCTGTTCTTTCACTCACAGTATTTCTCCCATTCGGAATTCAGTTTTATTTCCGGTACTTGAAGTTGAAGTAGAACTGCGGGTTTGCAATGCAGAGTGCGGTTTCTGCTGCGTTGCGCAGGGTACAGGCCCCCTGTTGACGAACCTCTCTGCCTGCTTTTTTCAAGCACGCTTCCGCCTGCTGAACCCGTTCACTGTTTCTCTGTTTGGGTGGCAGACTTTTTTTTGTGTTTCGGAGCATGCGTTTCATCAGTACATACTGCAGGAATGCTGTGTCTTTTTTTCCATACTTGAGTGCACAAGCAAGAAGGCCGTAGTTTGCATCGATCTCATCCAGATTTTTCAAGGTGACCTTTCCATGCATAATGCTTGCCGGATGCAGCCGGTAATGGTACAGTTTTTCCTTTATACAAGCCACAGCTGTTGCATGTTCAATGATTTCCGGTGTGGTAAATGCATCTTCATAGTTTTTGCCCACAGGAAAAACGATTCCTTCCAGCACATCTCTCCGATGCAGTCTTGTTGCTGCCTGAATCAACGGCGTAAGGCGGATGCGGTGTATTGCTTCCTCACGGGAAAGCACTTCTGTACGTAAAGGCTGTTCCTGATAATCACAAAGACTTCCATCCTCTTCCATAAAAACTTCGTTGCAGACTGCAAGTTCAGCACCTGCCTGCTTTGCTGCCCGCAGCATTTTTTCGTAGTAAGTCTTGTCTACAAAGTCATCCGGGTCCACAAAGCCGATCCAATTTCCCTGTGCAGCTGCCAAACCCGCATTGCGAGCTGTGCTTACACCTCCGTTGATTTTATGGATCACCCGCACGCGGCTGTCTTTTTCCGCCGCTGCATCACACAGGGCAGGGCAGTTGTCCGGGGAGCCATCGTCCACCAGAATCAGCTCAAAATCCGTAAAGGTCTGTGCCAGAATGGAATCAATGCATTCGTTCAGGTATTTTTCCACCTTATACACCGGCACGATGATGCTGATCTCCGGGGATTTTTTTTGCTCTGTCATGTTCCTTAAACCACTTTCTGTGTTTATTTTTATTCCTCACACGCTATTTCTATTATACATGGTTTGGATGGATTTGAAAAGAAGCCGCCGTACAGAAATCTCTGCGCGGCGGCTTCTTTCAAATCTTATTGTGTTTTCAAGGTTTACTCTTCGCCCTTATCGTCTGCTTCCGGGGCTTCTGCAGCGGCGGCAGCATCCGCAGCTTCCATGGCGGCAAGCTGCTCTGCGGTGGGTTCGGCATCGGCATCGGAGGTGTCGATCTGCTCGGTCTGGGCCTCGTCGTCGTGGTCGGTGCGGGCAAGTACCATCACCTTATCGTTCTCACCCAAGCGCATCACCCGCACGCCGGAACCGTAGCGGCTCTGCAGCGGGATCTCGTTGGCGTGCAGACGGATGATGATGCCCTCCTGACTGCTCAGCAGCACATCGTCCACGTCGTCCACGATCTTGACCGCAGCCACCTTATCCTTGGCGGCATCGTAGTTGCGGATGCCCTTGCCGCCGCGTGCGGTGATGCGGTAGGTGTCGATGTCCGACCGGCGGCCCTTGCCGTTCTCGGTGACGGTGAGCACCGTGCCGCCCTCGCGGCAGATGCACACACCCACAACTTCATCGCCCTCGGCCAGACGGATGGCGCGCACGCCGTGGCCGCTGCGGCCCATGGGACGTGCATCGGCTTCGTTGAAGCGGATGGCCTGACCGTTGCGGGTGGCAACGATGAGCATATCGTGGCCGGAGGTCAGGCGGGTCCATGCCAGAGCGTCGCCCTCGTTCAGGGCAATGCCGATCAGGCCGGACTTACGGATATTGGCATACTGTTCCAGCGGGGTGCGCTTGATGAGGCCCTGCTTCGTGACCATGGTCACAAAGCCGCCCTCGGTGTCGGCTTCCTTCGACTGGCAGATCATGTTGGTGACCTTTTCACCCTCGGCCAGCTGCAGCAGGTTGACGATGTTGCTGCCCTTGCTGGTGCGGCTGCCCTCGGCAATGGTGTAGCCCTTGATGCGGAACAGACGGCCCCTGTCGGTGACAAAGAGCACATAGTCGTGGGTGGAGCCTACGAACATCTCCTGCACGATGTCCTCTTCCTTGCGGGTCATGCCGGAGATGCCGCGTCCACCGCGGCGCTGTGCCTGATAGGTGGCCTTGAGCTGGCGCTTGATATAGCCGGCCTCGGTCAGGGTGTAGACACACTGCTCCTCGGCGATCAGATCCTCGATATCCACCTCACCGGTCACGGACTGGATCTCGGTGCGACGCTCGTCGCCGAAGCGCTTTTTCATTTCCAGCAGCTCTTCCTTGACGATAGCAAGCACACGGGCGTCATCGGCCAGAATGGCCT
>OOBN01001258.1_pt1 | contig 19103 bp, 10 predicted proteins | sample 1671091 | NCBI WGS metagenome assembly OOBN01 (sample SAMN06348121, study PRJEB24527) | human gut metagenome | biome: human gut; feature: ankylosing spondylitis patient; material: feces | host: Homo sapiens | place: China | collected 2015-10 | reverse complement strand
CTTTGCAGCCGGTATGACCTGCGGCATCGCCTACGTGCTGGACGAGAACTGGGACTTCTACCAGCGCGTGAACAAGGAGACCGTCAGCCTGCCGCTGTACGTCTCGCAGGTGCTGCAGCTGGGCCTGCGCCTGCGGCCCATGGAGCGCATCCAGACCGTGCCGCAGCTGTATCAGGCCCTTTCTTCCAAGGAATACACCGCCGAGCTGACCCGCACCATGAAGCCGGAGACTCCGGTGCGCACAGCCCCGCCGGAGCCGGAACGCAAGGAGCATCTGCTCAGCTTAAAAGCGCTGCTGGCGGGCATCGTGATCCTGCTGTCCATCCTCATTCTGCTCACGCTGTGGAGCGTGCTGAGCCAGCACATCCACCAGCCTGCCGCGTCGGCTGCGGAGTCGGAACCGGCCAGCAGCGAGGTGATGGTGCCGCAGAACCTTGTGCCGAACTTTATTGGCATGGACTACACGCAGGTGCAGAACAACCGGGAATATACCAGCATGTATCTGTTCTACGTCACCGAGGAATACAGCGATACCGCCCCGGCGGGCCAGATCATCCAGCAGGAGCCGAGCGCGGATACTGTGCTCAAGGCAGGGGAGACCATACAGCTGGTGGTGAGCAAAGGCCCGCAGATGGCCGAGATGCCCAATATCATCGGCTTTACGCAGGATGGCGCGGTAAAGGAACTGGAAGCCCGGGGCCTTGTGGCCAGCTGCTTTATGGTGGTGAACGATGGCTCCTATGCATCCGGCTGCGTGGTGCGTACCAGCGAGGAGCCGGGCACCAAGGTGGAAGTGGGCACGGTGATCACCGTGTATATTGCGGCAGACCCCAGTGTGCAGATCACGGTAACACCGGAGGAACCCGCCGCTACCGAACCCACCACGACAGAGCCGGCCCCTCCGGAAACAACAGATCCTACCCCCACGGAACCGGAATACAATACAGACTAAAAAAACAAAAGCAGAAGCGGGAGCCTTGCAAAGGCCCCCGCTTCTGCTTGTTTAGGATAGGAAAGAGAATGGCTTAGTTAGAGGTTGGTGTAGCCCATCAGGTAGCGGTCTACCTCGGCGGCGCAGTCGCGGCCCTCGCGCAGGCCCCACACCACAAGGCTCTGGCCGCGGCGCATATCGCCGCAAACGAACACCTTTTCCACGTTGGTCTTGAAGCTGTGGTCTGCCACGTTGCCGCGGGCGGTCAGCTCCACACCAAATGCATCGGCCACGTAGCTTTCGCAGCCGGTAAAGCCTGCGGCGATGAACGCCAGCTGGCAGTTGTAGGTAAATTCTTCACCGGTGGGCACCATGCTGGTACGGCCGGTCTCGGGGTTCCGCTCCGGCTTCAGGTAGGAGATGATAGCACCGGTCAGATTGCCTGCATCATCCTTCAAAAATTCCTTCACGGTGGTCTGGTACACGCGCGGGTCCTTGCCAAACTTTGCAAGGCACTCGGTCTGGCCGTAGTCCACCTTCAGCACACGGGGCCACTCCGGCCACGGGTTGGAGGCTGCACGCTCCTTGGGCGGCTGCGGCATCATTTCCAGTGCCACCAGATCGGTGCAGCCCTGCCGCAGGGCCGTGCCCTGACAGTCGTTGCCGGTATCACCGCCGCCGATCACCAGAACATTCTTGCCTTTGGCATCGATGGCCTTGCCGTCCGCGAACTGGCTGTCCAGCAGACTTCTGGTCACGCTGGTCAGGTAGTCCACGGCAAAGTGCACGCCGTTTGCATCGCGGCCGGGCACATTCAGGTCGCGGGCCTTCTTGGCACCGCAGCACAGCACCACGGCATCGTAGCCGTTCAGCAGCTCTTCGGCGGCAACAGCCCCGCCCACATCCATGTTGGTGCGGAACTCCACGCCCTCAGCCTGCATGATCTTGATGCGGCGCTCGATGACGGATTTGTCCAGCTTCATGTTGGGGATGCCGTACATCAGCAGGCCGCCCACGCGGTCGGCACGCTCGAACACAGTCACGGCGTGGCCGCGCTTGTTCAGGTATTCGGCCACCGAAAGGCCGGAGGGGCCGCTGCCCACCACGGCTACGCTCTTGCCGGTGCGGGAGGGCGGCGGTGCGGCGTGCAGCCAGCCCTTGGCGTAAGCCGTCTCAATAATGGCGTGCTCGTTCTCGCGCACGGTCACGCTGCTGCCGGTCACATCGCCGCAGGTGCAGGCTGCTTCACACAGGGCAGGGCACACCCGGCTGGTGAACTCCGGAAAGCGGTTGGTGGCCATCAGACGGTGCATGGCCAGCTCCCACTTGCCATGATAAACAAGGTCGTTCCATTCCGGGATGAGATTGTTCAGCGGGCAGCCGGAGGCCATGCCGCCGATCATCATGCCGGCCTGACAGAAGGGAACACCGCAGTCCATGCAGCGTGCTGCCTGCGTCTGCTGCTCCTCGCGGGAGAGCCAGACGTGAAATTCGTTAAAGTTTTCAATGCGTTCCAGCGGCGGAACATCCGTGCTGGTTTTGCGCGTATAGTCGATAAATCCAGTTGTCTTACCCATAACGCTGCCCTCCTTACTTCTTCTTCTGCACCGTGTAGAATGCTTCGATCTGTGCCTGCTCGCCGTCCAGACCGCGCTCCTCAACGGATGCGATCACACGCAGCATACGGTCATAATCGTAGGGCAGAACTTTCTTGAACTTGGGCAAAAACTCGCTGAAGTTGTCCAGGATCTCCTTGCCGCGGGGGGAGCCGGTAAGCTCCACATGCGCGCGGATCAGCTCCTTCAGGGTGGCCACGTCGTACTTGTGCTCCACCGGTTCCAGGCTGACCGTCTCCTTGTTGACCCGCTGGTAGAAGTCCCAGTTCTCATCCAGCACATAGGCGATGCCGCCGGTCATACCGGCCGCAAAGTTCTTGCCGGTGGAACCCAGCACCACCACGGTGCCGCCGGTCATGTACTCACAGCCGTGGTCGCCCACGCCCTCCACGACGGCGGTGGCACCGCTGTTGCGCACGGCAAAGCGCTCACCGGCCACGCCGGAGATGAAGGCCTTGCCGCTGGTGGCACCGTACAGGGCCACGTTGCCGGTGATGATGTTCTCTTCCGGCTTGAAGGGGATGCCCTGCGGCGGGCGCACAACGATCTTGCCGCCGGACAGGCCCTTGCCCATGTAGTCGTTGCAGTCGCCCACCAGGTCCAGCGTCAGGCCGCCCGGGATGAACGCGCCGAAGCTCTGGCCGCCGGCACCCACACAGTGGGCGGTGAACACGTCATCCGGCAGGGTGCTGCCGTACTTGCGGGTGATCTCGCTGCCAAAGATGGCACCAAAGGCGCGGTCGGTGTTGGACACGTTCAGGGTCACGCTCTGGGGGTTCTTGCTGCCCAGCTTGAACTTCTTCATGAGCACCTTCATGTCGAGGGTGTTCTCCAGATGGAAGTCGTAGGTGTCAGCGGGCACAAAGTGCACGTTGCTGTTTGCGATGGCGGGGTTGTGCAGGATGCAGTCCAGATCCATCTTGGAAGCACGGCTGCCGGGGGCAGCGTCCTTCACGCGCAGCAGGTCGGTGCGGCCCACCAGCTCGTCCACGGTGCGCACGCCCAGCTTGGCCATGTACTCCCGCAGCTCCTGTGCCACGAAGGTGAGGTAATGGATGATGTATTCCGGTTTGCCGTGGAAGTGCTTGCGCAGCTCCGGGTTCTGGGTGCAGATGCCCATGGGGCAGGTGTCCAGATTGCACACGCGCATCATCACGCAGCCCTCGGCCATCAGCAGGCTGGTGCCAAAGCCGAATTCCTCCGCGCCCAGCATGCAGCTGATGGCCACGTCACGGCCGGAGAGCAGCTTGGAGTCGCTCTCGATGCGCACCCGGGTGCGCAGGCCGTTCAGGATCAGGGTCTGGTGGGTCTCGGCGATGCCCAGCTCCCAGGGCAGACCGGCGTTCTGGATGGAGGTGCGGGGCGCGGCTCCGGTGCCGCCGTCGTAGCCGGACACCAGAATGACCTGTGCGCCGCCCTTGGCCACACCGGCCGCAATGGTGCCCACACCGGCCTCACTGACCAGCTTGACGTTGATGTTGGCGCTGCGGTTGGCGTTCTTCAGGTCGTAGATCAGCTCGGCCAGGTCCTCGATGGAGTAGATGTCGTGGTGGGGCGGGGGCGAGATGAGGCCCACGCCGGTGGTGCTGTGGCGGGTCTTGGCGATCCACGGGTACACCTTGGCACCGGGCAGGTTGCCGCCCTCGCCGGGCTTTGCGCCCTGTGCCAGCTTGATCTGGATCTCTTCCGCAGAAACGAGGTATTTGCTCGTTACGCCAAAGCGTGCGGAAGCCACCTGCTTGATCTTGGAATTGCTCTCGCTGTGGTAGCGGTCCTCCGGCTCGCCGCCCTCGCCGGTGTTGCTGCGGCCGCCCAGACGGTTCAGGGCCAGGGCAATGGTCTCGTGGGCTTCGCTGCTCAGGGCACCGTAGCTCATGGCGGCCCCCTTGAAGCGCTTGACGATGGAGGACACCGGCTCCACCTCGTCCAGCGGGATGCCGCCGTCCGGGTCAAAGTTGAAGTCCAGCAGGCTGCGCAGGTGGACCCCGTCCTTGCCCAGGTTGTCCACGGTGTGGGTGAACTGCTTGAAGGCACCGTAGTCGTTGGTCCAGCAGGCTTTCTGGAACAGGTGGATGGTCTGGGGGTTGAACAGGTGTTCTTCCTTGCCGCTGCGGAACTTGTGTGCGCCGCTGTCGACCAGCTCCATGTTGATGTCCAGACCCAGCGGGTCGAAGGCTGCGTTGTGCTGGGCTTCCACATCGGCCTGAATGTCCGAAAGGGTAATGCCGCCCACACGGCTCACCGTGCCGGTGAAGTATTTGTCGATGACATCCTTGGAGATGCCCACAGCCTCAAAGATCTGGCTGCTCTGGTAGCTCTGGATGGTGGAAATGCCCATCTTGGAGGCAATCTTCACAATGCCGCTGAGGATGGCGTTGTCGTAGTCCTCCACGGCTGCATAGTAATCTTTGTCCAGCAGGCCTTCGTCGATGAGCTGGCCGATGGTCTCATGCGCCAGATAGGGATTGATGGCGCAGGCACCGTAGCCCAGCAGAGCGGCAAAGTGGTGCACCTCGCGCGGCTCTGCACTTTCCAGGATCAGGGCCAGTGCGGTGCTCTTCTTGGTGCGGATCAGGTACTGCGAAACCGCGGAAACTGCCAGCAGGCTGGGAATGGTCACGTGGTATTCATCCACATCGCGGTCAGAAAGGATGATGATGTTTGCACCATCCTTGTAGGCGCGGTCAACCTCCAGAAATACACGGTCGATGGCCTTTTCCAGACTGGTGTTCTTATAGTAGTTGATGGACACCGTGGCTACCTTGAAGCCGGGCACGTTCATGTATTTGATCTTGAGCAGGTCGGTGCTGGTCAGGATGGGGTTGTGCACCTTGAGCACCTTGCAGTTCTCGGGTTTGTCCTCCAGCAGGTTGCCGTGTGCGCCAATATACACGCTGGTGGAAGTGACCACCTTTTCGCGGATGGCATCGATGGGCGGGTTGGTGACCTGCGCAAAGCGCTGCTTGAAGTAATTGAACAGCGGCGGATGCTGGTTGCTCAGCACAGCAAGCGGGGTGTCGGTGCCCATAGCGCCGGAAGGCTCTGCGCCTGCCCGGGCCATGGAGAGGATCATGGTGTTCACATCCTCATACTTGTAGCCGAACACCTTCTGCAGGCGGGTGAGCTGGTCGCCGGTGTAGCCCTCCACCTTCACATTGGGGATGCGCAGCTTGGCCAGCTCCACCAGATTGCGGTCGATCCACTCGCCGTAGGGTTCGCGGCTGGCGTAGAACTCTTTCAGCTTCTCGTCATCCACCACTTCGCCCTTGACGGTGTCCACCAGCAGCATTTTGCCGGGGCGCAGACGGTCCTTGACGAGGATGTTCTCCGGGTCGCATTCCAGCACGCCCACCTCGGAGGACAGGATCATGCGGCCGTCCTTGGTGATGTAGTAGCGGCTGGGGCGCAGGCCGTTGCGGTCCAGCACCGCGCCCATGACGTCGCCGTCCGAGAAGAGGATGGCGGCGGGGCCGTCCCACGGCTCCAGCATGGTGGCGTAATACTGGTAGAAGTCCCGCTTTTTGGGGCTGATGTTCTTGTTGTTCTCCCACGGCTCCGGGATGGTGATCATCACGGCCAGGGGCAGGTCCATGCCGTTCATCACCATAAATTCCAGCGCATTGTCCAGCATGGCGGAGTCCGAGCCGGAGGTGTTGATGATGGGCAGGATCTTGTTCATGTCATCCTGCAGGATGGGGCTGGAGATGCTCTCCTCCCGGGCCAGCATGGCGTCCGTGTTGCCCTTGATGGTGTTGATCTCGCCGTTGTGCAGGATGAACCGGTTGGGGTGTGCGCGCATCCAGCTGGGGTTGGTGTTGGTGGAGAAGCGGCTGTGCACCATGCCGATAGCGGATTCATAATCCTCGTCCTGCAGGTCGGTATAGAACAGGCGCAGGTCGTGCACAAGGAACATGCCCTTGTACACGATGGTGCGGCTGGACAGGCTGGGCACATAAGTGCCGTTGCTGGCTTGCTCGAACACGCGGCGCACAATGTACAGCTTGCGGTCAAAATCGATGCCCTTGCTCACCTTGGCGGGTTTTTTGATGAAGCACTGCCAGATAGCAGGCATACAGTCGCGGGCTTTCTGGCCCACGGCATCCGGGTTCACGGGAACCTTGCGCCATGCCAGAAATTCGAGGCCTTCCTTGCGGGTGACCACCTCGAACAGCTTCATGGCCTGCGCACGCATGTGCTCACTCTGGGGGAAGAAGAACATGCCCACACCGTACTCGCGCTCGTTGCCAAGGCTGATGTTCAGTTCTTCGGCCACCTTGGAGAAGAACTTGTGGCTGATCTGCAGCAAAATGCCCACACCGTCGCCGGTCTTGCCCTCGGCATCCTTGCCGGCACGGTGCTCCAGCCGCTCCACAATGGCCAGTGCATCGTCCACGGTCTGGTGGCTTTTGCGGCCCTTGATATCCACCACAGCGCCAATGCCGCAGGCATCGTGCTCAAACTGTGGATCGTACAGACCAAGGGTGTTTTTCTGCTCTGTAAAGTTTTCCATAGACTTTCCCATCCTTATCTAAAATCCTCACCGGTGCGGCACCCTCCGCATTTTGACAAAAAAGAAAAGCGCCCCGCAAGGGCATACTTTACCCTTGCGGAACGCCTTTGTTCCGGTAACTATTATTATACTGAACGCTGAAAAATCTTCAAGTGACAGCTGCACCAAATATGACAACTGCTTTACACCACTTCTTGTGCGAAACGCCGCGTATGGCGGTCAGTTGTAGCTATAGTGAGAACAGTGCAGGCTCAATGTCTGCCCAGAATGGCCTGCAGGTCATTTTCCGGCGTTGTTACGGCTTTTAAATCGTACTTTTGCTGCAGGGCAGCCACAACGACCGGCGAGAGGAACGGGGGCAGGGTAGGCCCCAGCCGGATGTTCCGGATGCCCAGCGCCAGCAGCGCGATGAGGATGCACACGGCCTTCTGCTCAAACCAGCACAGCACCAGCGAGAGGGGCAGGTCGTTGACGCCGCAGCCAAAGGCGTCGGCCAGCGCCAATGCGATGCGGATGGCGCTGTAGGCGTCGTTGCACTGGCCCACGTCCAGGATGCGGGGCAGGCCGGTGCCCGGCACGGTGCCAAGGGGCAGGTCGTTCAGGCGGAACTTGCCGCAGGCCAGGGTCAGCAGGATGGTGTCGGGCGGGGTAAGGCGGGCAAACTCGGTGTAGTAGCGGCGGCTGGGCCGGGTGCCGTCGCAGCCGCCCACCAGAAAGAAGTGCCGCAGCTTACCGTCCCGCACCGCCTGCACGATCTCGTCCGCGTGCTGCAGCACGGCGGTGCGGGCAAAACCGGTGGTCACCGTGGAGCCGCCGTTCAGGCCGGGCAGCAGGGTGTCCTGCGCGTAGCCGCCCAGCTCCAGCGCCTTTTCGATCACCGGGGAAAAGTCGCGCCCTTCGTCGATGTGGGGCACGCCGGGGTAAGCCACCACCGAGGTGGTGAACACCCGGTCGGCGTAGCTGGCGCGCAGGGGCATGATGCAGTTGGTGGTGAACAGGATGGGCGCGGGGATGTCCTCGAACTCCCGCTGCTGGTTCTGCCATGCGGTGCCAAAGTTGCCCTTGAGGTGGGGGTAGCGGCGCTTCAGCTCCGGGTAGCCGTGGGCGGGCAGCATCTCCGAGTGGGTGTAGACGTTGACGCCCCGGCCTGCGGTCTGTTCCAGCAGCTGCTGTGCGTCGTAGAGGTCGTGGCCGGAAATCACGATGAACGGCCCCTTTTCAATGGTCAGGGGCACCTGCACCGGTTCCGGATCGCCAAACGCGCCGGTGTTGGCCGCGTCCAGCAGCTCCATGCAGCGGTAGCTGGCTTCTCCTGTGGCCTGCACCAGCTGCCACAGGGCGTCGGTGGTCTGGCCGGGGTCGCCCACGGCCTGCAGGGCGGTACAGAAGAACCGGTCCAGCTCCGGGTCGATGCGGCCCAGCACCCGGGCGTGGTAGTTGTAGGCGGCCATGCCCCGCAGGCTGAACAGCACAAAGCATTTCAGGCTGCGCCGGTCGGCGTCCGGTTCCCGCCAGAGGGCCTGCATGTCGTAGTCCGGGCCGGTGCCGGGGCTGGCGTCGTGCACCCGGCGGGTCAGCGCGTCCACGGCGGCGGGGTCAAAGTTCACGTTGGTAATGGTGGTGAACAGCCCCTGCATCAGCAGCCGGGCCTGTTCCGGGGCCGGGCCGCGCCCCGCCGCGATGAGCTGCCCGGCAAACGCGATGAGCGCCCCGGTGAGCCGGTCCTGTGCGGCGGCTGTCTCGGCCGACTTGCCGCACACCCCCGCTGCGCCGGTGCAGGCGGTGCAGCCCGCCGCCTGCTCACACTGAAAACAAAACATCTGCTCGTCCATACAAAACTCCCTTTCTGCCATAAGATACTGCCAGTGTGGGCAGAGCGGGGCGGGGTTATACCAAAAAGAGCCGCACCCCTGCGGGCGCGGCTCTGGTCGTGTGGGTCAGTAATCCAGCGGGAGATAGAGACAGATGCATTTATCTTCCCCGTGAGAAGGGCTGAACGTGATGTCGGCGTCCAGGTCCTCGAAGTCGTGGTGGCGGTACAGGCGTTCGCCTGCCTCGGAGGAGGCCAGTGTGACGAACGACACGCCCACCTGCTGGCTGCGGATGGCTTCAATGCGGCTCAGGCATTCCTCCAACAGGACATCGCCCCAGTACAGGTGGATGCCGTTGGGAGTGGTTGCCTGCAGCTGATGCTGGAATTTTTCGTCAATGGCAAAATAACCGATGTGGATGGTGCCGCCGATCTTGTAGCGGACATCACCCTCGATCTCGTCCAGCGAGCCGCAGCTGAGATTGTAGTAACCGACGATGCTCTCGGCATTTTCGGTGAGAAACACAAAGGTCTTGCCGATCCCGGCATCCAGCGCATCCGGACTGCGCAGAAACTGGTTCAGGTAGGAGTTCCCGCAGTCGAACTTGGCTGCAAGTTTCTGAAGCGCAGGGGTATAGGGTCGGACGTTCAGCATTTCCGGTTGACCTCGTGCACATGGTCAACGATCTCTCCGTCGGCCTTTTCTTCCACGGAGAACGTGTGTGTACGGCAGTAGTCCCGGATCTCCAGCGCTTCGCGGGAGGGCGTGCGCTTCTTCTGGATCTTTTTCCGGCTGCAGAACGTGCCATTGTAGGGAACCGTATAATTCACAAGACACACCTCCTGTCAGCATCAGTATAAACGATGGAACGTGGTTTGTCAAATACCAAAAAGAGCCGCACCCCTGCGGGCGCGGCTCTTGGACGATGCAGTATGACTTAGTAGGTGATGCCCTGTGCCATCATGGCGGTGGCGACCTTCAGGAAGCCGGCGCAGTTTGCACCGACCATCAGGTTGCCCTCGGAACCGGCAGCGACGGAAGCGTCGTAAGAAGCGTGGAAGATGCCCTCCATGATGCCCTTCAGCTTGGCATCCACTTCCTCAAAGGTCCAGCTCAGGCGCTCGGAGTTCTGGCTCATCTCCAGGCCGGAGGTGGCCACGCCGCCGGCGTTGGCAGCCTTTGCGGGTCCGTACAGAACACCGTTTGCCAGATAGACCTCGATGGCCTCCGGGGTGCTGGGCATGTTGGCGCCTTCGCAGACGACGGTGCAGCCGTTCTTGACCAGAGCCTCAGCGGACTCCTTGTTGATCTCGTTCTGGGTCGCGCAGGGCAGGGCGATGTCGCAGGGGACAGTCCAGACCTTGCTGCAATCAGCCACGTAGGTTGCACCCTCGTGAGTCTCAGCATACTCCTTGATGCGGCCGCGGCGGACTTCCTTCAGGTCCTTGACGTAAGCCAGGTCGATGCCGTTGGGGTCGTAGACGTAGCCGTTGGAGTCGGACATCGTGACGACCTTGCCGCCCAGCTGGGTGGCTTTCTGGCAGGCATAGATGGCCACATTGCCGGAACCGGAGATGACCACGGTCTTACCGGCAAAGCTGTCGTTGCGCATGCACTTCAGAGCCTCGGCGGTGAAGTAGCACAGGCCGTAGCCGGTCGCCTCAGTGCGGGCCAGAGAACCACCGAAGGTCAGGCCCTTGCCGGTGATCATGCCGCCCTGGAAGCTGTTGGTCAGGCGCTTGTACTGGCCGAACAGGTAGCCGACCTCGCGGCCGCCGACGCCGATGTCACCAGCGGGGCAGTCCACGAACTGGCCGATGTGGCGGTACAGCTCGGTCATAAAGCTCTGGCAGAAGCGCATGACTTCCATGTCGCTCTTGCCCTTGGGGTTGAAGTCCGAGCCGCCCTTGCCGCCGCCCATGGGCAGGGTGGTCAGGCTGTTCTTGAAGGTCTGCTCAAAGCCCAGGAACTTCAGGATGCCCTGGTTGACAGAGGGATGGAAGCGCAGGCCGCCCTTGTAGGGGCCGATGGCGCTGTTGAACTGCACGCGGTAGCCGCGGTTCACCTGGACCTTGCCCTGGTCATCGACCCAGGGCACACGGAAGCTGATGATGCGTTCCGGCTCGACCAGACGCTCGATCAGACCGGCCTTCTCATATTCGGGGTGCTTCTCCACGACGGGCTGGATGCTCTCCAGCACCTCGCGGACAGCCTGCAGAAATTCGGGCTCATTGGCATTGCGCTGAGCCAGACCATCGTAAACACGCTTCAGGTATTCATTCGTCAACATAATCGAATACTCCTTTTCCCAGTATACTTTCACCGGTTCTGCCAAACAACTTGCAGAACACTTTGTCATTATAAAGCATTCTGTAAAGATTTACAAGAGAGGCGGAGCAGAAAATCTTTCAAAAAAACAGAAGAAAAGATGAACCCGCTTCACAAAAACGTCCGGCCGCTGCAAAAACGGCGCAGCGGCTTCTGTTTTGCGGCAGACCGGCACCCAAAAAGAATGCCTTTTGCGGGGGAAAAGGCCCGGCGCAAAAGGCAGAGAAACCAACGTGTTTACTTCTTCAGCAGCTTCTCGCAGGCATCGGCGGCACCTTCCAGGTACTCGCCGCCGTAGGTCTCGATCATGCCGGCATCGGAGAGGGCGGCCAGCTGCGGGTCGATGGGGCACTTGGCCAGAACGGGCAGGTGGTGCTTTGCAGCGACCTCGTCCACATGGCTGTTGCCGAACACACTGATGTGCTTGCCGCAGTCGGGGCAGACGATGTAGCTCATGTTCTCGACGATGCCGAGCATGGGCACCTTCATCATCTCGGCCATGTTGACGGCCTTGGCCACGATCATGCTGACCAGCTCCTGCGGGCTTGCCACGACGACGATGCCGTCCACCGGCAGGCTCTGGAAGACGGTCAGGGGCACATCACCGGTTCCCGGAGGCATGTCCACAAACAGGAAATCGACGTCCTTCCAGACCACATCGGTCCAGAACTGCTTCACCGCACCGGCGATGACGGGGCCGCGCCAGACGACGGGTTCCTCTTCGTTCTCCACCAGCAGGTTGATGCTCATCACGTCGATGCCCATCCGGCTCTGGATGGGCCAGCAGCCCTTCTCGTCGGCCATGGCACGGCCATGGATGCCGAACAGCTTGGGAATGGACGGGCCGGTGATGTCGGCATCCAGAATGCCGCAGTGGTAGCCGCGGCGTGCCATGGCGCAGGCCAGCAGAGCGCTGGTCATGCTCTTGCCAACGCCGCCCTTGCCGGACACAACGCCGATGACCTTTTTGACGCTGCTGTTGGGGTTGGGTGCGTCATGCTTGGGCGCTGCATCGCGGGAAGAACATGCTGCTCCACAGCTGGAGCAGTCATGGGTACATTCTTCGCTCATTCTCTTTTTGCGCACGGCTGGCTCAGAGGCATTGGCCGTGTGCTTCCTCCTTAAACAGAATACGGCCATATAAAAGCCGCCCCTTTACTATACCATAAAAGCGCTCAGGAAACAACCCGCCGCGCCGCTCTGCTTTTGCATATCCTGTTCCGCCGCTTCATATGCTGGAACCGGAACATTCCGGCAGGAGGTGCGCCATGCGGCAGAGCTATTTGAAAAATGCGGCGCTGCTCACCGGTTCAGACGTGGTGCTGCGGCTGGCCGGCATGGGCCTGCGCATCTGGCTGGCAAACGAGCTGGGCGGCGAGGGGATGGGCCTTTACCAGCTGGTGCTGGCGGTGTATTCACTGTTCGTCACGCTGGCAACGGCGGGCGTTTCGGTGGCGGCTACCCGGCTCATGGCCGAGGAACTCAGCGGCCCGGCTTCCGCCCATGGTGCAGCCCGTGGCATGCTGCGCCGTCTGCTGGCGGCAGGACTTGTGCTGGGGCTGTTTGCCGCCGCGCTGCAGCTGGCGACAGCGGATCTTGCGGCCCGGTTGTGGCTTGGCGATGTCCGCGCCGTCGGTGCTTTGCGCGTTTCAGCGCTGGGAATGCCATGGATGGCGGTCTCGGCGGTGCTGCGCGGTTTTTTCATCGCCCGGCGGCATGTGGCCCCCAATGTGTTCAGCCAGCTTACGGAGCAGACGGTGCGCATCGCGCTGGTGGCACTGGCGCTTACCCGTACCGAGGGCCTTGCGGTGGGCGTGCGCTGTATGCTGGTGTTGGGAGCTACCGCCGTCAGCGAAGCGGTGTCGGCGCTGTGCATGCTGGCCTTTTACCGGCGGGATGCCCGCAGTGCCTTTGCGGGGCAAAAAGCCGTCCGCCCGGCAGACCCGGCCCGCCGTCTGTGGGAGATCCTGTGGCCGGTGGAGGGCGGGCGGGTGCTGGCAAGCGCCCTGCACACGGCGGAGAATATGCTGGTGCCCGCCTGCCTTGCGGTCTATCTGATCAACGCGGGCGGGCGCACCGCCGCGCTGGAGCAGTACGGAGAACTGAAAGGCATGGCTCTGCCGCTGCTTACGTTCCCATTTGGCCTGCTGGGCAGTCTTTCGGTGCTGCTGATGCCGGAGATCACGCAGGCTCATATTCTGGGCCAAACCGAACGGCTCAACGCACTTTTGAACCGGATGTTGCGGCTCACCGGCTATTTTTCCGCGCTGGCAGGGGTGCTGTTCTGGGTGTGGGGACGGCCGCTGGCACAGCTTTTGTACCAAAGTGCGGATGCCGGGTTTTATCTGGAAACGCTGGCTCCTGCCATGCCGCTGATGTATCTGGAAAGCATGGTGGACGGTGCCATGAAAGGGGTAGGGGAGCAGAAGGCGGCCTTCCGCTACAGCGTGTGGGATTCCATCCTGCGCATTGGCGGGGTGGTGGCGCTGCTGCCGCGCTTTGGCATGAAGGGCTTTTTGGCAGTGATCCTGCTTTCCAGCCTGTACACCTGTGCGGCCAACACCGGGCATCTGCTGTTTTCCAGCGGCACGCAGCATGCATTCCGCCGCTGGCTGGGTGCACCGGCACTGGCAGCTGTGCTGGCCGCGGCGGCTGGCATGGCGCTGCGGAAGCTGCTTGCGGATGGGTTTGCGGCTCGGCTGCCTTTGCAGCTGGCCGCGTTGGGCATAGGCGGCTGCGCTACCACAGGAGTGTTCCTGCTGGCGGCATGGCCGCTGGGCCTTGGAGAGGAAGCAGCCGCGCTCTGGGCTGCGCACCGGCCCGGCAGACCGAAAAAATAGAGGGAGTTTGGCAGCGGATTCAAATTTTCTGGACATTCTGCAGTGTTCTGAGTATAATATAAAGATAGGGCTGTCCGGTGTACCGGATACTCTGTGAAACCGGAAGCTTTTCCGGCCAAAACTGCGGCTCTTGTGCCGTATGTAAAAGAGGACTTTTTTGTGAAAGATAAAAAGAACACACCGCAGGTGCTTGCGCGCCGGGCGCTGCTTGTGCTGCTGGATGCAGCCATTGTTGCATTCAGCTTTTATTTTGCGCTTCTGCTGCGGGCAGACGGAGCAGTGGAAGCTGCCTGGTGGCCGCATAACCGTGAGCTTCTATACGAAAATCTGCCATGGATCGTGGCGGTGTACATTGCCAGCTTTCTGTTCAGCGGGCTGTACTCCGTACTGTGGAAGTATGCCGGTGAACGCGACCTGATGCGTCTGGCGGGAACGGTGGCTGTGCCTACCGTTGTCGTCTACTGTGTCAACCGTCTGTGCATCCACGGCGTGCTGTTCAACTCCGCCAACTGTATGGCGGCGGTGCTCATCTTCCTGCTGGTGGGCGGCAGCCGTCTGGCATGGCGGCTGTTCCTGAACCACCCGCTGGGCGAAAAGCTACGCGGCGCTGCCAGCAAGGACCCCAACCGCCCGGTGATGATCGTAGGTGCAGGCGAAGCCGGTGCATGGGCCATCAACGTGTGCAAATCCAATAAGGAATATGGTCACGCGGTGGTGGCGGTGGACGATGATCCCACAAAACTCAACCAGACCATCCACGGGGTGCCGGTGAAGGGCACGCTGGAGGATATCCCGGACTTGTGCAAGCGCTACGGCATCCACAGCATCATCATCGCCATTCCTACCCTGAAGGGCAGCAAGCTGAACCATGTCATCGATCTGTGCGTCAGCACCCATTGTGCGGTGCAGCTGCTCAGTGACCCGCAGCTGGTGGGCAGCGGTACACCGCAGCAGGGAGCCTTCCGCGAGTTGAACCCGGCGGATTTCCTTTCCCGCGATGAGGTGACGCTGGATACCGATCAGATTTCCGGCTACCTCACCGGCAAGACCGTTCTGGTCACGGGCGGCGGCGGCTCCATCGGCAGCGAACTGTGCCGTCAGGTGATGCGCTTCAAGCCCGGCAAGCTGCTTATTTTTGATATCTACGAGAACTGCGCCTATGAGCTTTTGATGGAGCTGCAGCAGAAGTACGGCCGGGATATCCCGGTAACGGTGCTCATTGGCTCCATCCGCGATAAAAAGCGTCTGGATGAGGTTTTTGAAACCTATCATCCCACTGTGGTGTTCCATGCGGCAGCACACAAGCATGTGCCGCTGATGGAGGTCAGCCCTGCAGAAGCGGTCAAGAACAATGTTCTGGGCACCAAAAATCTGCTGGTGAGCGCCAGCGAACACGACGTGGAGCGGTTCGTGCAGCTTTCCACCGATAAGGCTGTGAACCCCACCAGCGTGATGGGCTGCACCAAGCGCATCTGCGAAATGCTCATCCAGACCTTTGCGGGCAACACGGATATGAAGTGTGTGGCTGTGCGTTTTGGCAATGTGCTGGGCAGCCACGGCAGCGTCATTCCGCTGTTTGAGGCCCAGATCAAAAAAGGCGGGCCTGTCACCCTGACGGATCCCAACATTGAGCGCTACTTTATGACCATTCCGGAAGCGGCCCAGCTGGTGCTGCAGGCCGGTGCACTGGCCGAGAGCGGCAATATCTATGTGCTGGACATGGGCGAGCCGGTCAAGATCATGGATCTTGCCAAGCAGCTCATCCGTTTTTACGGCTATGAGCCGGGCGTGAATATGGAGATCAAGATCGTGGGTCTGCGCCCGGGCGAGAAGCTCTACGAAGAGCTGATGATGGACGAGGAGCAGGATAAGATGCGCCGCACCCAGCACAATAAAATTTTTGTGGCTTCGCCGCGCAGCATCGATCTGGCCGAGTTCTACGGGCAGCTGCAGGAGCTTGCCGCTGCGGCAGAGCACAACGACGAGGGTGTGGTGCAGCAGCTGGCAAAGATGATCCCGACCTTCACCCCCACCCGCCAGAATCTGAAGCTGTAAACTCCCCCAGTCTGCTGCGCAGACAGCCCCCTCAAAGAGGGAGCCTGTCCGTGCGGCAAAGCCTCCCTCTTTGAGAAAGACTTCCCCCGGCCGGGACAGATTCTCCCCGCGCCGGGGAGAAATGTCACCGCAGGTGACAAAGAGAGGAGCAGATGTCACGCAAGTGACAAAAAGGGGAGCAGTGGCATCGCGTCAGCGATGACGGAAGGAGTTCCTGAACGGAATAAAAGACCATCTGAGATGCAGTTAAAAATGCCTCAGATGGTCTTTTTTTGTTTTGTCAATTCAGCACATTCTGCCCGGCGGAATCCAATACCGTCAGCTCCTGCCCGGTCACGCTGGAGACCAGCGCAATGTAGCTGTGTCCGGTGCGGATGGTCAGCGGCCTGCCGTCGGCATCGTAAAAGGCAAAGGTGGAGTCTGTGCCCTGCGTCCATGTGATGTGCCACAGCTGGCTGCCGTTCAGCCAGACACCGCCACCAAGGGACAGGTCGTAGTCCAGCGTGGTGCCGTCGTCCCGCAGGCTGGAAGCGGAATAAAGGACCAGCAGATTGTCGAATTGCGCCTGCGCGCCGGTGTTGGCATCCAGCTGGGCGGTGCCGTCGGCGCGGAGCATCCCGTAGGTGCCGCTGGCCGCATCGTAGGCAAAGCCGGTGGTGCTTTGGGGCGCAAAGTTGATCTGCACCTGTTCGGCATCCCGGGAACCTGGCTCCGGCAGGCGGGGCTCTTTGGCCTGCGGCAGCAGGGCGGGCAGAGCGGAAATGGCAGAGCTGTCCTCGGCAGTGCTGGCCGAGGAGGAAGCGCTGCTGCCGTGGTCGCCCAATGCGCCGGAAAGGTTCAGGCTGCCCAGCACGGAAGCGACCTCCCCGCCGCTGGTATGCCACAGCGGCGCACCGCTCCAGACATCATCGCAGGAAAAGGCATTGCGGCCCACTTCCAGCGCGTCCACGGCCCGCAGGTTATAATAATCCAGATAGTTGCGGGCAAACTGCCCTGCACCCCGCTGGATGGGCAGTACTTCCTGCCCGCTGAGCAGCCGCCAGTAAAGGTCCTGCCCAAGGGTCACTGGGCCGACGGTTGGCATGGCCGATACCGAAGGATAAGCCAAGCACAGGCTGGTGGGCTGGCCGCTCTCGGTCAGGGCTTCCAGCACCACCGATGCGCTGCCAATGCCCCACTGTGTGGTGCTGGAAGCGGCGTTGTCGATCACCACGGCGGCGGTGCGTTCGCCGGGATACTGCAGCTCCTGCCCGGTCAGCGGGTCGGTGGGCGCTGCACTGTCCGGGGCAGTGGGGCCGGATAGCGCACACCCGCATAGCAGGGCTGTGCACAGCACCGCCGTGCCAAGGGCCAGATTCCAGATGCGTTTCATGCGGTTCCCTCGTTACTGATAGCTGAAGTTGGACCACTCGTCGTCGTCCACGATGGCAAGATAGGTCTTGCCGCGGTTGAAAAGCATCTGCGCACCGGTCTTGTCGTAGACCAGCAGCGGATGCTCAGGCGAAGCCTTTTCCCAGCGGACATGCTGTACAGCGCCGCGGCTGAAATAATAGGCATCGCCGCCGGAGATGTAGCTTACCTGCTGCACATCGCCGGAGTCGCCGGAATAGCGCTCGATGGGAGCAAAGCAGACCAGCAGGCTGTCAAAGCTCAGCTGCTTTGCGTTCAGCTCGTCCACGGTGTTTTCAAACTTGCCGGAGATGCGGCTGTACATCTGCATTTTATAGGTGCGGGACTGCGGATCATAGCGGAAGCTGGTCTTGTAGTGGTCCGAGTGGGTGATGCTGACCGTCCTGCCGGATGCTGCACCCTGCATGGCGTTCTCCTCGCCGGTGCGGTAGTCCGCAAAGCGGAAGAAGGTGGTGTCGTAATCGTACTTCAGCCCGATGCCCGCGTTGGAAGCGGCCTGCCGGATCTCCTTGCCGGAGGTGAACTCGGTGTGTTCATAGGCCACATCCCGGCCCCGGCTGTCGCGGTGAGCCACATGCGGATGGGTGGGAGTATTAAAGTAGCTCTTGCCGCCGATGTTCAGGCCGGAATAGTTGTATACGTTGATGAATTTGGTGCAGGCGGCGCTCTCACCGTCGTGGTAGTACAGCGCCTGATAGGGCATCAGCAGCTGCAGGAACTGGTCGCGGCCAGAGCGCAGCGGGCCGATCTCCGGGATGGAGTCGGCATCGTGGAACACCGCGCAGAAGCGGGTGATGCCGCCCTCCACCTTGCACTCGATCAGCAGATCGGCAGAGGAAAGACCGCGCTGCGGACGGGCGTTCTGACGGGAGGTGTTGGAGATGTTGTTGACCATCACGCCCACGATACGGCCATTGCTGCGCTTGGCCTCACCGGTCAGCGGGTCGGCATCGTAAGCGGGCAGTGCGGCAAGACTGGCAGCGGGCTGCTCGCCTGCTGCCAGCGAGGAAGCAACCATGTCCTCCGAGGATGCAGCAGAAGAAGCTGCGCCGGAAGAACTGATGCCCAGTGTCTGCTGGAGCCAGCTGGAAAAATTGCTGCCCAGAATGGCACTGCCGGAAGCACTGCAGCTGGAAAGCGCCAGCGAAGCGGCAGCGGCACCGGTCAGGCGAAGAACAGTACGGCGAGTGATCTTCATAGGAAAAACCTCCTGCAAAAAACGTATCGGCGCGGCCCGGCAGAATGCCAAAGCCGGGAAAAAGTTTGCGGGTGCAGCGCGGCGGGGCGCACACTGCCGGGCAGTAAAACGCAGCGCACTGCAGACGGATTTGATTTGATTGTAACGATTCTTGCCGGGTTTGTAAAGAGGAAGTTATCGGGATGAAGCCCCTTCCGCTGCCGACACCGGAGCATCTTCGATCTGCTGCGCGGATGAAAAGCGGAAGCCCACACCGATGCAGGAGCTTTTTGCGCCTTTTTGCCCGGGAACCCTTGCATTTTTGCGCAAGTTGTGGTAATATTATTCGGCAGTATGTTCACTGCGGAAATATGCGCTCGTAGCTCAGCCGGTAGAGCATCTGACTTTTAATCAGAGGGCCAGGG
>OOBN01001257.1_pt1 | contig 19106 bp, 16 predicted proteins | sample 1671091 | NCBI WGS metagenome assembly OOBN01 (sample SAMN06348121, study PRJEB24527) | human gut metagenome | biome: human gut; feature: ankylosing spondylitis patient; material: feces | host: Homo sapiens | place: China | collected 2015-10 | reverse complement strand
GGCTCTCGCGGATCTTGGTGTGGGACCAGATCTCGTCGGCCATGGGCTGCCAGTTGTCCGCGTAGGCCTTGCACTTATCGCACAGGTGGTCCACCGTCTCCGGGCTCTGGAGGTCGGTGCTGTGGGCGCCGGTCTCGTGGACCATCTTCCGCAGCAGTTCGGGGTTCTCCAGCATGGGGCAGGGACGCAGATGGTTCTTGTTGAAGGGCTGGCCGTTGTGGTATGCCATGAACAGCGGGCTCCGGAGGATCTCCAGAATACTGCTGTCGTGGATGTTGGCATTGGAATAGTGGATGAAGACACAGGGTTCCGCATCACCGGCCGAGTTGATATGGAAGTAGTTGCGGCCGCCCGCAATGCAGCCGCCGACGAACTCGCCGTCGTTCTGGAAGTCCATCGGGTAGAACGGGATGTCGCACGCCTCGCTGCGCAGATAGCGGATGCGGTCGATCATGTACTTGCGCTGCTCCGGGGTGGGCATCAGTTCGGGGGCTGCCTCGTTGCCGACGGGCATGTAGTGGAAATAGAAGCCAAAGTGCGCACCCTTGTCGCACAGGAAGCGCATGAAGTCATCGCTGGTGACGGCCTCGATGTTGGCGCTGGTGTAGCAGATGGAAGTGCCGAACAGGATGCCATACTGCTTGAGCAGGTCCATGGCGTGCATGACGGCGGCGTAGTGGCCGCTGCCGCGGCGGGCATCGTTGGTCTCCGGAGTGCCCTCGATGGACAGCATGAAGGCGATGTTGCCCAGGCGGACGACCTCTTTGCAGAAGGCATCGTCGATCAGGGTGGAGTTGGTGTAGATGGCAAACTGCACATCGTTGTGCTTCTCGGCCAGCTTGAGGATATCAGCCTTACGCACCAGCGGCTCGCCGCCGGTCAGCATGTACAGGTACACGCCCAGCTCCTTGCCCTCGGTAACGATCTTGTCCATATCCTCAAAGCTGAGGTTATTCTTGTGACCGTATTCACCGGCCCAGCAGCCCACGCAGTGCATATTGCAGGCGGAAGTGGGGTCGAACAGGATCAGCCAAGGGATGTTGCACTGATACTTCACGCGGTTCTCGCGGATGGTCTTGGTGCCGCGGAAGAAAGCCTCGTAGCCCAGATTCAGCGCCATGGTGCGGGCCACGTTGGGGTCGGTCTGATCCAGCACACAGTTGATGAGCTTGGACCACTTGCTGTCGGGGTCGGTCAGGGTCTGTCTGGCGTGTTCGTAGGCTTCAGCGCTGAACGAACTGCCATAGAACTGCTTTGCAACATCCACCAGCTGTCCCACGGTTTTCTGACGATCTTTATCGGCATGAGAAAGCACCACGTCCACCATTTTACCAACGGCAGCACGCTGCATTTTATGAGTCAGGCTCTCAACAGAAGTATTCATTATCCTTTTCCTCCAAACGGTATTTTTCGGAAATCTCTTTTTCTATTTCTATGCCATTACTCTACCACTCTATCCCACAAGTTGCCATAAACAGAAAAAGCGCCGTGATAGAAAACCCATCACGGCGCAGATTATGATAAAATTTTGTCGTTCTTCCGGTTCAACCGTCCTGTTCCAGATGGATCTTATTGCTGGCAAGGCGGCATAACGCGCGGCGCAGATCGCCCTGCAGCATCCGTCCCATACGTTCTACCATCACAGCGGGCTCGGTCTTCATATCCCGGCGGATCCATTCCAGCACCACGCCCACCAGCGCATATTTGTAAAAATCCACCACAAACTGCTTGTCATCGTCCTGCACGGTGATGTCGCGGCATTCGCGATCCGCAAATTCCTTCAGCATGGAGTCCAGAAGTTTGTACAGATACTGCTCCACCTGTTCACGACCCACAGAGCGGTATACGTTCAGTACCAGTGCTTTGTTATCCCGGATCTGGTGCAGGATGTCCAGAAATGCTTCGGTCCATGTATCAAAGCTCTGGCGGCCTTCCATCGTCTTGGCCGCATCTTCCATCAGGATCCAGTCCACCAGATCGTAAATATCCTTAAAGTGGTAGTAGAAGGTCATGCGGTTCACGCCGCAGTCCTCGGTGATATCGTTGATTGTGATTTTATTGAGGGGCTTTTCCAGCAGCAACTTTTTCAGCGATGCTTCCAGTGCCCGCTTCGTTGTTTGTGACACAAAAACCTTCCTTTCCCGACCGTAGAAATTTTTCCCGCTGCGTACGGTGATTGGCAGCTTCGTACATTATAATACCGCAAAAGCCGTCCCGATTGCAAGCATTGATTCTGTCCATTTTGTAAACAAAGAACGACTTCCTGCGTTTTCACTCCGGCAGTTTCTCGTTTCAAGAACCGTTTCTCAGCCCTCCCAAACCCCTTCCGGCGGTGCGCAATGCCTGCAAAAGCGGCTTCTTCCGGCAAAAAAGCGGAAAAGGCCCTTGATTTTATATTCCTCTACGCTTAGAATGGGAGCAGACGGCTGTGATTGAAGTGCCGTTTTGAGGGAGGGTACAAACTATGATGGATACCATTGGTTTTCTGGGCTGCGGCAACATGGGTGGAGCCATCGCCCGTGCCGTTTGCAAAGCTGTTGACCCTAAGAAAGTTTTTCTGGCAAACCGCACTGCGGCCAAGGCACAGGCACTGGCCAAAGAACTGGGCTGCAAAACAGCCACCAATGCCGAGGTGGCCGGTGACTGCGACCTGATTTTTCTGGCGGTAAAGCCCCAGATGATGGAAGCTCTGCTCCAGCCGCTCAAGTTCACCTTTGACGAGCGCCCCAGCCGTTTTGTGCTGTGCAGCATGGCAGCGGGCCTTTCGATCGCCCGTATTCAGGAGATGGCCGGTGAGGACTTTCCTGTGATCCGCATCATGCCCAACACCCCGGCTTCGGTGGGCGAGGGTATGATCCAGTACTGTTCCAGCAATGTCACCGCTGAGGAAGAAGAAGCCTTCCTCAGGATCATGGCTCCTGCGGGCCGTCTGGATGCCGTGCCGGAAAGTCTGATCGATGCCGCCAGCTGCGTTTCCGGCTGCGGCCCGGCATGGGTGTACCAGTTTATTGAGGCTCTGGCCGACGGCGGCGTGGCCTGCGGCCTGCCCCGCGCCAAAGCGCAGGAATATGCCGCGCAGATGGTTCTGGGCAGCGCAAAGCTGGTGCTGGAAAGCGGAAAGCATCCCGGCGAACTCAAGGATGCTGTGTGCAGCCCCGGCGGCAGCACCATTCAGGGCGTGCGCGTGCTGGAAGAGCACGGCCTGCGCGGTGCGGTGATGGATGCCGTGATCGCCTCGTACAATAAGACAAAGGAAATGGGAAAGGGTTAAGGATATCATGCGCATCGTTGTAAAAGTAGGCACTTCTACTCTGGCATACGCCACCGGACGGCTGAACATCCGCCACACGGAACAGCTGGTCAAGGTGCTCAGCGACCTGAAAAACGAGGGCCATGAGGTCATTCTGGTGTCCTCCGGTGCCATTGGCATGGGCGTGGGCAAGCTCTCACTGCCAACCCGCCCAAAGGACACCACCACCAAGCAGGCCTGCGCCGCTGTGGGCCAGTGTGAGCTGATGTACACCTACGACCGGCTGTTCAACGCCTACAATCACACCGTGGCGCAGATCCTGCTCACCGGCGTGGACGTGGAGCACACCGAACGCCGCGTGAACTTTCAGAACACCCTGTCCCGCCTGCTGGAGCTGGGTGCCCTGCCCATCATCAACGAAAACGACACCGTTGCCACCGATGAGATCACCTCCATTGGCGACAACGACACGCTGGCGGCCATCGTGGCCTGCTGCGCCAAGGCTGACATGTTGGTGCTGCTGAGTGACATCGACGGCCTGTACACCGCCAATCCCCACACCCACACGGATGCAAAGCTCATCCCGCTGGTGGAGGAGATCACCCCCGAGGTGATGGCTCTGGCCGATGGTGCCGGTTCGGCCCTTGGCACCGGCGGCATGGCCACCAAACTGCGCGCTGCCCGCATGGTAACGGGCAGCGGTGCCGATATGGTCATTGCCAACGGCGCACACCCGGAGCTTTTGTACGACATTGCCGCAGGCAGATCCGCAGGCACCCGCTTTGCGGCCCGCAAGGAGGACTGAACACATGACCACACAGGAAATTCTGGAAGCCGCCCGCAGCGCCAAAAGTGCCCTTGCGCTGGCCGATAACACCGCCCGCAACGCGGCCCTGCTGGGCATGGCGGACGCTTTATGCGATGCGCAGAACCAGTCTGCCATCCTTGCCGCCAACGCCGAGGACATGGCTGCTGCCAAAGGGCACATCAGCGATGTGATGCTGGATCGTCTGGCCCTGACCGTTCCGCGCATCGAAGCCATGGCGCAGGGCATCCGCGAGGTTGCCGCCCTGCCCGACCCGGTGGGCCGGGTGCTGAATCGGGTAGAGCGCCCCAACGGGCTTGTCATTGAAAAGACGGCTGTGCCCATGGGCGTGATCGCCATTATCTACGAGAGCCGCCCCAATGTGACCAGCGATGCCACTGCCCTTGCCATCAAGAGCGGCAACGCCTGTATCCTGCGCTGCGGCAAGGAGGCCTGGCGCAGTGCCAACGCTATCGTCACCGTTCTGCGGCAGGGCCTGAAAAAAGCCGGTCTGCCCGAGACAGCGGTCTGCCTGATCGAGGACACCACCCACGCTTCTGCCAATGCTCTGATGACCGCTGTAGGCTATGTGGATCTGCTGATCCCGCGCGGCGGTGCCGGGTTGATCCGTGCCTGCGTTCAGAACGCCAAGGTTCCCTGCATCCAGACCGGCACCGGCATCTGCCATGTGTACGTAGACGACACCGCCGATCTGGACAAAGCTCTGGACATCATCGAGAACGCCAAGGCCAGCCGCCCCAGCGTGTGCAACGCCGAGGAAGTGTGCCTTGTGCACTCTTCCATTGCCGGGCAGTTTCTGCCCCGTCTGGCCCAGCGGCTTGGCCCGGATCGCGCGGCAAAGGGCCTGCACCCGGTGGAGCTGCGGCTGGATAAGCGCGCAGCCGCCATCATCTCCGGCACCCCTGCCGGAGAAAAGGACTTTGACACCGAATTTCTGGACTACATCCTCGCGGTCAAGGTCGTGGACAGCGTAGAGGAGGCCATCGGGCATATTGCTGAGCACTCCACCGGCCACAGCGAGGCCATCCTGACCCAGACACAGGCCCATGCCGATCTGTTCACTGCCGCAGTGGACAGCGCCGCCGTGTATGTGAACTGTTCCACCCGCTTTACGGATGGCGGTGAATTCGGCCTTGGGTGCGAAATGGGCATCTCCACCCAGAAACTCCACGCCCGTGGCCCCATGGGACTGGCCGAGCTGTGCAGCTACAAGTATATCATCCACGGCAATGGTCAGATCCGCTAAAGCCCGCTGAACCCACCTTTCCAGTGCGGAAATCGGGAGTGAGCGTTTTCTCCATAATATTCATAATTTAGAAACGAAACTGAAAAGTTTTTTCCGAAACAGGCTGGTGCGATTTGCGCCAGCCTGTATTTTTGTTTTATTCCCATGAAATGTTCTTTCAGTAAAGACAAAAGCTGAATTATGTTTTCAATCTGCCTTTCCTGTTCGCTCACTGATATGGATGATTGTATCCCAGTTTTCTGCACTTCTCACAAAGATATAGTCTTACTTTCTCCATTTTGTTTTATAAAAAGTACAAGAACCCCCTTGACAACCCCTATTTTGATGCGGTAAAACTATATTGGAAAACTTGATAACGATTTCACTTCATTTCACTTTCCAATGAGAAAGTTGTTCGTCACACACAACACTATACTTGGAACAAAGGAGAGAGCAATATGACGATCGCCATTCTTGCACACGATTCCCGCAAAGAGCTTGCACTGCAGTTCTGCACTGCTTACAGCGCCATTTTGTCCAAAAACACAGTCATTGCTACCGGCACCACCGGACGGATGCTGGCGCAGACTACCGGCCTGCCCGTGCACTGTTATCTCTCCGGGCGCTTGGGCGGTGTGCAGCAGATCACTTCCCGCATTGCGTGCGACGAAGTGGATCTGGTGTTGTTCTTCCGTGACCCGCTGAAAGCGGATGCCGCCAGCATCACCGAGCAGAATCTGCTCCGCCTGTGCGATATGCACAGCGTACCCATTGCCACCAACATTGCCACCGCCGAGGTCTTGCTGCGCGGTATGGATCAGGGCGACCTGGACTACCGCGAGGGGATGCATCCCGCTCTTGTGGAGCCAATGCCCACCGTGCAGCGCCACGCCGTGTGATGAATCGTGTATAGAGTATCGGGAAAGAGACAGCGCCGCAGGAAACTTCCTGCGGCGCTGTTGTTTTTTGTTTTGCTTTTATTTCAGTAAAGCCTGCAGCTTTTCCAGCCGGCGGACGGCTTCGTTCAGCACATCGGTGCCGCGGGCAAAGTGCATCCGGATCAGGTGGTTCACCGGCTCCCGGAAGAAGCTGGAGCCAGGCACAGCGGCCACGCCCACTTCCCGGATCATCCACTCACAGAACTGCAGGTCGGTCCAGCCCTTGAACTGGGGCAGCGCCAGAAAATCGGAAATATCGATCATCACAAAATAGGTGCCCTGCGGAACATTGTGCTTCAGCCCCACACGGTCCAGCCCGGCCAGAAAATGATCGCGCTTTTCGGTGTAAAGGGCCTGCAGCTCTTCGTAATAGCTGGCGGGCATCTCCAAACCGGCCACAGCAGCCTCCTGCAGGGGTGCAGCCGCACCCACAGTGAGAAAGTCGTGCACCTTGCGCGCGCCCTCAATGACCTCTGCGGGTTCGATCAGATAGCCCAGACGCCAACCCGTGATGGAGTAAGTCTTGGAGAGCGAGTTGCAGGTGATGGTGTGCTCAAACATGCCGGGCAGGCTTGCCATGCAGATATGCTCTGCGGGCGCATAGATGATATGCTCGTACACCTCATCCGTCACCACAAAGGCATCGTACTGGATGGCCAGCTTTGCAATGGCTTCCAGCTCGTCGCGGCGGAACACCTTGCCGCAGGGATTGGAGGGGTTGCACAGGATCAGCGCCTTGGCACCCTCGGCAAAGCCCTTTTTGATCAGGCTGATGTCAAACTCATAGGTGGGCGGCACCAGCGGGATATAGATGGGTTCCGCGCCCGAAAGAATGGCATCGGCACCGTAGTTCTCGTAGAACGGTGAGAAGATCATCACCTTGTCGCCGGGGTTGCAGATGGTCATCATGGCGGCCATCATGGCCTCAGTGCCGCCGCAGGTCACGCAGATCTCGGTGTTGGGGTCTACTTCGTGGTGCAGGGCAGGGCTGGTCTTTTTTGCCAGCGCCTCGCGGAAGTTTTGCGCGCCAAAGGTTACAGCGTACTGGTGCGGGCCTTTGTAAGCCGTTTCGGCCAGAGCGTCCAGCAGCTGCTTCGGCGGGTCAAAATCCGGGAAGCCCTGCGAAAGGTTGATGGAGTCGTACTGATTGTTGATGCGGGTCATGCGGCGGATGACTGAATCCGTGAAGGTACCCACACGGTCACTTAAAACAGGCATGCGCTCTCCCCTTTTCAGTCCTTAAAATAAGCCTTCTGGATGGCCAGCAGCACGCCTGCACGGCTGGCAGCAAAGTTCAGACCGCCCTGCAGGTAGCAGGTGTACGGCTCACGCAGCGGGCCGTCGCAGGAAAGCTCGATGGTACTGCCCTGTGTAAAGCTGCCGCTTGCCATGACCACCTCATCGGTATAGCCCGGCTCCGGAGAAGGTTCCGGGGCGGCATAGCTGTCCACAGGACTTGCAGCCTGAATGCCCTGACAGAAGCCGATGAGCGCATCCGCAGTGCCTGCATCAAAGCAGGTGACGATGTCGTTGTGGTCGTCGCAGTAGCGCGGCACTGGATTCTTGCCCAGCAGCTCCAGCATACACTGGGCGTAAATGGCGGTCTTGATGGCCTCGCACACCACGCCGGGCGCATAGTAGAAGCCCAGATACATATCACGGGGCGTTTCCAGCGTGCAGCCCAGATCCTTGCCGAGACCGGGCGCATTCAGGCGGTAAGCGCACAGCTCCACAAGGTCTTTGCGGCCCGCAATGTAGCCGCCGGTGGGAGCGATGCCGCCGCCGGGGTTCTTGATCAGGCTGCCCACCACAAGGTCTGCGCCCATCTGACAGGGTTCCTGCGTCTGGGTGAACTCGCCGTAGCAGTTATCCACAAAAATAATGATGTCCGGGTTTGCGGCGCGGGCGGTATCCGCAATTTTTCGGATCGTTTCCAGATCAAAGGCATTGCGCTGCAGATAGCCGCGGCTGCGCTGGATGTGGCACACCTTTGCACCGGGGGCCTTTTGGGCGATCAGGTCATAATCCGGGGTGAAGTCGGCTTTCAGCGGAGCTTCATCGTACCGGATGCCGTAATCCATCAGGGTGCCGGTGCCCCTGCCCTTGCCGTCCAGACCGATCACGCCTTCCAGCGTATCGTAGGGACGGCCGGTGGCAGCCAGCAGGGTGTCCCCTGCCCGCAGCAGGCCGAACAGCGCCACAGCCAGCGTGTGGGTGCCGCTCTGGAACTGGCTGCGCACGAGGGCATCCTCTGCGCCCATCACCTCGGCAAAAATCTGCTCCAGCTTTGCGCGGCCGGTATCCCACAGGCCGTAGCCGGTGGTGCCCAGCATATCGGTGGAGGACATCTGGGTATCCGCAAAGGCTTTCAGCATTTTGAGCTGGTTAAAATCGCGGATCTCCTCCATATGGCGGAAGTAGGGCTGGCACAGCTCCATAGCCTTTTCGTCCAGCGCCAGAACTTCGGGTTTGTAATTGAAAAAGTGGTTCAGCATTGACATTATAATGGTTCCTTAATTTTATAGATTTTATAGAGCGCAGGCTTTCTGTCGGAATGACTCCTTCAGCCGCACTTCGTGCGCCAGCTCCCTCAGGGAGGGAGCTCCTGACGAAACCAGAACGTTTCACTTATGCAGAAAGCTTTTCCGTCCTGCCAAAGGCTCCCTCATTGAGGGAGCTGGCAAAACCGTCAGGTTTTGACTGAAGGAGTTTGTTCATATCTTGCATATTCCCCCAGCTTTTCAAAGCCAAGCCGGGTATAAAAGTGCACCCGCTCCGGGCTGCAGAGAAACACCGGGTGCTCCCCCTTGGCGGCAAGCTCGTTCGCCATCTGCACAATGAGCCGCCCGCCGATGCCCTTGCCCCGCAAAGGCTGGGCTGTCTGCCCGCAGGCCATGTAGGCCTGCCTGTTCGCAAGGGCATAGGCCCCTACCGTGCAGATCGTTTCACTTCCCTGCCGCAGCGCCCACACAAGAGCTTTGCCGCGGGTGCGCTTTGTGCAAAGCTCGGAGTAAAAGTCCTCCTGCTTTGCCGTATCCGCCGGGTAGAGCGCCCGTGCCACATCCATGGCAGAGGGTTCTCTGTCAAGGGTCAGTCCGGCCCAGAGCGTCTCGTCTGCAGCGGGCAGCGGCAGAGCCTTGCCGGGTGCAAGGCCGAATACAGTCAGCGTTTCAGCTTTGCACCACCCGGCAGGCGGTGGGCATTCGTTTTCGTCTAAAATGATGCTCTCACACCCGCAGAAAGCCAGAAAGCTGGCCAGCTCTTCCGGGTTTGCGTGCCCTGCTGCCCATGCGGTGCTGCCGCTGAGTTCCAGCGCCAGTGTAGGTCCTGCGTAGAATCGCCACGGCTGGCTTTTGCTAAAAAGGGCAAGATCCAGCGGCAGGGTCGCCCCCAGCACCCATTTCCCCCGGCAGGCATTTAAAAAGCGGGCGCGGTGGACTTTTGTGCTGACCTGCGCGATCACTTCAGCTCGTTGACGATCTTCTTGAACTCGCGGCCGCGCACCTCAAAGTTGGGGTACAGGTCAAACGATGCGCTGGCCGGGGACAGGATGATGATGTCACCGGGCTTTGCGCAGGCACGGGCCAGCTCCACAGCGTGCTGCATGTTGTCGGCATGCTGGATGGGCAGCTCTGCTTCGTTGAAGTTCGGGTCCTCGCGCACAGCCTTTTCGATGCGGGGGCCGGTGGCACCCATCAGCACAAGGTTCTTCACGTGGGCCACCACTTCCGGTGCCAGCGGCTCATAGGGAATGTGCTTGTCGTAGCCGCCAGCGATCAGAATGACCTTCTGGTTAAAGCTGCGCAGACCGGCAATGGTGCGCGTCGGGCTGGTGCCGATGGAGTCGTTGTAGTACAGCACGCCGTCCAGCGTGCGCACCGGCTCAATGCGGTGCTCTACACCGGTAAAGGTGCTGCCCACCTGCTGGATGGCTTCCACCGGCACGAGGCCCCACACGGCAGCCGCAGCGGCCAGCAGGTTCTCAATGTTGTGCAGGCCGCGCAGCTTCACGTCCTTCTGGGCCAGGAAGGGGGTCACAACGCCATCCTCGGCCATGCAGAGCATGTTGTCCTCCTTGCGCAGGAAGGCACCGTTGTCGGTATCGTGCAGGCGGGTGAACCACACCTGCTTGCCCTTGCAGTCGGACTGCATGGAACGGCTGACCTCGTTCTCATAGCCCAGCACAGCGCGGCAGGGCTGCTTCTGGTACAGCAGGATGTTGCGCTTGGCATCAATGTACTCCTGCATGTCCTTGTGGTGGTCCAGATGGTTGGGGGTAACATTGGTCACCACGGCAATGTTGGGGCTGGAATGCATGCTGATGAGCTGGAAACTGGAAAGCTCCACCACAGCCACATCCTCGGGAGCCACCTCAGGCAGCATGGGCAGCAGAGCTGCGCCGATGTTGCCGCCCAGATGCACCTTGCGGCCTGCGGCCTCGTAGAACTTGGAGATCAGGGTGGTGGTGGTGGTCTTGCCGTCGGAGCCGGTCACGGCTACGATCTCGCAGGGGCAGAAGTCGAAAAACAGCTCCACCTCACTGGTGACCATGGTGCCTGCGGCCATGGCATCCTGCAGGGGCTTTTCAAAGTAGCCCACAAAGCCCGGGGTGCGCATGATGATATCCTGACCTTTGAAGCCATCCAGATAGTTTTCGCCCAAGCTCAGGTCGATGCCCAGCTCCTTGATGGTGGCAGCGTAATCGCCAAAGTCCTCCACGCTCTTTTTCTGGTCGCACAGGGTCACATGGGCACCCAGCTCCACAAACTCCTTGATCAGGGTCTTGTGGCTGACACCGGCACCAATAAAGGCCACTTTTTTGCCTTTGATGAGTTCAATCAGTTTCTGCTGATCCTTCTGCATAAAAACAGTTCCTCCTCCATAATATCGTATTCAGAACGCACCTCAAAACGGGTGCAGAGATGTTTCGCTGTACCATTATAGTCCATTTAGCCGCAATTGGCAACGGAAAAACGCCCTTTTTGCCCCAAAAAGCAAGGTAAATTCACAATTCTGCAATTGTATTTTGCCGCTGTTTCTGCTACACTTGTCGAAGCAGAGTGCTTTTTGTATACAAAAAGCCTTTTTTCGCAAATACCATAGAATGAGGTCATCCCCTTGAAACAGTTCTTCCGTATTACCGCAGCAGTGCTTGCTGCTGCGTTCCTGCTTGCGCTCACCGGCTGCGGCAGCAGTTCCAGTGCGCCAAGCTTTACATGGTTCGTGGATACCATTCCCGCAAACCTCGACCCGCAGGTGGCTTCTGCTGCCCCGGACGTGATCGCCTGCGAGAACCTTTACAGCGGGCTTGTCCGCAAAAAAGCGGATGGCGAGATCGTGCCCGATCTGTCCGAGAGCTGGACGATCTCCTCCGATGGCAAGACCTACACCTTCCAGATCAAGGACGGCCTGACCTACAAGGCCGTCAAGGGCGCTTCCACGGATCACACCATCACTGCCGAGGACTTTGTGTTTGCATTCCGGCGCATATTCCAGCCGCAGACAAATTCCCCTTATGCCGTGGAGTTTGCCGCCCTTGAGAACAGTGCTGCCGTGCTGGCTGGCACAGCCGATGCCAGCACGCTGGGCGTTTCGGCCGCCGGCCCGCTGACGCTGGTGTTCCGCCTGAGTGAAAAGGACGACAACTTCCTTGCCAAGCTCACCCTGCCCGGTGCCATGCCCTGCGATGAAGCATTTTTTGAGAGCACCCGCGGCACCTACGGCCTGACCGCCAAGACCACCCTTTCCAGCGGCAGCTTCTATCTTTACAACTGGACGGCCAGCGGCCTGTTCCTGCACCGGGATGTCTCCTCCCCCATGATCGGCAGCCTGCGTCTGGTGCAGAACACCGGCAGCACCGGCAAGAGCGCCGCCCAGCTCATTGCAGACGAAAAATGCTCCGCCGCGCTGGACGACACCGGCGAGGATACCTCGCTGCAGTCGGTGGATTACTCCGACACCACCTGGGCACTGCTGTTCAACAGCGCTGAAGATTCTGTGTTTGCCGATCAGGAACTGCGGCAGGCGCTTGCCGGCATCGCCCGGGAGAATGTGGATGTGCCCTCTTCCGGTCTGTACACCGCTGCCGAGGGTCTTGTGCCCACCGGCCTTTCCGTGGACGGCATCGATTACCGCAAGTCTGCCAGGAACCCGCTGCCCACCATCACCGACCCCCGTACATTGTACCTGAATGCACGGCAGGGCATGGCCAGCTCGGATTTTTCCGGCGTGACCATCCTGCTGCCGAAGGAAGCCGGCCTGACCGAACTGGCCGAACAGATCAACGGCGCATGGCAGAAGGACTGCTCCCTCTTCTTCTCGGTGGAAGAGGTTCCGCAGGAGGAGTTCGACAAACGCCTTGCAGCGGGCAGCTACACCATTGCGCTGGCTCCCATCCGCGCCGAAGGCGGCAGCGTATACCAGATGCTGCAGCAGTTCACGGCCGAGGGCGGCGGCCTGACCGGCTGGTCCGACCCCATCTACTCTCAGCGTCTGGCCGAGAGTGCCCAACAGACCGGCAGCGCCCGCTGTGCCCTGCTGGCCGATTGTGAGCGCCAGCTGCTGGAAGGCTGCGCCGTGGTGCCGCTGCTGGGCCAGAACAGGCGTCTGCTGGTGGCGGACGGCATCACCGGCCTTGTGTTCGACCCCTTCACGCCAGTGCTGGACCTGACCGATGCCCAGAAAAACTGACATTCTCCGGCCCTTGACAATCCCGTCCCTCTTTGCTACAATAAATGAGCAACTTGCAGGGTTAGCTCATCCGGTAGAGCGGCTGCTTCCCAAGCAGCAGGCGGCGGGTTCGGGTCCCGTACCCTGCTCCAAAAACAAACGGCAAACCGTGGAATATCGGTTTGCCGTTTTTGCTTACAGCCGCTCCCTGCAAAATACGAAAGGACTCTGCCATGATCTTTGTTCCCCTGTTGCATTACTTCAAATGCAAAAATTCCTACAGCGGCAACGAATACGGTCTGCGATACCGGATGATCCCCGGCAAGCGCACCGTGCCGGACCCGGACGGCGGCGAGGGTGCCACAAAAGAGGAAAGCATCCTCACCGTGGACTACTGGCCGGACCCCTGGACCATTGAAAAGACCGACCCTGCCCTGCGGGTGCAGAAGGTGTTTCCGCTCACCGACGAGGGCCGGGAGGCCACAGCCGCTTTTTTGCAGGACGCGTTCAATGCCGATCCTGACCGCTGGAAAAACTGTCCCAGCATGATGGACAGCGACCCGTGGGAGCCGCCTGCCGCCGAAGCCGAGCCGGACAAGCCGAAGGAATAAAACATGATCTATCGTTTAAAAGAACTCAAGGGCGATACCATTGCAGTGCCGCAGCTGGTGTTTTCCAAACTGGGCATCGCCGAAGAATACAATGTGCGCGTGGCTCTGTATGTGCTGGCGACCGGCATCACCGACCCGGACAAGATCTGTGCCGACCTCAAGCTGCGCAGCCGCATCAGCGCCGAGAGCGCCCTCTCCTTCTGGGCAGGCGCTGGCCTGCTGGAGCGGTACGAAGAGAACGCTGCACCGGGCGAGGAACCCAGCGCCCCCGCACCCATGACCTGGGCCGAGATCGCTGCGGCCAGCCGCACCGACCCCATGATCTCCAGCCTGATCGACTGCGCACAGACCGGCTTTGCCCGTCCGCTGACCCACAGGGAGATGGAAAAGCTGGTCAACCTTTATATGCAGGAGGGCTTTGCGCCGGAGACCGTGATGCTGTGCACCGCCTATGTTGCCAGCACCGGCCGCAGCACCATGGCCGCCGTAGTGCATGAGCTGAAGGTGTGGCGCACCGAGGGCGTGGAGACCGGTGAGCAGGCCGATGCCCACCTCAAACTGCTGGCACTGCGCCAGAGCCGCGAGCAGTATGTCAGCGGCCTTCTGAACATCCCGGAAAGCGAGCTGACCCTTGGCGGGCGCAAGGCCATTGCACGCTGGTACGAGGTTTACGGCTACGACGATGCCATGGTGCAGGAAGCTGCCGTGCAGGCCGGGGCCAAGCGCGACCTGTGGTACTGGAACAGTATCCTCAAAACATGGAACGCCAAGGGCCTGCGCACCGTGCACGATGTGCGCAGCCCGGTGGCCATTGCGGGTGCCAGCCGGAACCTCCGGGTAGACCGCGAAGCCCCCAGCGGCAACGATTTCCTCAAGAACGCTGCCCGCCGCCGTCCGTTGAAAAAGAAACCGGAATAAGGAGGAGCCATGCGTACCAAAAACGAACTGTATCAGGAAGCCATGCGCACCGTGGCCGCCCGGCGGCAGATGGCCAGAGCCAGAGCCGAGGATGCCCGCGCCGAAGCCGAAGCCGCCATTCCCGCCCTGCGCCATGCAGAAGAAGAGGTGCGGGTGCGGGGCATCCGCTGCGCACTGGCCGGTGCTGCGGGCAAGGACCGCACCGAAGCTGCCGCCGCCCTTGCCGATGCAAAGCAGAAGCTGACCGCCCTGCTGGCACAAAGCGGACGGCCCGCTGATGCACTGGAGCCGCGCTTTGTCTGCCCCAAATGTCAGGACACCGGCAGCGTGAATGGCCGCACCTGTGAGTGCGTGCACAAGGTGATGCAGCAGCTGCGCCGCAAGGAGATCGAGGCGCTGTCCAGCCTGTCCATTGCAAGCTTTGACACCATGGAGCTGCGCTATTACCCGAACCGTTCCGATGAAAAGGTGGGCGGTGCCATCCGCCCTTACATGGCCGATATGCTGGCAGACCTGCGCAGCTACGCGGAAGAGTTTGACCACCACAGCGAGAGCCTGATGCTGTTTGGCAATGCGGGCCTTGGCAAGACCCATGCGGCCCTTGCCATTGCGGGCATCGTGCTGGAAAAGGACTTCGATGTCATTTATGTGTCCAGCCCGGACTTTTTCTCCAAGCTGGAAGCACTGCACTTTGGCGCAGACCCCGGCGGCGAGGAGGAGACCCTGCTGCAGACCGCAGCCGGGGCCGACCTGCTCATTCTGGACGACCTGGGCACCGAGTTCAATTCCAACTTCTTCCTGAGCACCCTGTACAGTCTGCTCAACAACCGGTTGGGGGCGCACCTGCCCACGATCGTCACCACCAACATCACGGACGGAGCACTGCTGGAAAAGCTCTATACCGAAAAGATCTCCAGCCGCCTGTCGGCCTTCGTGCCCTGCCTGTTCGCCGGGCAGGATATCCGCAGCCAGAAGGCGCAGGAAGTATAAATGTTCATAAATAAGGTGTATCCTGAACAGGCTGCACCGCAACGATAGAAAATGATCCAAAGAGATGGGGTAAACTGATATGCAGAAACGATCGCCCGCCAGGCGGATGACCTACCGGGAGTGGAAGATCCGCAAATGTCTGCGGCTGGCGCGGAACTGGGTGCTTTTTCTGGCCGCATGCGGCGGAGCCGTGGCGCTGATGGCCACCGGCATCCTCTGGCTGCTGCCCAAGGCCCACGCCCTGGTCGCGGGGCCGGTGCCCTTCACGGCACGGAACTACGACAGCAGCTCCTATGTGTTCGACGCCGCCGACGACCGGCTCGTGGTGGTGAACGCCAACCTCGCGCTGGAAGAAGAGCCTGCGCCGGAGCTTGCAGTGGCCGACGACGCCACCGGCGAGCAGCTGGAGGCCGAGGCCGCTTCCGCTTACCGCAGCATGGCCGAGGCCGCGCAGGCGGACGGAGTCGAGCTGAACCTTGTGACCGGCTGGCAGGATGCGGATGCCCGCACCGCCGCCTACGAGACCCGCCTGACCGCTTACAGCGCCGAGAACAGCCGCCTTTCGGCTGAGGAAGCCGCCGACCATACGGCCTCTTTGCAGCCTGCGGCCAGCACCAGTGAGCAGGGGACCGGCTACTGCGCTGACATCCTCTCGTCGGACTGCACCGAGAAGACGGCAGCCTTTGCCGAGACCCGCGCCTATGAGTGGCTGACGGCCTATGCCGCCGAGTACGGCTTCATCCTCCGCTGGCCGGAGGACCGCCAGAGCGCCACCGGCATGGTCTACGCCCCCTGGCACTGGCGGTATGTGGGCGTGGAAAATGCCTGCGCCATCCGGGAGTCCGGCCTTGCGCTGGAAGAGTTCCTCGCGCTGGAACGCGCAAAATCATAAATCCAAAGGAGAAACCATTGAAACGAACCGAGATCGCGCCCGGCGTCCATCTTTCGTGGGACCCGGCGCCAAAATTCAACCGCTGCCGCATCAGCCTCCATTTCGCTTTCCCGGCAAAGCGTGAGACGGCCACCGCCCACGCGCTGCTCCCGCTGGTGATGGAGCGCGGCTATGCGGACTGCCCCGATATGACCCAGATGACCAAAAAGCTGGCCCGTCTGTACGGCGCAGACCTGACCGTGGACGCCCGCCCGCTGGGTGCGAACCACAACCTCTGCGTCAGCGCCACCGGCATCAAGAACCGCTTTGCGCTGGAAGGGGAGGACCTCACCCGCGAATACGCCGCACTGGCGCTGGGCACGGCCTTTCATCCCGCCTTTTCGGGCGGCGTGTTTGACCCGGAGGCCGTGGCCATCGAGAAGCAGATGCTCCGCAAATCGCTGGAAGATGAAGTGAACGAAAAGCGCATCTACTGCCAGCGGCAGGCCAACCGGGAGTTCTTCGGAGCCAGCCCCGCCGGCATCCGGCAGGAGGGCTATCTGGAAGAGGTGGACGGCCTGACGCCGGAGACCCTGACCGCCGCCTACCGCGAAATGCTGGAGACTGCACAGATCGAACTGCTCATTCTGGGCTGCGGTGAGGCAGAGACCCAGGCCGTCACGCAGGCGCTGCTGGGAGAGCTGGCCGCGGTGGCCCGCTGCCCGGTGCCGCTGTGCGAAAATCTGGCGATGCCCCGGCAGGAGGCCGTGCGGAAGACGGAATGCTTCGACACCGTGCAGGCCAAACTCTGTATGCTCTTCACGCTGGGCGAGCCGATGCAGCCGGACCAGATGGCAGCTGTCCGGCTGGCCATGGCGCTTTACGGCGGCAGCGTCACCAGCCGCCTGTTCCTCAACGTGCGGGAGCGCGACCACCTGTGCTACTACTGCTCGTCCAGCTTCCAGAGCTTTACGGGCAGCATGGCAGTGAACAGCGGCGTGGAACACGCCGACGCCGCCCGCGCCGAACAGGCCATCCTGAAGGAACTGGACGATTTGCGCCACGGGCCCATCACCGAAGAGGAACTGGAAGACTGCCGCCTCTCCCTGCTGAGCGGGATGGCGGGCATCGAGGACAGCCTGGGCGGCATCGAGACCTGGTACTATATGGAGGTGCTGCGGGGCGGTGCCGTGCAGACCCCGGACGAGGCCCGTGCGGCCCTGCGCGCCGTCACCAGAGAAGACGTCCGCGCCATCCTGCGCCAGCTGACGCTGTCCGTGAGTTACCTGCTGACCAGAGAGGAGGGGCCGGCCTATGTCTGAATTGCAGAGCAAAGCCCTCGCGGAAGCGGCGGCAGACCAGTGGAAGGTGCTTCCTTCCGGGCTGACGGTCCTTGTGCGGCCCATGCCGGGCTATTCCGGCACTCACGTCATCTATGCCACCCGCTTCGGCTCCATTGACCGGGATTTCCGCCTGAACGGGCGGGAAGTGCACCTGCCCGCCGGTGTGGCGCATTTTCTGGAGCATAAAATGTTCGAGGATCAGGACGGCGACGCCTTCGCCAAGTTTGCGAAGACCGGTGCCAACGCCAATGCGTTCACCAGCTTCGACCGCACCTGCTACCTCTTCACAGCCACCCAGCAGCTGGACGAAAGTCTGGATGTGCTGCTGGGCATGGTGGGGCACCCCTATTTCACCGAACAGACCATCGCCAAGGAGCAGGGCATCATCGGGCAGGAGATCAAGATGTACGATGATAGCGCCGACTGGCGGCTCATCACCGGCCTGTGCGAGTGCCTTTACCACAGCCACCCCATCCGCAGTGACATCGCGGGCAGCTGCGAGAGCATTGCGGAGATCACCCCCGGAATGCTCTACGACTGCTGCGAGGCATTCTATGCCCCCGGCAATATGGTGCTGGCAGCAGCAGGCAATACCACCATGGAGCAGGTCCTGGCCGCCTGTGCGCGCCACGGTCTGCTGGACCCCCGCCCCGAAGAGCGGGTGCAGCGCCTTTGGGCCGACGAGCCCATGACGCTGGCGGCTGCGGAAAAGCGCATCCGGATGCCGGTCTCGAAGCCCTGCTTCGGCCTCGGCTTCAAGGAAGCGCCCCTTGCACCGGACGACCTGCGCAGCGAGATGCTGTACGACCTCGTCCTCTGCTGCATCTGCGGCGGCATGTCGCCGCTCTACCGCCGGCTGTACGATTCCGGCCTGACCAATCCCGGCTTCGGCGGGGAAGTGCTGCGGGTGGACGGCTGCTGCTGCATCCTGTTCACCGGCGAGAGCGATGCCCCCGATGCCGTGAAGCAGATGCTTCTGGACGAGATCGCCCGCATCCGTGCCGCGGGTGTGGACCGGGAGATCTTTACCCTGTGCAAGAACGAAAAGTACGGCCAGCTGATCGAAAATCTGGAAAATGTGGAGGACTCGGCCAGCCAGATGGCAGACTTTGCCCTCTCCGGCCAGACGGTGGCGCAGCAGATCACCATGCTGGCAGGGCTGACTGCCGAGGATGCGGACGCTGCGCTGCAGCACATCCTCAGCACCGACCGCATGGCTGTGATGGATATTTTGCCAGATGGCACTGCGCCGCTGGCCGAGAACGAGGAGGAAGCAGAATGACAAATCTGGTGCAGTTCCCGGGGCTGGGCCTGAGCTTTGAGATCAACCGCGTGGCCCTTTCCATTGGCGGGTTCAATATTTACTGGTATGGCGTGTGCATTGCCTTTGGCATCTGTCTGGCGCTGGTATTTGCGTTCCGCCACAGCATCGAGTTCGGCGTGGACCCGGACGGCATGGTGGACG
>OOBN01001254.1_pt1 | contig 19116 bp, 19 predicted proteins | sample 1671091 | NCBI WGS metagenome assembly OOBN01 (sample SAMN06348121, study PRJEB24527) | human gut metagenome | biome: human gut; feature: ankylosing spondylitis patient; material: feces | host: Homo sapiens | place: China | collected 2015-10 | reverse complement strand
CATTCAAAAAAGTGGCTTTGCCACTTTTTTGACAGTCTGCAACACAGCCACCGGCGTTGCCGGTGGCTGTGTTTTACTGCTGAGCCGTTTTCAGGGCCTGGGCGATTTGATCCGGGCAGGAGGTGGGCTTGTTTCCGCACCGGATGCCCTCCATCCGCCGGACGGCCTCGTCCACCGGCATTCCCCGCAGCAGGCTGGAGATGCCCTGCAGGTTGCCATGACAGCCGCCGACGACCTGGACGGACTGGATGACGCCGTCCTCCACCTGAATGGTAAAGGCCCGGGAGCAGACGCCCCGGGGCGTGTACTGAATGGTCATAGTGATGATGCGCCTCCTTGCTTTTACAGGGTCTAAAAAGATGGACCGGCTTTTATTATAGAGGAAACGAGCGAAAAAAACAAGGCGGACCTGAACGCTGTTCTCTGGTCCGCCTCTTAGAATTCCTGGTACAAATTATCCTCTTTTCTGGTGCGTGCGCGGGGGTTCCGCGGGGTGGCTGGGGGAACGGGGGCGCGCTCAACCCTCCCGCTGCTGGAGCTGGAGCCGGTCGGCGATCATGGCGATGAATTCGCTGTTGGTGGGTTTCCCTTTCACGTTGGAGACTGTATAGCCGAAGTATTTCTGCAGGGTCTCCAGGTCGCCCCGGTCCCAGGCCACCTCGATGGCATGGCGGATGGCCCGCTCCACCCGGGAGGCGGTGGTGCCGAAGCGCTTGGCAACCTCGGGGTAGAGAACCTTGGTCACCGCGTTGATGACTTCCATGTCGTCCACGGCGATGAGAATGGCCTCCCGGAGATACTGGTAGCCCTTGATATGGGCGGGGACGCCCACCTCATGGATAATGGAGGTGACCAGGGTCTCCAGACTGTGGGAGCGGCTCTTGTCCTCCTCCATGGCGTCAAAAGTGGTGAGCTGCCGGATGCGGGCGCAGATGGTGCTGAATTTGCAGGGCTTGACCATGAAGTGGTCGGCCCCATTGGCGGCGGCCAGATCGGCGATGGCCCCGTGGATGTAGCTGGACAGCACCAGAATCCGGGGACGGTGCTCCGGGGGAAGCTCCCGCAGCTGCTCCAGCACTTCGATCCCGTCCATGCTGGAGAGCACCATCTCCATGACCACGGCGTCGGGCTGGAGGGTCCGGACCATCTCCAGCAGCTGCTGGCCGTCGCCCGTCTCGCCCACTACTTCCATGTCCGATTCGTTTTGAAGCGCCTCGATCAGATGGCGCCGGAATTCGTCGCTGGTATCCGCTACCAGCAGTCGTTTGGCATACTCCATATTCGCTCTTCTCCTCCTGGAATGATATGACCGGCCCGCCGGATACGCCCGGAGCGGCCAAGTAAAATGTATCATAATCAGACAGGATATGCAAGGTGTTTTTGCCAAAAAATGGAATAAAAAGTTTCGACAAGTTCCGACGAACCCTTCTGTTTCAGGGAATTTTCAGAAAATTCGATTTCTTCATCCAGAAAATATTTTTCAGAAAGAATTAGAATAAAACTGTCTTTTTGTTTGATCAAAAAATTGCGGCGGGGGTTGACAGGGCGGGGGAAATTGTGTATGATACAGAAAATCAAACCGTTGAAGCGGAGATAACGGCAGTCACGCCTTTACAGAGAGCCCGGGGAGCTGAGAGCTGGGTAAGAAACGAACTGTCAAATGGACCGCTGAGGGCGCAGTCAAAGGCCGGAGTTCCGGCTGAGTATTCTGCGACGTGTGGGCATACGTCAGTTGCCGGGGGTATGTTGGTACTCCGCTAAGGGCACGGCCGGTGAAAGGGCCGTGAAGCAAGGTGGCACCGCGAGCGTAAGGATACGCCCGTCCTTGACAGAAATTGTCAGGGACGGGCGTTTTTGCATTTCGTCCCGGAAAAAAGGAGGTCTTTCCATGTACTATCCCACGTTGAAGGAGGCCAGAACCCTGGCCGCCTCCGGACCTTACCGGGAGATTCCGGTGGCCCGGGAGCTGCTCAGCGACTTCCTCACTCCGATCCAGGCCCTGCGCATTCTCCGGGCCCGGGACAACCACTGCTTTCTGCTGGAGTCCGCCGCCGACCAGGAGGGCTGGGGCCGCTGGACATTCCTGGGGTTTGAGCCCGAGCTGGAAATCACGGCCAAGGACGGGGTGGTGCAGCTCCGGGACGGGGAGCGGACCTCCAGCCGCATTCAGCACCCGGGGGAGGCCCTGCGGCAGATCCTCTCCGAACACAAAAGCCCCAAGATCCCCGGCCAGCCCCCCTTCACCGGCGGACTGGTGGGCTACTTCTCCTATGACTACATGAAGTACGCCGAGCCAACCCTCCGCCTCACGGGGGAGGACCAGGAGAGGTTCAAGGACATGGATCTGATGCTGTTCCGCAGCGTCATCGCCTTTGACAACTTCCGGCAGAAGCTCATCCTGATCACCAACGCAGACGCCTCCGACCTGGATGAGACCTACCCCGCCGCCTGCGCTCAGCTGGACCGGATGGCCGAGCTCCTCCGCCACGGCGCCCCCGCCCCCCGGCGGCCGGCCCGGCTCACCACGCCGGTGGAGGCCCTGTTCAGCCGGGAGCAGTTCTGCTCCATGGTGGAGCAGGCCAAGCGCTATATCCGGGAGGGAGACATCTTCCAGGTGGTGCTGTCCAACCGGCTGGAGGCCGGGTTTGAGGGGTCATTGCTGGACGTGTACCGCATCCTGCGCACCATCAATCCCTCCCCCTACCTGTTCTACTTCACCAGCGACGACATGGAGCTGGCTGGGGCGTCTCCCGAGACATTGGTGAAGCTGGAGGACGGGGTGCTCCACACCTTCCCCCTGGCGGGCACCCGGCCCCGGGGAAAGACAGCGGAGGAGGATAAGCGGCTGGAAGAAGAACTCCTGTCGGACGAAAAGGAGCTGGCCGAACACAACATGCTGGTGGACCTGGGGCGGAACGACATTGGGAAGATCAGCCGCTTCGGCTCCGTACAGGTGGAGAAGTACCTGTCCATCGAGCGCTTCTCCCACGTCATGCACATCGGCTCCACCGTCCGGGGGGAGCTGCGGGAGGACTGCGACGCGGTGGACGCCATTGACGCGATTCTCCCGGCGGGCACTCTGTCTGGGGCTCCCAAGCTGCGGGCGGCGGAGATCATCGACCAGCTGGAACACAACAAGCGGGGGGTGTACGGCGGGGCCGTCGGCTATCTGGACTTTACCGGCAACCTGGACGCCTGCATCGCCATCCGCCTGGCCTTCGTCAAAAACGGGAAGGTGTTCATCCGCTCCGGGGCGGGCATCGTGGCCGACTCAGAGCCGGAGAAGGAGTACCAGGAGTGCATCAACAAGGCAAAAGCCGTGGTCCGGGCCCTGGAGCTGGCCCAGAAAGAGAGGGACCTATGATTCTGCTCATCGACAATTACGACAGCTTTTCCTACAACCTGTACCAGCTGGTGGGGAGCCTCAGCCCGGACATCCAGGTGGTGCGCAATGACCAGGTGACGGTGGCGGACATCCGGGAAAAAGCCCCAAGTCACTTGATTGTATCCCCCGGCCCCGGCCGCCCGGCGGACGCCGGGGTGTGTGAGGCGGCTGTCCGGGAACTCTCGGAGGAGCTTCCCATTTTGGGGGTGTGCCTGGGACACCAGGCCATCTGTGAGGCCTTCGGGGGCGTGGTGTCCTACGCAAAAGAACTCATGCACGGCAAGCCCTCCCAGGTGGTGCTGGATCGGAGCTGCCCTCTGTTCCGGGGGCTGCCGGCCACCATCCAGGCGGCCCGGTATCACTCCCTGGCGGCGGTGGAGGACACCCTGCCGGAGTGCCTGACCGTCACCGCCCGAACCGACGACGGGGAGGTGATGGCGGTGCAATATAAGGACCGCCCCGTCTATGGATTGCAGTTCCACCCCGAGTCCATTCTCACGCCTGTGGGCAATCAAATTTTGAAAAACTTCTTGGAGGGATAAGCCATGATTAAGGAAGCCATTGTAAAAATCGTCAGCAAGGAGGACCTGACCTACGACGAGGCCTATACCGTGATGAACGAGATCATGAGCGGCCAGACCTCCCCCACCCAGAACGCCGCCTTCCTGGCCGCCCTGTCCACCAAGAGCGCCCGGGCGGAGACCACCGATGAGATTGCCGGCTGTGCCGCCGCCATGCGCGCCCACGCCGTCCAGGTGGACACGGGCATGGAGGTCTTTGAGATCGTGGGCACCGGCGGGGACAACGCCCACAGCTTCAACATCTCCACCACCTCCGGCCTGGTGGCGGCGGCGGGGGGCGTGAAGGTGGCCAAGCACGGCAACCGGGCGGCCTCCTCCCAGTGCGGCACGGCGGACTGTCTGGAGGCCCTGGGGGTGAACATCCAGCAGAGCCCCCAGCGGTGCGTCCAGCTGCTGAAGGAAGTGGGCATGTGCTTTTTCTTCGCCCAGAAGTACCACACCTCCATGAAGTACGTGGGGGCCATCCGCAAGGAGCTGGGCTTCCGCACCGTATTCAACATCCTGGGTCCCCTCACCAACCCGGGCAAGCCCTCCATGCAGCTGCTGGGGGTGTACGACGAGTACCTGGTGGCCCCCCTGGCCCAGGTGCTCATCAATCTGGGGGTCCGGCGGGGCATGGTGGTCTACGGCCAGGATAAGCTGGATGAGATCTCCATGAGCGCCCCCACCTCCGTATGTGAGATCAAGGACGGCTGGTTCAAGGCCTATACCATCGCCCCCGAGGACTTCGGCCTGAAACGCTGTACCCGGGAGGAGCTGCGGGGGGGCACCCCGGCGGAGAACGCCCAGATTGTCCGGGCCATTCTCTCCGGTGCGGAGCGGGGGCCCAAGCGCGGTGCGGTGCTCCTCAACGCCGGGGCCTCCCTGTACATCGGCGGCAAGGCGGATACCATGCAGGACGGCGTGGCCCTGGCCGGGGAGCTCATCGACTCCGGAAAGGCCCTGGAGACGCTGGAGAATCTCATCGCCGTCAGCAATCTCCCCGAGGAGGCTCAGGCATGACGATTTTAGACCAGCTGGCCGCCCACGCCCGGGAGCGGGTGGCGGCAGACCAGGCGGAGAACAGCCTGGACGTGCTCCAGGCCCAGTGCCGCGCCATAGGGCGGGGGAGGGGAGAGCGCTTTCAGGCCGCCCTGACAAAGCCGGAGCTGTCCTTTATCTGCGAGGTAAAGAAGGCCTCCCCCTCCAAGGGGATCATCGCGAAAGAATTCCCCTATCTGAACATTGCAAGAGCCTATGAAGCCGCCGGGGCGGACGCCATCTCCTGCCTGACCGAGCCCAAGTGGTTTTTGGGTTCCGACCAGATTTTTCGGGAGATTCGGGGGGCGGTGGACACCCCCATGCTCCGCAAGGACTTCACGGTGGACCCCTACCAGCTCTACCAGGCGAGACTCATGGGGGCGGACTGCGTGCTGCTCATCTGCGCCCTGCTGGACACGAAAACTCTGGAGCGGTATCTGACCATCTGCCACGACTTGGGCCTGTCCGCCCTGGTAGAGGCCCACGACGAGAAGGAGATTGCCTCCGCCGTGTCCGCCGGAGCGGAGATCATCGGGGTAAACAATCGGAATTTAAAGGACTTCTCGGTGAACTTTGACAACGCCGCCCGGCTGCGGGACCAGATTCCTCCCGGGGTGCTGTATGTGGCGGAGAGCGGCGTCCATCGGCCCGAGGACATATCGGCGGTGCGCTCCATGGGGGCGGACGGGGTGCTCATCGGAGAGGCCCTCATGCGCTCGAAAGACAAGGGGGCCATGCTGGCGGCCTTCCGGGAGGCGGCCAGATGACCCGCATCAAGATCTGCGGCCTGAGCCGCCCCCAGGACGTGGCCTATGTGAACCAAGCAAAGCCCGACTGGTGCGGCTTTGTGGTGAACTTTCCCAAGAGCCGCCGCAGCGTCACCCCAGACCAGCTCCGGGCCCTGCGGCGGGAGCTGGACCCGTCGGTGGTCCCCGTGGGGGTATTTGTGGACCAGCCGGTGGAGGTAGTGACAGATCTGCTGAATCGTGGTATCATCTCCATAGCGCAGCTCCACGGCGGCGAGGACGAGGATTACACAGCCGCCCTGCGGGCGGCGGCCCCGGGAAAAGAGATCTGGAAGGCCTTTCAGGTCCACGAACCCGCCGATCTGGAGCGGGCCATCGCCTTCCCGGCGGACCGGATTTTATTGGACAGCGGCCAGGGCACCGGGAAAACCTTCGACTGGTCCCTGCTGAGACACTTTCCCCGGCCCTACCTGCTGGCGGGAGGGCTGGACCCGGAGAATTTACCCACAGCCATCCGTACCCTGCGCCCCTATGGGGTGGACCTGTCCAGCGGGGTGGAGACGGACGGTTTGAAGGATTTTACCAAAATACAGGCGGCGGTGGCCGCCGCAAGAGAGGAATGAGCACATGTCCAAGGGACGATTTGGCATCCACGGCGGGCAGTACATCCCAGAGACCCTGATGAACGCGGTCAACGAGCTGGAGGAGGCCTACAACCACTACAAAGACGACCCGGAATTCCAGGCGGAGCTCACAGAACTGCTGAATGAGTACGCCGGACGGCCCTCCCGGCTCTACTATGCCCGGCGCATGACCGAGGACCTGGGGGGCGCGAAGATCTACCTGAAGCGGGAGGACCTGAACCACACCGGGGCCCACAAAATCAACAACGTGCTGGGTCAGGCTCTGCTGGCCAAGAAGATGGGCAAGACCCGCCTCATCGCCGAGACGGGCGCGGGGCAGCACGGAGTGGCCACCGCCACGGCGGCGGCTCTCTTCGGTATGGAGTGCGTGGTGTTCATGGGGGAGGAGGACACCCGCCGTCAGGCCCTGAATGTGTACAAAATGCGGCTGCTGGGGGCCACGGTGGTACCGGTGACCTCGGGCACCGCCACTTTGAAGGACGCCTGCTCCGCCGCCTTCCGGGAGTGGACCACCCGCATCTCGGACACCCACTACTGCCTGGGCTCCGTCATGGGGCCCCACCCCTTCCCCACCATGGTCCGGGACTTCCAGGCGGTGATTTCTAAGGAGATCAAGGAGCAGCTCCAGGAGAAGGAGGGAAAGCTCCCCGACGCGGTGCTGGCCTGCGTGGGGGGCGGCTCCAACGCCATCGGGGCCTTCTATCACTTCATTGAAGACCCCTCCGTGCGGCTCATCGGCTGCGAGGCCGCGGGCCGGGGGGTGGACACCCCGGACACCGCCGCCACCATCGCCACGGGAAAGCTGGGCATCTTCCACGGCATGAAGTCCTACTTCTGCCAGGATGAGTTCGGCCAGATCGCTCCGGTGTACTCCATCTCCGCCGGTCTGGACTACCCGGGCATCGGCCCGGAGCACGCCATGCTCCACGACACGGGGCGGGCGGAGTATGTGGCGGTCACCGACGAGGAGGCGGTGAATGCCTTCGAATATTTGAGCCGCACTGAGGGCATCATCCCCGCCATCGAGTCGGCCCACGCGGTGGCCCACGCCATGAAGCTGGCCCCTGCCATGGGAAAGGACAAGATCATCGTCATCAACATTTCCGGCCGGGGGGACAAGGACTGCGCCGCCATCGCCCGGTACAGAGGGGAGGAGATTTCCGAATGAGCCGTATCACAGACGCGTTTTCCCACGGGAAGGCGTTTATTCCCTTCCTCACCTGCGGGGACCCGGACCTGGAGACCACCGAGGCGGCTGTCCGGGCCATGGCAGCGGCGGGGGCCGACCTGATCGAGCTGGGCATCCCCTTCTCCGATCCCACCGCCGAGGGACCGGTGATCCAGGCCGCCAACCAGCGGGCGCTGGCCGCCGGGGCCACCACCGACAAGATCTTTGAACTGGTCCGCCGCCTGCGGAAGGATGTGACCACCCCCATGGTGTTCATGACCTACGCCAACGTGGTGTTCTCCTACGGCACGGAGCGGTTTGTCTCCACGGCGGCGGAGGCCGGCATGGACGGGCTCATTCTCCCCGACGTGCCCTACGAGGAGAAGGGGGAGTTCGCCCCGGTGTGCCGGAAATACGGCCTGGACTTCATCTCCCTCATCGCCCCCACCTCAGAAGGGCGCATCGCTATGATTGCCCGGGAGGCGGAGGGGTTCCTCTACTGCGTCTCTTCCCTGGGGGTGACCGGCGTGCGGGGGGAGATCACCACCGATGTGGGGCGGATGGTCCGCCTGGCCAAGGAGGCCAACCCGGACCTGCCCTGTGCCGTAGGCTTCGGCGTCTCCACTCCGGACCAGGCGGCCGCCCTGGCCCACACGGCCGACGGAGTGATTGTGGGTTCCGCCATCGTTACGCTGGCCCAGCAGTATGGCCGGGAGGCGGTTCCCCATATCCGGGACTATGTAGCGGACATGAAGGCCGCCCTCTCCCGTCCTTGAGCGAAGCTGAAAGCCCCTGGAACGGTTCACACTGAACCGTTCCAGGGGCTTTTCTGTAAGATAACGTCAGATGCCCTTTGTGGACGGCGGCAGGGAGGGCGGAAGCTGGTCTTCGGAGGTCACAGAACCCCGGTGATCCGGTAACCGGCCTTTTCCACCCGCTGTTTGATCTGCCTGTCGTCCACTGGCTGGGAGTATAGGACTGTCAGAAGGCCCCTTTTCCAGTCGGCACGGCCCGCCGCGCCGTGGATGTCGTTGACGGCCTCCTCCACCCGCACCTTGCAGTGCTCGCAGTGCATCCCCTCCACCCGGAAGGTTTTCTCTCCCGTCACATGGGACAGTTTTTTCTTCCGCGGCCGGTAGCTTCCACCGCCGCAGCAGCCGCCTTCTCCCTTGAAGTGGCGTATGGTATACCAGATCCCCACGGCGACGGCGGCCGTCAGGAGGACAATCAGAATGACGTTTTCCATGGTGGACCAGACTCCTCCCTGTGCGGAGGGGGATGCAGCCAAAGGCGCGCATCCCCGTTCCGGTACAGTCTCAGTGTTTTTTTGCTTGGCGGCTGTGTCCGCCGCAGGCTCCGCCTCCGCACTGCTTGGCATAGGGGCAGCCGATGCAGGTCTCGCCCCGCTTTTTTGCCCGATAGAGGTAGAGGAGGATGCCTCCGAGAATGGCCAGGACAATGGCCGCAACGATGAAATCAATCATGACGGTTTACCGGGTGGCGGCCGTGTTAGGGGCGTCCAGGCGGTACTCCTCCTGGATGTGCCGGTTGGCACGGCGGGCCAGTGTGACGACGACGGTGATCATGACGATGATACCGATGAGGCCGCCGATGGCGGCGCTGACATTCAGCAGGGCGGGAGCGGTGATCAGCGTGCCGATGGTGTACACCAGATAGGCCACGGTGTAGCCGGTGCACAGCTGCAATCCGATGCCGCCCAGCACCCACTTGGTGCTCTTCATCTCCGAGTTCATGGCCCCGATGGCGGCGAAGCAGGGGGGCGTGTACAGGTTGAACATCAGATAAGCCAGAGCGGCCACCGGAGTAATGGCAATGTAGGCGGCCACATCCGCGCCGGCGCCCTCCACCATAGCCAGCTCATCCACGTTGATGAAGTTCTCCAGGCCCACAAAGCACACGGCCAGGGTGCCCACCACGTTCTCCTTGGCGATGAAGCCGGTGACGGCGGCGGCGGCCAGCTGCCAGCTGAGCACGCCCACGATGGGCACCAGCAGGACGGCGAAGGGGGCGGCGATGGAGGCCAGAATGGAGGAGTCGGCCGTCTCAGCCACCTGGAAGCTCCAGTTGAAGGTCTGCATGATCTGCACCACGGTGTTGCACAGCAGGATGATGGTGGCGGCCTTCACGATATAGGCCCAGCCCCGGCTGCACATGGACTTGAAGGCGAACCACAGGGAGGGGAGCTTGTACTCGGGCAGCTCGATGATGAAGAAGGACTTGCGCACCTTATAGCCGGTGACCACGTTCACCAGCAGGGCACCCAGGAAGATCAGGACGATGCCGGTGACATACATCAGGAAGCTGACCCAGCCTGCGTTGTCGAAGAACGCGCCGGCGATCAGGGTGATGACAGGGATCTTGGCGCCGCAGGGCATGAAGGTGGTCAGCATGGCGGTGGCCCGGCGCTCCCGCTCATTGCGGATGGTGCGGCAGGCCATGACGCCGGGGATGCCGCAGCCGATGCCGATGACAAAGGGGATCACCGACTTGCCGGACAGACCCACCTTTTTAAAGATGGGGTCCAGCACCACAGCCACACGGGACATGTAGCCGCAGTCCTCCAGCAGGGCGATGAGGAAGTACATGACCATGACCAGGGGCAGGAAGCCTACCACGGCGCCCACGCCACCGATAATGCCGTCTACCAGCAGGGCGGACAGCAGCGGGTTGGCGTCGGCCACCAGCTCGCCCACCCAGCCCTGGAAATTTTCGATCTGGGCTACCAGAGCGTCGGCAATGTAGGGGCCTACCCACACCTGGGAGATCTGGAACACCAGGAACATGACCACGGCGAAGATGGGGATGCCCAGCCAGGGCTTGGTGAGAACGGTGTCGATGGAGTCGCCGCTGTTCTTGTCCTTGGTGAACACCTTTCGCTTTTCCACCTGGGCCACAATCCCGTTGACGAAATCAAAGCGCTTCCGGTCGGCGGTCTCCACAACCTTCTTGTCCGTCAGGTCGATGTCACCCTCCCGGTAGGGGGCCTCCTGCACCCGGCCCGCCTGGGCCGCCGCGGCCTCCACCACAGCTTTCAGCCCCTCGTTGGAGGTGGAGACCGTCTGGATCACCGGGCAGCCCAGCTTGGCGGACAGGGCCTCCACGTCGATTTTAGTCTCTTTCTTCTCGTTGATGTCGCTCTTGTTCAGCGCCACCACCACGGGGATGCCCAGCTCCAGCAGCTGGGTGGTGAAAAACAGGCTGCGGCTCAGGTTGGTGGCGTCCACGATGTTGATGATCACATCCGGATGTTCCTTCTTCACATAGGAGCTGGTGATGCTCTCCTCGCTGGTGAAGGGGGACATGGAGTAGGCGCCGGGCAGGTCCACGGCGATGAGCTGCTCCTCGCCGCCGTAGTAGGCCTTCTTGATGGGGTGTTCCTTCTTCTCCACCGTGACGCCCGCCCAGTTGCCGACCCGTTCATTCCGGCCGGTGAGGGCGTTGTACATGGTGGTCTTACCGGAGTTTGGATTGCCGGTCAGAGCAATTCTCATGTAAGATTCCTCCCTTGATGGATGTTTTGCTGATTTGACTCCCTCTCGGATGCACCCATCCGATTTCGATAAATTAGCTCTTGCTAACTGATGCGCCGGGAAAAGGGCAGCGCGAAGCTGCCCTGCTGCTTAGACGATGATCGCGTCGGCCAGTTGCTGGTCAAAGTTGTACCTTGCGTCCTTGATGGCGACAATACAGCCTCCCTTAATGTGAGAAATCACCGTGATTTTCTCACCGCTGTAGCAGCCCAGAGAGAACAAAAAAGCGTTCATCTCCTCATCGTCGGTGTCGATTTGGCGGATGACGTATTCCTGGCCCTCTACTGCATCTGTTAACTTCATGCCTGATACCACCGTTCACGATTTGATCAAGCCAAGCGACCGGCATTTTGATTACCAAGTGCTAACTTGTCGGTGAAAAGAAAATTAGCTCTCGCTAACTTCATGGAAGATTATACGTCCTGCCCTGTGGTTTGTCAACCCTAATTTCAATCTTTTTACACATCGAACCGTCTGGAAGGGCTAGACAAGCGCGGCGGGACGGCCGGCGGCCTCCTGCCGGTCATCGGAGGGAAGCCTGGAAGCAGAGAAGGGGAGGAGGCCGCCCTTGACTTTTTTCCTACTTTTGTGTATGCTATACGAAATGAGCGGCGGCCGCCGCACGGGTGTGGACCTGTCAGCGCCCCATGTTCAAATGAAATATGCGCCTGTGATGGAATTGGTAGACATGCGAGATTTAGGTGCTGTCACCTCAGTGAAGAATTTCCCATCAACCAGATAAAAGCGGGCATGTCCTGTTTTTATAGACGCGGATCAAGCGCAACGCTCCGCCTCGGGTATCCCCTCCCCGAGTAAAAATAGAGGGAAACTGAATATGCGGGTATGGTGGAATTGGTAGACTCGGAGGATTTAGGTTCCTCTGCCAAATGGCGTGTGGGTTCGAGTCCCACTACCCGTACCACAGGATGGGCGTGATATTTATCTAAGGATTAATATCACGCCCGTTTTTCGTTGCCCACCTACCTGTCCATTGATATCTTTAGTGCTGCGTAGTATAATCCTTTATAATAAGGCGATTCATCAAAATCCGTATAAAGGTGAGGGAAAAATGGAGCTAATTACTGATTTCGAAGGAAGAACATCTGATAAAGTCGAGGTTGAATATATATCTACAATTTCAGGTGTTATTCCTGTTTATTCAATAAAAAGCTATCATTCGTTAACTCAGTTTATTGGGTACGGGAAATATATCAACAACCGGTGGGGCAATGTCTATTTACGAGGACAAACTTCACTATATAATGGATACCTGTCTCCTTCTCTATTGCGGAGAAAAATAATATCAGGCGAAAACCAACTTGTCAAAGAAAAAGCTGAAGCAGCAACCAGCAATACAGTTAAATTTTCGAACATTAACATTAACCATCGGTTTTCCGAATATAAACACCAGATCAATGAGAGTTTGAACGGCACACGACACTTTACAGGTTGGAATAAAGATATCATTGAACCTTTGCTGCAGCATTATGGAATAAAAACACATTGGATAGATATTGTAGACAATATTTGGGTCGCATTGTGGTTTGCACTTCACAAAACAACTTCCACCATTGCTGATGGCCGTGAGTATATACATATGTTTGAAAATGATGATGATGAATATGGATATGTTTTTCTTATCGGTTGTGATGCACAAGACAAGAATCCGTATCAAGCAGGGATATATAGAAGCCCTTCAACTATTATGGTAGATTTGCGAAAAGCTGTGCCATCGTTCTTTTTACGTCCACATGCGCAACATGCACTCATGCTTAGAAAGCGCAGTGACAAATATGAAAATTTTATGGACTATACAGACAGAATTATTGGTATTGCAAAAATACGTGTTAAGGATGGACTAAAATGGATTGGGCAGACCGGGCTTTTATCCGTACAAAGTCTTTTCCCCCCACCCTATTATGATGCCGGGTATGCAAATCTTCTTAATGAATACAAAAAACCCTCTAATAACCAAATCAACACAGTGGATTACATTAAACTTTTCGGCTCAATTCAAGACATCTCATACTAAATTACTTGTTTTTGTCCTTAGTCTATCCATTACACTCCCATCCCACCTCTTCAATATACTAATGTGCTTTAGCAACAACAAAATGTGGGCGCTGAGGCTTGGTTTCCTTAATGCCCACATTATTTGTTTTGCGATACAATCTCCTCCCGTGGTTTCTGCAAATTTTTTACAGCCGCCCCAGCATCTCTTTTCAGATGTTTTGCGATACATTTCCTTGAAAAAATCTATATCTGGTATATGATTATTATTGAATATGCTTCCAAGGAGTAATGAAAAATATGGCAAAGACGATGGCGGCGTTTTATGAACTCCCTCCCTGGTTTGAAAAAATGAATCAACTCCAGCGACAGATGGATTCGCTTACACGACCCCTATTGGAAATGCAGACAGATTATGCAGCATTGACAAAAACAATTACCGCCGTGTTAGATTCATCTGCAATCCGCGACCTTAACAAAGTGAGCAGAGTTTTTGATAACCAGTCTATGGCCGCTATATATCGCACTCAAGAGATCATATCCAAGATGGATACTTCCGGAATAACAGCTGCCCTTCGACAGTACCAAGCTGTTATGGATGCTATTGCTCCAATGGATATGCAGATACAACTCAACGAACGTCTTCAAGAATGGTCTCGTATTATGTCCAAGGCTACATGTCGAATCAAGCCATTGACAGAGACACGGATAGCCGAACTGACCCGCCTGTCATCGTTGGCAGAGGAGTATTCCGCCACAGACATTTCAGAAGGATCCAGAGTCCTTTCTGAAGGTGAACAAAAAATTGTAGCAGATGAAGTGGAAGAGATTCTGCTTTCGGGGAGGAACTGGGAACAGCGCTTTGTTGAACGGATTAAAGAATTTTCTCAAACACACCCGGTAATTGCATGGGTACTCGAGAAAATCTTTTTTGCCATTTTGATTAGCGTCGCAGCCAATATCGTGTACTCAGCAGTCGGACAAGCCTTGTCCTCTGCTAAAGTGTACGAAGATCCCTCCCCCTCTTCACAGGTCATATACCACATGGAACTGAACCAGAACGCCATTATCGTAGGGGAAGTACCATATTACTATGAAGTTGTAATAAATGATGACTCTTCGGAAAATTGCTATACTGGCTATGTTAGTAAGCGTTCAATTTGTTTGACTGGTATTGAGGACAACACTACCGAGGCCAATGTGGGGTAACTATTCTCTCCATCACAATTGCATCAATCTCCTGTTCCAACTCCAGCACTTTTTCCTGTAATGACAAAATGTGGGCGTCGAGGATTGGTTTCCTCAACGCCCACATTTTTTTCATTTGCGCCAGTTTCTTCAGTTCTTCCGCACGGCTGTCACGAGCTGCGGAAACAAGCGCCCACACCCGTTCATCCAGTGTTTCCTCATGGATGCGGTGGGAGGAGCAATAGGATTTTCCATTTCGATGATACCCACGGCACACATATTCCACACGGCTCTTACCATTCCAGTAGCGGATCATGGGAATAAACACATTTCCGCATTCCTGGCAGGTCAGCAGTCCCGCATAGCGGTGTTTTGCCTTGTTGCCATTGGCCGGGCGGGCCTGCGCTTTCAGTTTTTGCTGAGCCTTCTCCCAGGTGTCACGCTCAATAATGACAGGAAAGAAGTTTTCGTGCCGGTACCACTTCGCCTGCTCCAATCGCTTCGCCTTACCGACGTTGGTTTCAGACCGGTGGTTGAGCAGCACCCCGGTATAGGCCTCCTCCACCAGGATGTTTTTTACGCTGGCATATGTCCACACATAGCGCCCATCACTGGCTCTGCTTGCCGCACAGACTTCTTTGCCGCATTGCTCCGCCCGGAGTTGTGCTGGCGTCTTTCGTCCCAGCGCATTGAGCCTGCGGGCGATTTCCTTTTGCCCATGTCCCTGTAAGTAGAGAGAATAGACGATCCGCACGGTTTCCGACGCCTCCGGATGGAATTCGATCGTATTAGTGTTTCGATTTTTCCGATAGCCAAAAGGCGGTGTGATCACAATGCCCTCCCGCTGTTTCTGACGATACCCGGCCTGGATCTTTTTGCTGATGCCCCTGGCGTAGTAATCGTTCATCAGGCCACGGATGCCGATAATCAAATCATCCTCGTCGCGGAAAGTATCGATCCCTTCTGTCGCAGAAACTACCCGCACCTGATGTTCCCGCAGATAGTCAATAAACAATGCGGTCTGGGTCCTGTGGCGGCCAAGTCGTGACAAGTCCTTTATGATGACAGCATCGATTTTATCAGCGTCCACAGCCGCCGTGAGCTTGTCCAGCCCATGGCGGTTGAACTTCATGCCGCTCACATTGTCATCGGAAGACTGTCCCACAATGGTGTACCCATGCTGCTCGGCAAAGCCATGGCAGATCTCCTGCTGGTTCAGGAGAGAGTTCATCTCCTGGTCATCATCGTTTGACAGTCGCGCATAGATCCATACCCGCATCTGTTATCACCTATCCCGCATAGTAGTCACCATAAATGATTGCGCCCAGCCGGTCATAATCGAACTCTGCGGAGAGGATGGAATCCGTTCGCTCCCCATTTTCGAAGATGTCCAGGTGATCCCGGAAGGGCGCTTTCAGCCGGATCTCTAAATCCAGCTTACCATCCTCTTCGTGAACAAGAATCTTTTCAACCAGCATTTTCAGATGTGCCTCCGACATTTTGCCGCCTTGAAGAATATCGTCGATCAGGCTGATGTCTCGCTTTAGCTTGGCCTGGCGGCTGCGAAGCATTTCTGAGATGTTCTGCAGTTCCTCAATCTGCTTTTTGGCCTCCGCGATCTGCTCCTCACGCTTTGCGATCATTCGGTCATAGCGTTCTGCGTTGGCCTTATCCCGGATGCGTTCCATCAAGATCACCTCCACTTCCTCCTCCAGCAGGAGAATGTGTTCTTGCAGTTTGCTTATTTTGGCACTGGCCATGGAGGCTTTGGGTGTCCATTTTTCAATGAACCACTCCAGTCTTGACCAGTTTTCTTCGTACAGTTCCTTTGTCCGCAGGAGCTCCGCGCTGATCAGGCGATCCAACGCTTCCTCATCCACCATGTGAGAGGAGCAATGTTCCTTGCCATACCGATGGTAGGTATCACAGACATAGACTACCCGTTCACCGTCCTTCAGCTTAATCCGCTTGCCGATGAAAGTCCGGCCGCAGTCCTGGCAGCGCAGCAGGCCTCCGTACCGAAGGATACCCTTGTTGGTACCCGCCCGGGTATTTTTTGCTTTGCGCTCCGCAAGAAGTGTCTGCGCCAGTTCCCATGTCTCACGGGTCACGATCATCGGCAGATAGTTTTCATGGCGGAACTGCTCCTCCGGGTCGGTGAAGCGGAAGGTCTTATTGATTTTATTGCGCTCGCTCTTGTGGCAGATCAGCGTACCGATGTAACTCTCATCCTTAAGGATACGACCAACCATCGTCGCGTCCCAAAGATATTTCTTGAGTATCCCATCCTGCGTATTGGGCAGTCGCTTGTTTAGCAGCTCCATCTGCATGAGCGCGGGCGTTTTTCTTCTCTGTTCGTTCAATGTGCGGGCAATGGCTTTCATGCCACTACCGCCGGTATAGGCGGAGAAAATCATGCGGACAGTTTCAGCGGCTTCCTCAACAACAACGACCTTCTTGGTGTTCTTGTCCTTGAAATATCCGAAGGGCGGAATGGTCACGATGCCCTCCTTTTGCTTCTGCCGGTAACCGGTCCGCACACGGCGGCTGCCATCACGGGCGTAGAAGTCGTTGACCAGTCCCTTGAAGCCAATGATGAGATCATCGTTCTCGTTAAAGGTATCGATGTTTTCCGTTGCGGACAGGACCCGCACATTGCGCTCACGGAGGTAGTCAATGAAGAGTGCGGTCTGTGTCCGGTGCCGGCCAAGGCGGGACAGATCTTTGACGATGATGGCTTCAATTTTCCCTGCCTCAACCACTTCATAGATTTTGTCGATGCCCTCACGGTTGAAATGCATACCGCTGACATTGTCGTCGAAGGATTCGCCAACCACTTGGTGGCCGTTGGTGACGGCAAAGTTATATATGATTTTTCTCTGGTTATTCAGTGAATTGAGTTCTTCATCCTCATCTCTGGACAAGCGGTAGTAGAGCCAGACTTTCATGATTGTTCCTTTCCGCTATGGTGTGCTGACTATTCACGACACACCATAGCACACAAGTTTTTGAATAGCTATCAAAACCAATCAGGCCACTTCATTTTCTACCTTACCAACAGAATCAGCAGGCTGATTTGTGTACGGATCATCCACCGATAGATAGTCGTGGATCATCATTTTCAGGAAGTAGTCGAACTGGTCATCCGTCCCCACATAGGAATACATGACACTTTTGATGTTGGATTCTTTTTTCTTTCTACCCATAGCGGTCCTTTCCCCCGAAACCAATTCGGGCAATAAAAACAGCAGACCGTCACATGGTCTGCTGCCAAGTCTGTTCTTCTTCGTGATCGTCCTGGGCGTGGCCTTGGGCGATTTTCTTTTGCTGCTTCTTCCGGAGCGTTTTCCTGTCTATATACGGGTGCATTGTGGTGCTGTCCATCACAGGCTCAGCAGACTGAGACTGCTCCAGACGGTATCCAAGCCCCACCACAGCAGAAGCAACGCTGCCGTCCCCATCAGCAGGACCGCCCATGTGGGACCATCCAGGTGCGGCAGCCGCAGTCTGGGCAGTCTGATACCGGGCAGAGAAAAACGCTTCTCGTTCCGCTTCCCAGCCTGTTCGTTCATCCGCTCCAGATGCTTCACCGCTTTCAGCAGCTCCTCCATCTGCGTCCGGGTCGGGAGCTGCGCCAGCAGTTCGCTGATCTTCTCCAGATAGCCAGTCTGTCTCTCGGTGTGGTACCCCAGTGTGTAGAGGTCGCTCAGCAGATCCTGCCACTCCGCTTTCGTGGGATGCACTTCGGGAGGCGGTGTCAGCTCCTGTGCCGGAGGCTGCGGCGTAGGATGTACCACCTGCGCAGGTCGGTTCTTCTCCAACAGCTCGTCCATGGATAATTTCTGCTCTGATCCTGAATTCATATTCCATATTCTCCTTTAGATATTTGTCCCCGAACAGCAGACGGTCACGGCACTGCCAGCCGCTGGGTGTGGTGTAGGTGATGTTCCGTCGGGACGTTTCCCAGCGCACCTTGTAGCCCTCGCTCTCCATCAGTGCAATAAACTCCTCACGGTTGGAGGCGTGGCGCATGCAGTCGTTGATGATATTCATGAGCTGCAGCTTCTTACTCTGACCACGGGCTGCGGTATGGTACTCGCCGACCGTCATGGCCTTAGTTTTCTGCCTCCTGTCTTTAGGCTGGAACACAGGAAGAGAAAATTCCATGCAGACCTGGTCGTTGCGCTGCCGCAGTTCTTGGAGCTGCTCCTTTGCGATGTGCAGTTTCTTTCCCGTGTCGAAGTTGACGGAGTTAATGAGGAAGTGGGAATGGATGTGTTCCCGGTCTGTGTGGGTGCAGACCAGAACTTCATAGCCCTCATAGTACTCAGCCAGCTTCAACGCCGCCGCATGAGCGGCGACCGGATTGACTGCTTCGCCTTTCGGGAAGCTCTGCACCATGTGGTAGAACAGTACGCCGCCGATTTTGTGATGCAGCCGCTTGGTAGTCATGAAGTCCGCGTAGACAGATTCCGGCTGGCAGTTGATGCCTGTGACTAACCGCTGCCCATCGAACTCAGTTTTCTTGTTCTGCATGGTGTATCGCATCACGGCTCCCATACATCCGGTGGTCTGGCCCCGCTTGTAGTTGGTGAAGCTGATGATGGCCATTCCTCACCACCGCTTTCGTTCCAGGATCAGTCGGACAGCAGCACAGAGTTCAGAGAATGCTTGGCGTACACCGTCCAGGTTGATCACCGTGACGCGCCCCATGTGCGCCAGGGTAACAAGTTGATTCAGATTCCTGCCGATGGACTTCAGATCCTTCAGCACTTCTTTCAGTCCATCGACGACCACAACCTGCTTTCCCAGACAGCAGGCCG
>OOBN01001249.1_pt1 | contig 19158 bp, 15 predicted proteins | sample 1671091 | NCBI WGS metagenome assembly OOBN01 (sample SAMN06348121, study PRJEB24527) | human gut metagenome | biome: human gut; feature: ankylosing spondylitis patient; material: feces | host: Homo sapiens | place: China | collected 2015-10 | reverse complement strand
ATGGATTTATCTTTTCTCAAACAATCGCTTGGGCTGGCCACACATGGGGCACTTCCAGTCGTCGGGCAGCTCCTCAAAGGGCACGTCCCCGTCATACTGATAGCCGCAGAAGGGACAGATCCACTTTCCCTCCGCCGCCTTTGGCTCCTCCGGCTGGTAGTGGGGGGCGGTAGGAGGCGTCTTTCCGTTTTTCACGTCGTGGTAGAGGGCGTAGGTCATGGGCGGCACCGTTCCGCCCCCGGTGCGCGCGCAGTCCACCACCCGGGCAAAGAACACCGTGTGGGTGGATCCCTCAAAGCTGCCCTCCACCTGGCACTCCAGCCAACCGCACAGATGCTCTTTGGGGACGGGCAGGCCGCCGCTGGTTCGCACAAATTCCACCCCGTCGAACTTGTCCACCTCCCGGCCAGAGCGAAAGCCGAAGCCGCCGATGGTGTCCAGGGGGGTGTCCTGGTCCAAGATGGCCACCGCCACCCGCCCAGTTCGCTTGATGACCTCATTGGTGAAGTTCTGGTGGTTGCAACTGATGGCCATCACCGGAGGATCGCTGGTGATCTGGAACACCGTGTTCACCGGGCGCTTGTAGGGCGGCACACCGGTGATATCCTCGCCCTTGAGCAGAACTTTGCCGGAATTCGGCTCCAAAAAGCCTGCGATCAGCCGCAGGGTCGTGGTCTTGCCGCAGCCGGAAGAACCCAGCAGTGTAACGAACTCTTTGTCATGGATATCGAGATTCAATCCGTCCAGAATGCGCTGGCCGTCAAACTCCACTACGATATCCCGCAGTGAAACGATCACCGAATTGTCCATATTGATACCAAATCCTCCTTAAACTCAGATACGAAAAAAGACAGGGCTCGTGTCCCCATCCCTCGTACCAGGGCGATCGGTCCCCACGCGCCGTGCCTTGGGTGACAAATTGCGCAGTCTCTCCCCCTGTTCGTGTCTATCTTATACAATTTCCGTACAAATGTCAATCGCTCTGACACAGTTTGCCCAAACTTTACGTACCGGGCAAAAACCGGGCCGGAACATCAAAAAGCCCGGAGGCTCCCCTGCGGGAAACTTCCGGGCTCAAAAAGGACTGGCAGATGAACTTTTGTTTCACGAAGCCGCTTTGTAACGGTCCTTTGCGGTGCAAACTGTTTGCACCGTGGCGGCATCCACCGTGTAGAGAGACGTGTCCCCCGACACGGTCAGATAATAGCCGTCCGTGCCCTCGTAATAGGTCAGCGTCTGTTCGCCGTCCGCTGTGCGGACCGTGGCTGCAGCCAGCTGCTTCATGCCGGACGCATCGCCGTGGGGATCCTGCGCCGTGACGTAGCTGCTGAGGGCCGAAAGCAGGCTGCTGACCTGCGTTTCGTCCAGCTCCGCGTCCGGTGCATCGGCCAGCCGCCAGACCGTGGTGTACGCCGTGCTGTCGCTTTCGGAGTCGGCCGAACGGTCGGACTCTGCGGCTTCCGAAACCGCCGTCAAGGTGAACGGCTCGTCTCCGCAGACAAGGGTGACGGATTCGATGGCCGAACGGGTCAGCCCCGCCGGGTTGAAGGCACCGAACAGTTCAGCGCGGCTCAGCGCAAAGCAGGCCGCCTTGGACGCCGCCACCGTATACAGGGCATCGTCCCCGGCCTTTTTCAGGTAGATATCCCCCGTGGCGGCATTCTCCGCCCCAAAGGTGAAGGTATTCGTCTCCCCTGCCGCTGTGACCGTGACGGTCAGGCTCGCATCCGTGAAGCCGTAGTCCTCGCCGGGTTCTTCGGTCAGCTGGCGTTTGGCGTTCAGCGCCGACAGGGCGGTGACCATCGTGTTGCAGGTGGTGGCGTCCAGATGATAGGCCGGGTCTTCGGCCAGCGTCCAGCTACCACCTGCAACCGTCAGGGTATTCGTCTCGCCGTTGTACGTGACCGCAAGTTCGGTCAGGTCGTCCGCCGCAAAGGAGGACAGCGGGATGGTGCCCTCTGCCGCAGCGCTTTCGGCCTGTGCGGCCTGCGCGTTCTTCACCGTCAGGGTTGCGAAGGCCCCGCCCGCCAGAAAGACCAGAACCAGCAGAACGATGAGGGTGCGCTGTTTCGTTTTCATGCGGGCCTCACTTTCTGCGCCGCAGGATGACCACGACAGCGCCCGCCGCCAGCAGCGCTGCCGGAAGGATCAGGATGAACACCAGACCCAGCACCGCCGCCTGTGCACTGGAAACGCTGATGGGGGCAGCTTCCAGCGCCTTGGAGTCGATCAGCACACTGCCGACCTGCCCCGCCAGCGAGGACGCACAGCCCTGCAGGAAGGTACAGTTGCCGGGCACGACCTGATACGCGCTCTCGTTGTCCATGTTGCCGCAGTTGATCCAGATGACCTCTGCCTCGGTGGCTGTATTGCGGGCGTAGGCTGCCAGCGTGAAGGGACCATCCGTGTCGCCGTCCTCTTTCTCCACCGTGGTCATCTCGTACCCGGCCGCCTTACTGTAGGCCGCATCGGAGGTGGTGAGCAACGCTTCTGCGGTCACATTCTCCGTCTCAGTCAGGGTGATGCCCTGCGCCATCTGGAGCAGAACGTGGCGGCTGGTATCCACGCCCTCCAGCGCTGTGGTCTCGGTGGGGCTGGTGTAGTCCGGCAGCAGATAGTAGGGGTAGCCGTTCATGAAGTGGCCGGAATCGCCCTCGACCACCAGCCCCTCGGCGCGGGTCAGGCCGAATTCGGCCATCACAGCGTCCAGATTGGGCGTATTATAATAGGTATCGGTCGTGAGCAGAACTTTGCCGCCTGCACTCAGGTAGCTGCGCAGAAGGCTCATCTCATCCACCAGAGCGCCCGCCGAGGCAAAGTCCTGTGCAGGGACGTTGATGATGAGCAGGTCGCAGTCCTCCGGGACGCTGCCGCTGGAAAGCAGGTCCAGCGCCGTGAGGGAGAGGTTCTGATTTTCCAGTGCATCGGTCAGCGTGTCGGTCAGGGCCTGCTCCCCGTGGTTGGTGGTGTAGTAGGCGTGTTTCTGTTCCCCACTGGTCAGGCGGTAGATGGCCGAGGTGATCTTACTCTCGCCGGAGAACGTCACACGATAGCTGCCGGTGGTGTAGTAGTCGGAATAGTCATAATCGTAGAGGTCGGAGGCGTCCAGCACGACACTCTGCTCCCCGGAGACCAGGATCAGACTTCCAGACGCAGCATCCTGTGCGCCGTACTGGGCTGCAAAGGTCGGGTAGATGGCCGGGTCCTTGATTTCCCAGGTAATATGGCCGCTCTCGGATGCGTATTTGTCCAGGAGCTTGGAGATGATCTGGTCCTCATTGCCGGTCTCGCAGAGGTAGTAGATGGTTACATCCTGCGTTAGGCCCTGCGCCACCTGCGCGGAACTGTCGCTGAGGGTATACAGCCCGGCCTCCGAGAGGTCGAACGTGGTGTATTTGGCCGGGAGGGCCCGCACCAGCAGGTTCACCAGCACGGCCAGAACCAGGACGGCCGCCGTGATAGCGGCGGAATAGAGGCCGCTGCGGAACACCCGCCCATTCAGGGCCGTCTTATCTTTGGGGAAGAACTTCATCGCTGCGCACCTCCTTTAATTCCAGCGACGCTTTTCAATGCCCTGCGCCGTGAGGAACAGGAACACCGCCGTCACGGTCAGGTAATAGACCAGCGTCGGGATGGAAAAGCTGTTGTTGACAAAATCTTCAAAGGGTGTGAAGAGACACAGGGCGCTCAGCACCGCGCTGAACGCCTCGGTCAGCCAGGCGCTCTTCACGAGGAAAAGGCCCGTCAGCCCCAGGCAGCACACTGCAAAGGCCAGACACCCCAGAACAAAGCTCCGGGTGCGCAGCCCGGCAAGGAGCGATGCTGCGCCCGCAATGCCCACAAAGACGACCAGCGCCACCGCGCTGCCCGCATTGAACAGGCTGCGCAGGCTGGGCATCATATAGGCCAGCAGCAGCACCGAGAAGCCCGCCACCGCTGCAATGATGGGGTTTTCGGTCAGGCCGGAGAGGAACTCACCGATGGCAATGGCCGCACAGCCCAGCAGAAAATAACACAGCAGACCCGCGAAGTTTGCGGCCAGCGCGGTGACTGTGCCGCCCAGTGCCCAGAGGATGAGGATCATCACGGCATCCACAAGGCACGGCAGCGCAAACACGGCGCACATCGCGAAGAACTTGCCCAGCACCACGCCCCAGACGGAGACCGGGCTGGTCAGCAACAGCTGGTCGGTGCGGCTGCGGCGCTCTTCGGCCAGCGACCGCATGGTCAGGACCGGAATGTAGAGCAGCAGCATGAAGATCGTGCGGTAAAGCGTATAGTAGCTGAAATCCGTCAGGCCGTAGCCGAGGTTCAGCGCCAGAAAATAGATGCCCGACGACGCCAGCAGAAAGGCGGTGAGCAGATAGCCAAGCATCCCGTGGAAATAGCTGCGGAGTTCCCGCTTGAAAATGGCGTTCATTCGTCTTCCTCCCCTGTGCTCTCCTCGGTCTCGCCGCCGGTCAGTTCCAGGAAGACTTCTTCCAGACTCCTGCCGTCCGCCGTCAGCTCCTGCAGACTGCCCGATGCCGCCAGCCTGCCTTTGGACAGGATCAGCACCTGCTGGCAGACCGCCTGCACCTCGCTCAGAATATGACTGGACAAGATGACCGTGTGGGCCTGCCCCAGCTCCCGGATGAGTTTGCGGATCTCGATGACCTGCGCCGGGTCCAGGCCGACGGTGGGTTCATCGAGGATGATGAGTTTCGGGCTGCCAAGCAGCGCCTGCGCGATGCCCACCCGCTGCCGGTAGCCCTTGGAGAGGCTGCGGATGAGCCGGGTCAGAACCTTTTCCAGCCCGGTGCGGCGGGCTGCGCTGCGCACCTGCTCTTTCCGCTCGGCCTTTTTGACGCCCTTGAGCTCGGCCGCAAAGTCCAGATATTCCTGCACCGTCATCTCCGGGTAAAGGGGCGGCTGCTCCGGCAGATAGCCGACGCACTTCTTTGCCGCATCGGCCTCCTCCGGCAGCGGGTGCCCCGCCACCGTGACCTGCCCGCTGGTAGCGGACAGATACCCGGTGAGGATGTTCATGATGGTGGACTTGCCCGCGCCGTTCGGCCCCAGCAAGCCGCAGATGCCGCCGTCTGCCACTGCAAAGGAAACATCCTCTACCGCCAGACGGCTCCCGTATTTTTTGGTAAGATGAGAAACTTCGATCACAAATAACGCTCCTCTCAAAGGCCGCGCAGAACGCGATGGATTTCGTTGCTGGTTTATTTTAGTCTGCAAATGTGATGAAAATAAGATAAAGTCGTGTAAGTTCCGAAAGGTTCCGCCGTTCGCACTTTTCTGCCACGGTACGCAAAAAAGCGCCGCCTCCGCAAGGGAGACGGCGCTTTGGAAAAGACCAGTAAAATTACTTACGGCCGAAGCGCTTGTTGAAGCGCTCAACACGTCCGCCGGTGTCGACCAGCTTCTGCTTACCAGTGTAGAAAGGATGGCACTTGGAGCAAACTTCGACGTGGATCTCAGGCTTGGTGGAACGAGTCTTGATGACGTTGCCGCATGCGCAGGTGATGGTGCAGTCAACGTAATTCGGATGGATACCCTGCTTCATTCTTTTTCACCTCATTTCTGGTTCTGACGTATTGGGGCCATATTATCAATGTATGTGCCCATCACAACCTTCAATATCAGCTACCCCCACGAGCGGCCTTGGAAACGATTGCTTAAATATTATAGCACAACTTTTGAAAAATGCAAGGGGGAATTTTTGAGTTTTGGTCGTTCAGCGACAAAAATCTCCTGTACGCATCGGGAACTGCACCCCAAATAAATACAGGAGATCCATTGCCTTGCGTTCAACTTATTTATCGCCATGGAGCTATCATCCCACATTTTTTATAGCGATAAACAGAAGTCAAATTTCCAGCAATTCTAATTTATTCCTTTATATACTTCGATACCGCGAAATATTTCACCCCACCCGCTGCCGCTTATCCAGCCGCATTTTATCAGCGATCATCGCAATGAACTCGCTGTTCGTGGGCTTGCCCCGCAGGTTATGGATGGTATAGCCAAAGTAGCTGTTGAGGGTGTCCACGTCTCCCCGATCCCATGCCACCTCGATGGCGTGGCGGATGGCGCGCTCCACACGGCTGGCAGTGGTGCCGTTTTTCTTGGCGATTTCTGGATAGAGCCGCTTGGTCACGGCGTTGATGTACTCCGGCTCGTTCATGGTGAGCAGGATGGCATCCCGCAGGAACTGGTAGCCCTTGATGTGGGCGGGGACGCCGATCTGGTGCAGGATCTCCGTCACGGTCAGCTCATCGCTGTCCACGCTGGTGGGCAGGTGATGCTTTTCCTTGCCCATTGCCACCTTCACGACCCGGCTGGCGAGGACATTTTCGTCAAACGGTTTGACGAAATAGTACGCAAATCCCTCATCCAGCAATTCCTGGACCATTTCCTCGCTCTGGAACGCACCCGTCACAAAAAACGAGGTGTGCCGCTCGCCTGCGGCGTTGTACTTCTGCTTGACGGCCAGTGCATCCAGCCCCGGCATAAAAGCGTCCAGCAGCACCACCTGCGGCCGCACCGAGAGCATTTTCTGAAGCACCTTCTGTCCGTCCTTTTCGACGACCGTAACTTCCACGCCTTTTTGTTCCAGCGCTTCGCGGCAGGCTTCCGTGATTTCTGCGCTGGTATCCGACATCAAAAACCGAATTTTATCCATCGTTCATTCCTCCAAAGTGTGCAGTTCCCTTAACGCTTTTGATTTTACCATATTTTTCCATTGATTTCAACGGTTATTTTTGCCATATTATGGCATCCATTGTCGAATGATGCTTATTCATTTTGACGATTCTGTATCCTGCGCCCTCTGCGCCGCGATTTCGGCCTGTTCCAACATGGTCTGGGCAAAAATTCCGTAGCCGCGTGTCGGGTCGTTGACCAGAACATGGGTCACTGCTCCCACCAGCCGCCCGTTCTGCACGATGGGGCTCCCGCTCATCCCCTGCACGATGCCGCCCGTCTGCGCCAGAAGCGCCGGGTCTGTTACACGCAGGACCATGTTCCGCTTGGGGTCTGCGTCGCTGATCCGTTCGATCCGGACCTGATAAGGGCGCGGCGTCTCACCGGACACCGTAGACCAGATCTCTGCACTGCCCGTTGTGACCTCCTGCGCAAAGGCAACCTCCATGCGCTGCCCGGCGAACTGTGTGCGGGTGGTGCCGTATACGCCGTTCTCTCCATTGATGCGGATGCTCCCGATGGCCCGGCTGCCAAGAAAATGCCCTTTCAGTTCGCCGGGGCTTCCTGCTGTTCCTTTGCTGCAGCCGGTGATCTCGCAGGGGACGATTTCCCCTGTGCGCAGTGCAATGCTCTCGCCGGTGTCGCTGTCGCTGATGGGGTGGCCAAGCCCCGCAAAAATGCCCCGTGCATCGTCTGCGAAGGTCAGCGTCCCGACACCGGCCGAGGAGTCGCGCACCCACATCCCGGCCCGCCACTGCCCTGCCGCCGCATCCCAGACCGGCACAAGCGCCGTGCGGAGCTGCTCTCCGTTCCGGATATACACGACCTCCACCGCCTGCCCCTGCGCTGCTTCCAGCGCCGCTTTGACGGCGTCATTGTCCTCCGTCACGGTCGTGCCGATGCGGATGACCCGGTCGCCCAGGCGCAGCCCGGCTTCCTTTGCCGGATTGGCTGTGCCGCCGCTGGGGCGTTCCACGTCCGAAAAGCCGACCACCAGCGCCCCCTCTGAGAACATCTTCACTCCGAACGGCGTCCCGCAGACTGTCACCTGCATCCGCTCTGTGACGATGGTCCGGATGGTCTTGATCGGCAGCCAGCCGCCCAGCGAGAGGGTGGTCTGGTAGCTGCCCACCGCGCGGGTGCTGGCGACATTCTGGCTTCCGTGCGCCCCCAGCGGCTCCACATAAGAAAAGCGGGGCAGCACCAGAACCTCGCCCGGCGTCAGATAGACGCGGTCCGGCAGACGGCTGTACAGCCACCCCAGCGCAGCGACCGGCAGCAGCGCCAGCCATGCTGCCGCCTGCTTTGCCCACTTCCAGCCCTTTCGGTGCGCTCGGTCCTGCTGTTTCACGTTCGCCATCTCCCCGGAATCTTTTTTGCTAGTATGCGCCGCGCGGGATGTGATTATAAAATTGTGCCGCGGGAATTGACTTTTGGGTGCAAACTTGATACACTTAGTAAGCTCCGTGCGGAAGTGGCGGAACGGCAGACGCGCTGGTTTTAGGCACCAGTTCCATCGGAGTGAGGGTTCAAGTCCCTTCTTCCGCATAAGAAAAAGCTCCATCGAACGGTTTTCCCGTTTGGTGGAGCCTTTTTACGTTTGCCTTTGTTCTTATTTTTTTACCACTTTTCTACCACTTTTTGACGACTTTGGGAGCGTCAGAAGCCGTTAAAACCGCTGGCATTCGTTCGTATACGCACATTCCAAAACAAACAAAAACCCGCATGAGCGCTTGATTTTCAAGCATTCATGCGGGTTTCTCATCTGGTGCGAAGGAGGGGACTCGAACCCCCAAGGATAAACCACACGCACCTCAAACGTGCGCGTCTGCCAGTTCCGCCACCCTCGCATACCGTATTGTTTTCGCAGCCCTGAAATCTCTGAGGTGAAAGACCGTGATGCGGACTGCTTGAATATATTACCACGTTCCCGGCAGATAGTCAAGCGCTTTTTCTCTTTTTAAATGAAATTTTCGGGCCGTCATTTCTCTTAAGAATATGTTGGTTGAAATGCATGGATGGGTGTGATATTATAAAACTAACTATCTCTGCTCAGTTGTTTTGGCGGCAGGGAAGAAGATGATAAGGATACGGCGGAAATGCATTTCTGCGCAGGGTGCAGACCGACCGGTTTTTTGAAAGGAATTTGAGTGGACGCAGGAATGAACGAGAAAAAAGAAAATGCTATTGTAAACGGTTTTTTCTGGCGCTTTGCAGAGCGGTGCGGTGTGCAGCTGATCTCAGCGGTGGTGTCCATCCTTCTGGCGCGCATCCTTACACCCGATGATTACGGCAAGGTGGCACTGGTGACGGTGTTCAACAATATCATGTATGTCCTGCTGGACTGCGGCATTGGCACCGCGCTGGTGCAGAAGAAGGAAGTGGACGAGTTGGATTACTCGTCGGCGTTCTTTTTCAGCATTGTGATCAGCTTTGTGCTGTATGGGGGAATGTTCGTGGCGGCGCCGTATCTGGCTGCTTTCTACAATGACCCCAGCATGACCCCGATCTTTCGCGGCATCAGCCTGACAGTGGCAGTCTGCGGCATCAAAACGATCCAGCAGGCGCATGTGACCCGGAACATGAAGTTCCAGTATTTTTTCTATTCCGCCTTTGCGGGCGCGATCGTATCCACGGTCCTGGGCCTGGGCCTTGCCTATATGGGCTTTGGAGTCTGGGCGCTGGTGGTGCAGCAGGTATCCAATATCACGGTGGACACGCTGGTGCTGTGGAAGCTGTCCTCTTGGCGGCCTAAGATGGAGTTTTCGTGGCAGCACCTGAAAGGGCTGCTCTCTTATGGCTGGAAGCTGCTGGCCTCGTCGCTGAGCAGCGTCATCTACAACAACCTGCGCAGCCTGATCATCGGCAAGATGTACACCTCGGCGGATCTGGCGTATTACAATCAGGGCGATAACCTGACTTATAATATCGCGTCAAGCGTGGATACTTCCATTGAGAGCGTTTTGTTCCCGGTCATGTCCTCACTGCAGGATGACCGTGCGCAGGTCAAGAACATGACCCGCCGCTCCATCAAGACCTGTACCTATATTATTGCGCCGGTGATGATGAGCACTGCGTTCTGTGCCGAACCGCTGGTGCGCCTGATCCTCACCGAGAAGTGGCTGCCCTGTGTGCTGTTCCTCAGGGTGTTCTGTCTGGGGTATGCGTGCTGGCCGATCATCACGGCAAACCTGAATGCAGCCAAGGCGGTGGGCCGCAGCGATCTTTACCTGAAATGTCAGCTTTTGAACGAAGGGGTGTGCATCCTTTTTCTGCTGGCAACATTCCGTGTCAGCGTCGAGGCCATTGCATATGGTATGCTGATCACGAATGTTGTGACCCAGATCCTGGATGCACAGCTCAACAAAAAGCTGATCGGCTATGGCTATCTGGAACAGATGCGTGATATCCTGCCGACCCTGCTGCTGGCAGCGGGCGCGGGCCTGTGCATGTATCTGGTCATTTTTCTGCACCTGCCGGATCTGCTGACGGTGATCATTCAGGTGGTGGTTGGTCTGGGCATTTATCTGACAGGCTCTGCCATTCTGGAATTGGACACCTTTGAATATTTCAAGGATGTGCTGGCTCCGTCCATCCGGCAGAAGCTGAAACGCTGAAACCGGCATTTTGAATCGTGTAAAAATCCGTCGGGCGGGTGATGTCCGACGGATTTTTGTTCTTTTTGTCTAAAGTATACAAGAAGAAACATTAAAAACCGGCAAAGCGACCATTGAAAAAACGCAACTGATATACTAGAATATAAGTACAAGAGCGCGGCACACGGCTGCGCGGAAAATGCAAAGCAGAAAATATAAAACAGGAGGATTTTCCTATGCCTATGAAAATGGGTTGGCGCTGGTATGGCGAGGGCAACGATCCCATCAGCCTGAGCGACATCAAGCAGATCCCCGGCGTGACCAGCATCGTCTGGGCGTTGCACGACAAGATGCCCGGCGAGATCTGGGAGATCGACGAGATCCAGAAGGTAGCCGATCAGATCCACGCCTACGGCTTCGACATGGACGTGGTCGAGTCGGTCAACGTCCACGATGACATCAAGATCGGCCTGCCCACCCGTGACAAGTACATCGAGAACTACAAGCAGTGCATCCGCAATCTGTCCAAGTTCGGTGTCAAGGTCATCTGCTACAACTTCATGCCGGTGTTCGACTGGACCCGTACCGATCTGTTCCACCCCGTGGGCGACGGCTCCACTGCACTGTTCTATGAGAAGGACAAGATCAAGGGCGATTACAAGGCTATGGCTGAGTACATCATGTCCTTCACTGAGAAGTATAACATGACCTTCCCCGGCTGGGAGCCGGAGCGCATGGCAAAGCTGGACGAGCTGTTCAAGGCTTACGCCCCTGTCACCAAGGAAAAGCTGTGGGAAAACCTGAAGTACTTCCTGGAAGCACTGATGCCCACCTGCCATGAGTGCGGCATCAAAATGGCTATCCATCAGGATGATCCCCCTTGGGATATCTTCGGCCTGCCCCGTCTGCTGGTGGATGCCCAGAGCATCGACCGCTTCCTGAGCATGGTGGATGATCCGTACAACTGCCTGACCCTGTGCACCGGCAGCCTGAACGCAAACCCCAACAACAACTGTGCCGAGATCGTGCGCAAGCACTGCGACCGCATTGCCTTTGGTCACATCCGCAACATCCACCACTTCCCCAACGGCGACTTCTCCGAGGCTGCTCACCGCGACTGCTGCGGCGAGACCGGCATCATCGAGGTGCTGCGTGCTTACCATGACTGCGGCTTTGAGGGCTACATCCGTCCCGACCACGGCCGTCAGCTGTGGGAGGAAGGCCCCGGCAGCTGCCGCCCCGGTTACGGCAAGTATGACCGTGCTCTGGGCGTTCAGTACATGCTGGGTGTCTGGGATCTGCTGGATCGTCTGGATGAAGAGAAAAAGAAGGGCTGATAAATATGAAGCTGTCTGAGATCAAAAACGGCAATCTGTCCGCCGAGTGGGCAGAGAAGGGTTATGAGCTGCCCAAATTCGATATCGAGGCTGTCAAGGCCAAGACCCACGCCGAACCCACCTGGGTGCACTTCGGCGCAGGCAATATCTTCCGTGCATTCCCGGCTGCCATCCTGAACGATGCGCTGAACACCGGCAAGTATGACCGCGGTGTCATCGTGGCCGAGAGCTTTGACTACGAGATCATCGACAAGGCTTATCGTCCCTACGACAATATGAGCCTGCTGGTCTGCCTGAAGTCCACCGGCGAGATCGAGAAGAAGGTGGTGGCTTCCGTTACCGAGAGCCTGAAGGCTGACTACTCCTTCGGCGAGGACTGGGCACGTCTGGTGGAGATCTTCCAGAACCCCAGCCTGCAGATGATCTCCTTCACCATCACTGAGAAGGGCTACGGCGTTGCTCCCGCTGATCTGGAGCGCGGCCTGACCCCCGTGCTGGCCATGGGCAAGGTCACTGCTCTGCTGTACGAACGCTTCAAGGCCGGCAAGCTGCCCCTGACCGTCCAGAGCATGGATAACTGCTCCCACAACGGCGATAAGGTCAAGAACGCTGTCCACGCCTATGCTGCCAAGTGGGTGGAGCAGGGTCTGGTGCCCGCCGAGTTCCTGGCCTATGTGCAGGACGAGAGCAAGATCACCTTCCCGTGGAGCATGATCGACAAGATCACCCCGCGCCCGGATGCCAAGGTCCAGCAGATGCTGGCCGACGACGGCTTTGAGGACAACTACACCATCGTCACCGAGAAGCACACCTTCACCGCTCCCTTCGTCAACGCCGAGGAGACCCAGTACCTCTGCATCGAGGACCACTACACCAATGGCCGTCCTCCGCTGGAGCTGGGCGGTGTGCTGTACTGCGACCGCGAGACCGTGGACAAGATCGAGAAGATGAAGGTCTGCACCTGCCTGAACCCGCTGCACACTGCCATGTCCATCTATGGCTGCATGCTGGGTTACACCCTCATCTCCGCCGAGATGGCCGATGAAGACCTGCGTGCCTTCATCCAGAAGATCGGTTACATCGAGGCAATGCCCGTCGTGGTCGATCCCGGCGTTCTGAACCCCTACGAGTTCATCGGCGCTGTCATCAACCGCCGCCTGCCCAACCCCTTCATGCCGGATGCTCCCCAGCGTATCGCAACCGATACCTCCCAGAAGCTGGCCATCCGCTTTGGCGAGACCATCAAGGCCTACGAGGCACGCGGTCTGGACAAGGGCAACCTGATCCTGATCCCGCTGGTGCTGGCAGGCTACGCCCGCTACCTGAAGGGCATCGATGACAACGGTCAGGCTTTTGAGCCTTCCGCCGATCCGCTGCTGGCTGAGCTGCAGGCCATTGTGGCTCCGCTGGAGGTCAAGGAAGGCGAGCAGGACTTCAGCTGCCTGAAGAAGCTGTACAGCCGTGTTGACGTGTTCGGCGTGGATCTGTATGCCGTTGGTCTGGGCGAGAAGATCGAGGCAATGGCCAAGGAGCTGTTTGCAGGCCCCGGCGCTGTGCGCAAGACCCTGCACAAGTATACGCTGGCCCGCTGATCTGCTGACACGATAATTTAAGATATCTTCGCACCCGCGCTGCGCGTTGCTTTGCCGCAGCGTGGGTCTTTATAAAAGAAAAGAACTGCTGAACGAAATGTCAGCAGTTCTTTTTTGCGTGTGCATATTTTTTGGGTTTAACCTTTTCTGCAGTCGTGCAGCTTTTCTTTGGGCAGGATGCCGGCCAAAAACTTCCACACCACTTCCATGCGGTCGTTCAGTAAGTAAGCTTTCTCTTTTTCTACGTAGAGGTACACCGCATTGTCCGTGCGGTAGGCGCAGTAAAAGCTGTCCCATGCGTGGCGGCTGGTGGGTTCGGGCTTGTCTTGCTGGCCGTACATCCACACAGCAATGCCGGTGTCGGCCAGCTCCACACGGTAGAAGGCCCGCGGCAGGTGCATCTGTTTGATCTGCCGGGAAACGCTGCGGAAGAACGAGTAAAAGTAGCTCACCGGCAGGCCGATGCCCACAATGGCAAGCACAGCAGCCAGCAGCCCGGCACCCGGGCGCTTGCCCAGCTGCGAAAGGCAGACGGCGGCAAAAGCCAGCATGATGGCGGCAAAAACAGCGGGACGCAGCCATGCTTTGCGGTGATGGAATGCATCGAACACGGCAAAATCGCGGAAGCCCTGCTCACCCATGGTGGTGGAAACGGAGATGGTCTGGGACATAAAGTCGCCTCCTTTGTATTTACAGGCATCGTACCACAATTGCGCGGTTTAGGCAAGAGAAAAACATGCAAACCTTGCCAATCCGGCCCAAAGCGTGGTACAATAAATCGTTACCAAACGAAAGGAGGCGGCAGGCTTTGCAGCACCGCAAGCGGCAGATCACCCTCAAGCAGCGCATGGGCTTGTGTCTGGCAGCATTTTTTGCGGCCTTTGCCATGCAGCTCACGCTCAATGGCTACCAGTCCAGAGCAGTGCAGGCAGTACAGGACGCGCAGATGGGCTGCTTCAACGCCATCAGCCGCTTTCAGGGCGGTGTGGAAAGCTCTATTTCCGTGCTGGAGAACTACCGCTGGGAGAACAGCGAGCCGGAGGAGATCATTGACCGGCTGCAGTCGGCATCTTCCACCTGCAATGCATGGCTCTGGCGCATCGGTACCAGTCTGGACAGTCTGGAAAGCGTCAGCGATGAGCAGCGGGTGCTCTACAGCGCAGTGGATACGGTCTATCAGACCTACACCGGCCTGCTGGATGAGCTGGAAAACGACCTGCTCAGCGGCAACGATGCCGCAGCTTCCCAGCTGTATTATGCAAAGGTGGTGCCCTGCGGCGATTACCTGAGCCAGTACACCCTGCAATTGCTGGAAACCGCCATTCAGGATTCCCAGACTACCTACACCACCATCTCGGCCCTGAACGAGCGCATCACCATGCTGCAGACGGTGGTGGTGGCGCTGTGCGTGGCGCTGGGCTGCGTTACCGGTTTGATGGTCATGCGTCTGCTCACGCCGGTGCAGCAGATGATCGCAGCCTCCCGCGCCATTGGCAAAAGTGAGTTCGACACCCCGGACATCCCGCTGCCCAAGCAGCCGGAGATCGCTCAGCTGGCCGAGTCCTTCAATATCATGAAGCACTCCATGGCCCAGCAGGTGACCACCCTGCAGGAGAAAAACGAGATCGAGCGGGAGCTGCACCGCCAGAAGACCGAAGCACTGGAGCTGCAGAACCGCATGGAGCGCAGCCGGCTACAGCAGCTGCGCAGCCAGATCGACCCGCACTTTCTGTTCAACACCCTGAATGTGATCCAGCAGACCGCCGGCACCGAGACGGCCTACCGTACGCAGGCGCTCATCATGGCGCTTTCGCACCTGCTGCGCTACAGCCTGATGAGCAACGATGAACAGGTGCCGCTCTCCCGTGAGGTGCGCATCGTGGATGAATATTACTCCATCTACCATGTCCGCTTTGGTGAGCGGGTGCGTATGGAGTGGCGCATTTCCGATTCGCTGGATCTTACCGAGACCATGGTGCCGTCCTTTATTTTACAGCCCATTGTGGAAAATGCCTTCAAGCACGGCATCTGCCCCAAAGAGGAGGGCGGTGTGGTGCGCATCCGCGTGAACCCTCTGCGGGAGAAGGGACTGCTGTGCATCCGCGTGGTGGATAACGGCGTGGGCATCCAGCTGGATCAATTACGACAGCTGCGCGGGGCGCTCAGCCAGCCCGGTGAGCGCTGGGAGCATATCGGCATTTATAATGTTGCGGCCCGCCTGCGTCTGCTGGATCGGAACAGCCGCTTTGTGATACGGTCCCATCCGGGACGCGGTACGGCGGTGGTGCTGTATCTGCCATTGGTGGAGAATGAGGAGGAGTTTGAGGAATGATTCGTCTGTTGATCGCGGATGATGAAGCACTGGAACGGGAAACGCTGGCGGACATCGTGGCCCGCCGCTTTGAGCACGAAGTGACCATCGAGACTGCCGAGAACGGCCGCAAGGCAGCGGATACGGCGGTGCTGTGGGGCGCAGACCTGATCCTGATGGACATTGAGATGCCCGGTATGAACGGTCTGGATGCAGCCCGCGCCGTGCTGGAACAGCGCCCGGAGTGCAAGGTGATCTTTGTTACGGCCTACAGTCTGTTCCAGTACGCCCACGAGGCCATGCATCTGGGTGCCTGCGATTATCTGCTCAAGCCGGTGAACCCGGACGAAGTGGAAGCTTCCATCCGCAAGGCCATCCGTCAGATCGAGGCGGGCCGCCGCCTTGCAGAGCTGGCTCCGGTGGAACCGGAGCCGGAAGCTGACCCGGAGAGCGATGCCGCCGAAGCAGGGGAGAACGACCGCAATGCACTGGTCATGGCCCATGTGCGCAAGTATATGGAGGATAACTATATGTTCGACCTCTCGCTGGACAGTGTGAGCGAGATCCTGCATATCAGCCCGGCGTATCTCTCAGCACAGTTCAAGAAGTATCAGAAGATGAACTTTCTGGACTGCCTGACCGAGCTGCGTATCAACGCTGCCAAGGAGCTGCTCACCGACCCGTTCCGTTCGGCAGCAGAGGTAGCTTCCATGGTGGGCTACGAGGATTCCAGCTATTTTGCCCGCACCTTTAAAAAACGCACCGGCATGACCCCCACCCAGTACCGCAGGGAAGCGGCCAAGGCTGCACGGGAGGCCCGACTGTGACCCGCCGCCAGATGCTGACCGCCCTGTTTGGCGCAGCCGTGCTGGCACTGCCGGTGGCGGGCTGCGGCCATCAGCCGGTGCAGGACGAGCAGGGGGCGGAACTGATCCTGCGCTATGCGGAGAACCAGCCGGAGGATTATCCTACTACGCAGGCGGCGCTGGCCTTTGCGGATCTTGTGGCCCAGCGCACCGATGGCCGCGTGAAAGTGCTGGTGTACAGCGGGGGAGAACTGGGCGCGGAGCAGAGCGTGATCCAGCAGATGCAGTTTGGCGGCATTGACTTCTCCCGCGTGTCCCTCAGCCAGCTGGCAGAGTACGAGCCGGCGCTGAGCGTATTGCAGCTGCCGTATCTTTACACCGATGCCGACCAGATGTGGCGCGTGCTGGATGGGACCATCGGCGACGAGTTCCTCTCCACGCTGGAGTCGCTGGAGCTGACGGGACTGTCATGGTTCGATGCCGGTGTGCGCAGCATCTACACCCGGCAGAAGGTGACAGGCCTTGCAGATCTGCAGGGCCTGACCATCCGCGTGCAGGAATCGGACATGATGAGCGAAATGATCACCGACCTCGGCGCAAAGCCGGTAAAGGTAGTGTACAGCAAGGTGTATGCCGCCCTGCACAACGGTGAGATCGATGGCGCAGAGAACAACTGGCCCAGCTACGAAGCCATGGGTCACTACGAGGTGGCACCTTACTTTTTAAAGGATGAGCATACCCGCGTGCCGGAGGTGCAGCTTGCAAGCCCTGCTGTGATGGAAAAGCTGGCCGCACTGGACGAGCGCTACCCGGAGATCATCCGCCTGTGTGCCCGGGAGAGCGCCAAGGTGGAGCGCAGGCTCTGGGCGCAGCAGGAGGCGGAATCGGAAAGTGATCTGCGTGCAGCAGGCATTGAGGTGACAGAGCTGGACGAAGAAGAAAAGGCAAGGTTCCGTGCTGCTGTGCAGCCGATGTATGATCGGTTTGCCCAGCAGGGCGAATTGATCGCCCGCATCCGGCAGGCATAAGCCCCACAGCAAAGCCCGGAAAAGATGGGCAAAGAAATCAGGAAAACAGAATAAAGAACCGGCAAAGCGCTGTGTGCTCTGAACCCCAAAGGGAAGGGCATCCAGCGCTTTGCTTCTATCTGGAATACAGAAATGTATCCATCTGTTAGGCGAAGGTGCACAAACAAAAAGTAAAACACTTGGCATTTTTCACAAAAGAAATTCTGACATTCTTTCAAAAAGCAGGACATTTTTTGAAAGCCCTTGTTTCGTTTAAAAAAATTTGCTAAAGTGTGTACAGTAAATGAACGGTATGCGGGTCCTGTGCAGACCGGGCCGTTCGGGAGATTTAAGGAGGACGATTTATTATGAAAAAGATCACTCGTCGCAGCTTTCTGGCAGCAGCCGGTGTTTCCGCCGCTGCTCTGGCTCTGACCGCATGTGGTGGCTCCAGCAATTCTGCTGCTGCTTCCACCTCTACCGCAGCTTCTTCCACCGCAGCTTCTGCTGCTGGTGATGCTACTGCTGCTGCAAACGATCCCAAGGTGACTCTGGTCTACGCCGAGGTCAACCCGCTGGATACCATCGTTGGCCAGACCGCTACCCACTTCAAGGAGAAGGTCGAGGAGCTGACCGGCGGCTCCGTCGTCATCGATGTGCAGGCTTCCGGCGTTCTGGGTTCTGAGAACGACGTTCTGGACGCAATCCTGGGCGGTTCTACCTCCATCGATATGAGCCGTATCTCCGCTTTCGCACTGACCAGCTATGGCTGCAACAAGTCCAAGCTGCTGTCCATCCCCTTCACCTTCGAGAACCGCGCACACTTCTGGAACTTCGCCAACAGCGATCTGGCACCTGAGTTCCTGAACGAGCCTCAGGAGCTGGGCCTGCCCGTTCGCGGCATCTTCTACGGCGAGGAGGGCTTCCGTCACTTCTTCACGGTCAACCCTGTTTCCGGCATCGATGATTTCAAGGGCCTGAAGCTGCGCGTGTCCAACGACCCCGTCATGAACGGCATGGTCGAGGGCCTGGGCGCTAACCCCACCGTCGTTTCCTTCGGCGAGCTGTACAGCGCACTGCAGACCGGTGTTGTCGATGGCGCTGAGCAGCCCATCGCAAACTACAAGTCCAACGCCTTCCCCGAGGTCGCTAACAACCTGATCCTCGACGGCCATACTCTGGGCGCTGTGCAGGCTGTCATCACCGACAATGCCTGGAACAAGCTGACCGAGAACCAGCAGGCTGCCGTCATGGAGGCTGCTGCGGATACGCAGGCCTTCAACGCTGACCTGTCCGAGACCGCTGAGAACAAGGTCCTCGACGAGCTGAAGTCTTCCGGCTGCAACGTCATCGATGTCCCCGATAAGGCTCCCTGGCAGGAGGCTTGCGCTAAGGTCATCAGCGAGAACACCTCTGATCAGGCTGAGCTGTATCAGCAGCTGCTGGATATGAAGGCCTGATAAAAGCGCCTTTATCCTGAAGTAGTACATAGCCCGGCGGGGACTACGGGATACGCCCGCAGACCCGCCGGGCTTTTTATAAGAGTATGGAGGAGATCCTATGCCGAAAATCTTTACCACTCTGGATAAGATCAAGCCGGCGTACGACGTCACCTACAAAGTGGTCCTGTTTATCTGCAAGATTCTGCTGATCGTGGATATTCTCATCACCACCATGTCGGTCGTTGGTCGTTACGTCCCGTTCATCCCGGACCCCGCATGGTCTGAAGAAGTCGTTCTGACCTGCATGAGCTACATGGCCGTGCTGAGTGCTGCTCTGGCCATCCGCCGCGGCGCCCATATCCGCATGACTGCGT
>OOBN01001213.1_pt1 | contig 19583 bp, 18 predicted proteins | sample 1671091 | NCBI WGS metagenome assembly OOBN01 (sample SAMN06348121, study PRJEB24527) | human gut metagenome | biome: human gut; feature: ankylosing spondylitis patient; material: feces | host: Homo sapiens | place: China | collected 2015-10 | reverse complement strand
CCAGCGCCGCGTCAATCTCCTGCTCGTATCTGGCAAAGCCGGACAGGTCGTCATTGGGAATCTCGTATTTCATCTTCACCAGGCTGTCAAACACGCCGGTGGCGGTAAACTGGCTCAGGGGAATGGCCCGGTCCACCGCCTCCTTCACCCCGTCGTACAGCCGCAGGATGGTCTGCATCATCTTCAGCTGCTTGGGAAGGGGCACATAGGTGTCCACCGCATGGTAGGCGTTCTGCTGGAGGAAGCCCACCCGGATGACTCGGGCGGTCTCGATGGTGAGCTTTTGATCCTCGGGCAAGATATCCGATCCGATGAGCTTGACGATCTCCATGAGCTGGCTCTCCTCCCGCAGCAGGTTGACCACCCGGCGGCGGCACTTGTCAAACTCTGGGCCTACGTTCTCGTCATACCAGGGCTTCAGATCGGAGGTGTACTCGGAGTACGAGTTCATCCAGTGGATGGAGGGGAAGTGCCGGGCATAGGCCAGGCCCCGGTCCAACGCCCAGAAGCAGCGAATGAACCGCTTGGTGTTCTGGGTGACCGGCTCGGAGAAGTCGCCGCCCTGAGGGGAGACGGCGCCGATGACGGTGACGCTCCCCTCCTTCCCCTCCAGGGTCTTCACATAGCCCGCCCGCTCGTAGAACTGGGCCAGGCGGGAGCTCAAATAGGCGGGATAGCCCTCCTCGCCGGGCATCTCCTCCAGGCGGCCGGACATCTCTCTTAAAGCCTCGGCCCACCGGGAGGTGGAGTCGGCAATAACGGCCACGGCGTAGCCCATGTCTCTAAAGTACTCGGCGATGGTGATGCCGGTGTAGATAGACGCCTCACGGGCGGCCACCGGCATGTCGGAGGTATTGGCGATCAGCACGGTGCGCTTCATCAGGGACTGGCCTGTGCGGGGGTCCACCAGCTCGGGGAACTCCCGGAGCACGTCGGTCATCTCGTTGCCCCGCTCGCCGCAGCCGATGTAGACCACCAGGTCCACGTCCGACCACTTGGCCAGGGCATGCTGCATCACCGTCTTGCCCGAGCCGAAGGGCCCGGGGATTGCGGCGGTCCCCCCCTTGGCCACCGGGAAGAAGGTGTCCACGATCCGCTGTCCCGACTGGAGGGGAATCGTGGGGGGATACTTATGCTTATAGGGCCGGCCCACACGGACGGGCCACTTCTGCATCATGGGCAGCTCTACCTGGGAGCCGTCCTCCTGCTGGAGGACATATACCGGCTCGGTCACGGTAAAGGAGCCGCTCTGGATGGATACAATGGTCCCCTTCATTTTTGGGGGCAGCATGATCTTGTGGAGGATGGAGTCGGTCTCCTGCACGGTGCCCAGCACGTCGCCGCCGACGACCTTGTCCCCCGGCTTCACCACGGGGGTGAACTCCCACTTCTTCTCCCGGTCCAGGGCGGGCACCTCCACGCCCCGGGGCAGGTTGTTGCTGCCGCTCACCTCCCGGATAACCTCCAGGGGGCGCTGAATGCCGTCGTAGATATTTTCGATGAGGCCGGGGCCCAGCTCCACGGACAGGGGGGCGCCGGTGGTGACCACCTCCGCCCCGGGGCCCAGGCCGGAGGTCTCCTCATACACCTGGATGGAGGCCGCGTCCCCGGTCATGTTCAGGATCTCGCCGATGAGGCGCTGTTCCCCCACCCGGACCACGTCGGCCATGTTGGCCTCCTGCATCCCCGTGGCCACCACCAGCGGGCCGGAGACCTTGACAATTCTTCCCATAGGCTACCTTCTTTCCGCAATGCAGAAGGCAGAATGCAGGAATGCAGAATGATTCTTCTTCTGCTTCCTGTCCATCTGCATCTGCGCTGTTTCATCCACTCTGTATTTCTGCACTCTATATTTTCTTACAGAATGTCCGATTCCTGCTCTCTGCTTTCACGCTGTCTCATTCATTCTGCATTCTGCATTCCTGCATTCTTCATTTCCTCACAGAATGTCCGCTCCCACCGCCCGCTCCACGGCGGTCTTGATGTTGGCCATCCCAATGCCCAGGGAGCCCTCCTTGCCCGGGATCAAAATGATGGCCGGGGTGAGGGCGTCCTGATACCGGGCAATCTCCGGCTGGAGCTGGGCGGAGAGCTGCTCGGTGAGGTAGAGGATGGCGAAATTATCCTTTGCCATGCGGTGGAGGGCCTGCCGGGCCTCCTCCGCATTTTCCGCGGGGCACACCTCCAGACCCAGGGCCTGGAAACCCAGGACGCTGTCCCGGTCCCCGATGACGCCGATTCGGTACATCTTCCTCCACCTCCGTTACACATAGGTCTCCCGCAGCCGCTCCCGGATGGCGGCCCCGTCCAGGCCCGCCCGCCGGGAGGCCAGGATGGTGCGGATGGCGGTGAGTTCCGCCTCTTTGGCGTACAGGTAGGCGATCACCGTCTCCTCCCCGAAGGGGACCCGCTTGGCGTCGGAGACGTACCGGGTGACGGCGTTGTCGCACTCCCGCTCAAAGGCAGTGAGGGGGCCCCCCGCCGGGCGGGCCGCCTTGGCCCCCAGCTCGGCGGCTTTGGCCAGGGGGCCGGTCTGGAACAGACTGCCCAGGTCCTCCCCCCGGGCGGCGGCCAGGGCCTTTTCCGACACATTGCCCCCGGGCAGCAGCACCTGGAGGAGGAAGTCGCTCCCCTTCTCCATCCGGGCCACCCGGACGGCGGTGCGCAGGTTGGCCGCGTCGATGGACAAACGCACATAGCCCTCCAGGAAAGCACTTTTGCAGTCTTTCGCCAGCTGGGCCATCTCCTCAAAGCAGGCCCGGTCCAGGGCCACGTCGGAGCGCTGGGGGTCCCCCGTCTCCTTCAAAATGGCCCGTGCCTCCTGGACCGCCCGCTGAAAGGCGGGACTGACCCCAGATAGATTCTCCTTTTGGTATCCGTCTGCCAGCAGCTCCGGGTCATACCGCCCGCCCGGCAAAAGGAGCCGGCGGGCATCTGCCCCCATAGCCTCCCCCTTCACCAGGGCCTTGGCGTTGTGGTAGTCGTACTTCATCTGAAACAAGTCAGCCACCCTGGGGTCGGGGACCGCCCCCCGGATCTCCCCAAAGGTCTCCGCCCGGGCCCGGGCCAGCAGGCCCTCCAGGCTCTGGCCGGAGACGCCGTCCGTCCCGCCGTAGCCGCACTCGGAGAGGACCTTCAGGGCCTCCCCCTCGTCCCGGGCGTCGATCATCCGGTCCATGCGCTCCCGGGTGAGCATCCGGTTCTCCATGGCGTGGATGCGGGCGGAGATGGTCAAGTAATCCGTATCTCTTTTACGGGACAAAATACCACCCCTTTCGGGTCTGTCCGGCCGGCCGCCTGCGGCGGCAGGCCCGTTAAGCACCAAACAAGATCTCCGCCGCCGGCTTCTCCAGCTTCTCCCGCTGGAGGCGGAGCATGGACTCGAAGGAGCAGTTGACCTCCACCGGGCCGTCCACCAGGATGAAGCCGCCCCGGATAGGCCGGGTCTCCTCCGACAGGGTCAAAAGCCCGGTGCCCGTGATCTGGGCGGTGGCGCTGTTCACCATCTTGCCCAGGAAGGCCCCTACCTTGGAGTCGGTGAGGGAGTCGGGCAGCTCGGGGGCCACCTCCTTCACCAGGGCCTCGTTGGCGGCCACCACCACCGCCTTGCCGATGCGGCTGCGGTCCTTCTGGGAGAAGATGAGCTGCTCCCGCCCGGTGGTCACCGCCCGGAGCACCAGGGCGGTGAGGAGCTGGATGTACTCCTCATCGGGGAGGGTGCAAAGCCGCTCCAGCGCCTGGTCAAAGGCCTCGGAGAGGACCTCCTGCCTGGCGGAGAGCTCCAGCTTCCGCCGCTCCATCTGGGCCGCCGACTTCAAGCGCTCCAGGCGCTCCGCCGCCGCGCGCTCGCCCCGGACGAGGATCTCTCCCCGCTCCTTGTCCGCCTGGGCCTGAGCCTGGGCCTGGAGCGCAGCGATCTGCTCGTCGGTCCGTGCGTTCATCGCCGCAATCTCCCGGTCCGCGTCCTCCTGGATGCGGGCCGTAATTTTTTCCATTCCGTCCATGGGCTCACCTCATCAGGCGCTGATGTTGATGAGCATCAGCATGGAGGCCAGCAGGGACAAAATGGCGTAGAACTCCACCGTGATGCACAGCACCATGCCCTTGGACCAGTCGTCCGGCTTCTTGGCCAGCAGGTTGATGGAGGCCGCCGCCACCCGCCCCTGGGCGATGGCGGAGAACAGGCCGCCCAGCGCCATGGGCAGGCAGGCCACAAAGTACTGCATCCCCTGGGCGATGGTCAGATCAGGCAGGGTGCCGCTGAGCAGGCCCATGCGGAAGATGGCGAAGAACCACACCACCAGACCGTACAGGCCCTGGGTGCCGGGGATGACCTGAAGGATCATCACCTTGCCGAATTTCCCGGGGTCCTCGCACAGCAGGCCGGCACCCGCCTCACCGGCGATGCCGGTGCCCTTGGCCGAGCCGATGCCGCTGAGCACCGCCGCCAGGCCCGCCCCCAGCAGGGCCAGGGCCAGGCCGCCGATACTGCCCAGGAAGGTCACACTCTGCTGCATCTCAATCAGTTGATTCATGTCCATGGTCGCGTCCTCCTTTTTATTTCACCACGTCGTAATACTTGGTCGTCAGGTCCATGGGGCGGAAAGGTCTTCCCCCGTCCACGTAGAAGTTCTTGAAGAACTCCAGGCACTGGAGGCGCAGATCGTGGACATAGCACCCCAGCAGATTCAGAGCAAAGTTCAGGGCGTTGCCCGCCAGAGAGATCACCAGGAAAATCACCACGTTTCCCGGGATGGCCCCCAGGGTGTTGAACACTTGGGCAATCACCGACCCGGCCAGCATCAGGGCCATCAGCCGGGAGTAGGAGAGGATATCTCCGAAGTATCCGGTGATGTGGTTGTAGAGGGAGCCGAAGATCCCGGTGATCTTTCCCAGCCCCTTTCCAGTAACCAGAGGCCCGGCCACCACCAGCACCAGGCCGGCGTACAGCACCAGATTGGTCACCCCCAGCACCATCAACCCCAGGCCGGCAAAAACCACCCACCAGGTGATCTCCTCCCAGAGGGCATCCATAAACTTTCCGGCGCGGATCTTCTGGATGACGCTGATGGCCATACCGGTGAGGATCTGGACGAACCCCAGGCACATGGCCCCCACCAGGATCATCATGGTGTCGTTCAGCGGGGTAAACAGGGCGGGCAGCACGATGGGATTCTCCATCCCCATCACCGTGGTGAGCTGGGTGAGGAAGTCCCCGAAGAAGCCGCCGGTAATTGCCCCCATCACAAAGGTGCTCACGCCGCACAGGCCCAGCAGGGCGAAGAAGTTCCACATGCCCCCACGGGGCCGCACCTTTTTCAGCACGAACACCGAGCCCAGCATCATCAGCAGCCCATACCCCATGTCCGCCAGCATGATCCCATAAAACAGGATGAAGAAGGGGGCCATGAGCGGATTGGGGTCCAGAGTCCCGTAGGCGGGCAAGGAGTACATCTCGGTCACCATGCTCAGGGGCCGAGTGAACCAGTTGTTTTTCAGCTGGACCGGCACCTGGGGGTACTCCTCCGCCGCCGGGTCCTCCAGCTCGTAGGCGCAGGGGTACCGCTCCAGGGCGGTTTGGACCTTCTCCCACTGCTCCGCAGGCACCCAGCCCTGGAGCAGGAAGGTCTGCTCCGTGTCCCGGAGCTTGATCCTGCCCCCCTCCCGGCGGATATCCAGGGCGGCCCGGTCCGCCGCCCGGCACAGGTCGTCCAGCCGGTCCCCCATGGCAGCCAGCCGTTCCCGGACCTGCTGCAGTTCTTCAGCAAGCCGCTCCTGTTCCCGGGCCAGTCGCATATCGTTCTCCCGGGCGGTGCCCGTCCACCCCTCCAGAGAGAGGCGGGACCAGCCGAAGTCCCGCAGGGCCTCCAGCACCGCCTCCTGAGCGCTCACATGGCACACCAGCAGGCAGTACCGCAGCTCCCGCCCGGCGCTGGCCTCCCGGAGCTCCGAGAGCTCGCTGGCCGCCTGGACCGCACCCGCCGCCTCCTCAAAGGGGCGTGCGGCGGTGAGGGTGCCAAACTGCACCAGCAGACTGGGGGTGGACCTGCTCTCCAGGGGGACGTCCAGAGCCAGCCAGGGGGCCAGGGCGGAGCGCTGGGCGGCAATCTTCTCCCCCTGGGCCATGAGGGCGTTCACTTGCCGCTCCCCCGCCAGCACGTCGGATACTGTCTGGTCCTGTCGGGCGGCCGCCTGGGGGGAACACAGGTCCTCCTTGGAGGTCTGAGGCCTGGGGGTGAGGAACCCCCGTCCCTTGGCCCCGTAGTGCTTCAAAATACCCATGGCCCGCTCCGCCTCCTGGCGGCGGGTCTGGGCCTGGGAGAGGGCCTGAGTGTCCGGCGGGGTCAGGCGGGACAGCAGCTCCGCCGCCCCGTTCTCCTCCTCCTGGCCGTCCAGGGTGGGCTCGCTGACCTCCACACAGCCCAGCCGCTGGAGGGCGTCCAGCAGGACCTCCCGGTCCTCCCCCATAGCCAGCAGCCGCAGCCGCTTCATTGTCACAATGGCCATTCAATTCACGACCTTTTCTGCCAGGAAGGCGGCGGCCTCAGACAGCCGGCCCCGCGCCTCCGCTTTCAACGCCTCACAGTCCTGCCGGGCCTGGGAGAGCACCTGCTGGGTCCACTCCGCGGCCTGTGCCTCCGCCTGGGCCATCTTCTGCCGGGCCTCTCCCTCCGCCTGCTGGCGGGACTGTTCCACCAGAAGGCGGGCGGTCCGCTGGGCCTCCAGAAGCCGCTGCTTGTTCTGGGTTGCCGCGGCCTCCTTCTGTTTCTTCACACGTTCCTCCAGCTCGGTCACCGCTTGAATTGCCTCTACCGCCATAAACGTCACCACCTTAATCCAGAAATTTATGCAATCTTTATGCCTGTTACCTTCATTCTAGGCGAAGTCACAGAAAAAAGCAAGGAAATTCTGATTTCTTTTTAAAGTTTATCCAAAATTTATGTCTTTTTCCCGCGTCTATTCAAATATTTCCGATGTTTTTCTCATGCTTTCTCCCCTTCCTCACCGGATACAGTGTGCGCAGGCAGGTCTTTTTTTACTCCAGCCCAACAAAAACACCGCTGCCATCCATAGAAGAAGGCCCGCCGTCTGATGATGCAGACGGCGGGCCTTGGACTTATTCTGAAAGGTGCGCATCACTCCACGGTGACGCTCTTGGCCAGATTCCGGGGCTTGTCGATGTCGCAGCCCCGCATGAGGGCCACATAATAGGCGAACAGCTGCATGGGGATGACCTCCAGAGAGGGCAGGAACATGGGGTGAATATCGGGGATGGAAAGGGCGCTGTCCACCAGGGCGGCCAGGGCAGCCTTATGGCTCTCGGTGGCAATGCCGATCACGTCGGCCCCCCGGGCCTTGACCTCCTTCACATTGCTCATCAGCTTGTCGAACAGCTCATTCCAGCTGGCCAGGGCCACCACCAGGGTGCCGTCCTCGATGAGGGAGATGGTGCCGTGCTTCAGCTCGCCGGCGGCGTAGGCCTCCGAATGGATGTAGGAGATCTCCTTCAGCTTCAGGGAACCCTCCAGCCCCACAGCGTAGTCGATGTTCCGGCCGATGAAAAACACGGAGTCGTGGTTGAAGTAGATGGAGGCGTAGTACTGGATCTCCTCTGTGTGCTTCAAAATCTCCTCCGCCTTGCCGGGCAGCAGCTGGAGCTGCTCCACCAGCTCCCGGTACTCCTCCGGATCGATGCGGCCCAGCAGGCCGGCAAAGTGGATGGCCAGCAGGTAAATCACCGCCAGCTGGGTGGAGTAGGCCTTGGTGGTGGCCACGGCGATCTCCGGCCCGGCCCAGGTGTACAGCACGTCGTCCGACTCCCGGGCGATGGTGGAGCCCACCACGTTGACGATGGACAGCAGCCGGGCCCCCAGACGCTTGGCCTCCCGCATGGCGGCCAGGGTGTCGATGGTCTCCCCCGACTGGCTGATGACCAGGGCCAGGGTACGCTGGGACACAATGGGCCGGCAGTACCGGAACTCGGAGGCCAGGGTCACCTCCACCGGGATGCGCAGCAGCCGCTCCAGGATATACTTGGCGGCCATCCCCACGTGGTAGGAGGAGCCGCAGGCGATGATGTAAAAGCGGTCCATCCCCTCCAGGTCCTCCCGGGTGATGCTCAGGTCGTCCAGCACCACCCGGCCCTCCCGGATGCGGGGGGAGATGGTGTCCCGGATGGCCTTGGGCTCCTCCATGATCTCCTTGAACATGAAGTGCTCATAGCCGCCCTTCTCCGCCGCGGAAATCTCCCAGTCCACGTGGGACCGCTCCTTCTCCTCCGGCTGGCCCAGGGAGTCGTACACCTGAACTCCGCCGGGGGTGAGCACCGCCACGTCCCCGTCGTCCAGATAGCACACCTCCCGGGTATACTGGATCACCGCCGTCACGTCGGAGGCCAGCATCTGGAAGCCCTCGCCATACCCCAGGATCAAGGGGGAGTCCTTCCGCACGGCGATGAGTTTATCCGGCTCGTCGGCGCAGACAATGCCCAGAGCGTAGGCCCCCTCGATGCGGTGGAGCACCTTAAAGACCGCGTCCAGCAGATCCCCAGCGTAGTAGAATTCCAGCAGCTGGGCCACCACTTCGGTGTCTGTCTCAGAGGTGAACACCACCCCTTTGGCCTCCAGGAAGCTCTTCAGCTCCCCGTAGTTCTCGATGATCCCATTGTGGACCACCGCGATGCGGCCGGACTGGCTCACCTGGGGGTGGGCGTTCTCATCGTTAGGGGCCCCGTGGGTGGCCCAGCGGGTGTGGCCCAGGCCCATGGTCCCGGGTACCTTGGCCCCCCCGTCCGTCAGATCGCGGAGCACCTGAAGCCGCCCCTTGGCCTTCACCACCTGGAGCCCCTTCTCCCGGTCATACACCGCCAGGCCGGCGGAGTCATACCCCCGGTACTCCAGGCGGGACAGGCCCTCCAGCAGAATAGGCGCGGCCTGCTCCCGGCCGATAAATCCGACAATACCACACATATGAAATTTCCTCCTAATTGCAAAATCGGGAGGACAAACTCGCAGCCATTTGTGCCTCGTCATCCGGTCACAGCGTCTCTGTTTTGCGGTCGCCCGCATATTTGCCCGCTGTGTCACGCACCCGGAGGGGTACGGAAGGGCATCCGCCGAATTTTGGGGCCGGCGGGAAAATCCGCCGTCCTTTCGATACTCCCTTCTCCTCGTCGTCCTGTCTCCCCTGGGAGACAGGCGCTGGCGCTTTTGATGGGGGTCTCCCCATGGTCCTCCTTTCCTTCTGCGATGCTTGTGGATTCCTTCTATCATAAACGGGCCAAGGCCCGGTTATGCCCGATCTCAGGGCTCCTCCGGCAGGATGGCGCGCACCACCCGGCAGGGGTTCCCCACCGCCACCGTGTTGGGGGGAATATCCCGGCTGACCACGCTCCCGGCCCCGATGACCGAGCCGGAGCCGATGGCCACCCCCGGCAGCACTGTGACGTTTCCGCCGAACCACACGTTGTCCCCCACAGTGATGGGACGGGCAAACTCCAGCCCGGCGTTCCGGGTCTGGGCGTCCAGGGGGTGGCCGGCGGTATAGAAGCCGCAGTTGGGACCGATGAACACATGGTCCCCGAAGGTCACCTGGGCACAGTCCAGGATCACGCAGTTGTGGTTGATCTCCACATGGGAGCCCATTTGGATGTTGAAGCCGTAGTCGCACCAGAACATGGGCTGAATGGAGACCTCCTCCCCCATCCGGCCCAGCAGCTCCCGCAGCAGATCCGCCCCCGTCTCCGGGTCCTGGACCGCCGTCTGATTGAACCGCTGACACAGCTCCTTGGCCTTTTTCCGGGCCGCCAACAGCTCCGGCCCGCCCGCAAAATACAGCTGGCCAGACAGCATTTTCTCTTGTTCTGTCATGTCAGCTCCTCCTTCTCATTTACTCCGCCTTACCGCAGCCGCTCACGCGCCCTGCTTCCGCCCCGAGAGAATGGCCAGGGCCTGGCGGTGGTTCTGGACCTGGCTCACCTCATGGCTGCCGCCGTACTCCCCGTCGATGGTCCAGGGAATGGGCTTTTCGCTGGTAAATTTCAGCTGGGAGGCGTGAAAGGAGAGCAGGGCGCTTCCCTCCTCCACCGCCCCGGGGCGGAGCAGCGCCTGGAGGCCCGCTCCGATCTCCCCGATGCTCATGGGCTTGCGCACCAGAATCACCTCAAACAGGCCGTCGTCCAGCTCCACCCGGTCGGTGGGCAGATTTCTCATTCCGGCCACCGAGTAGGTGTTGCACACCATGCCGTAGAAGAAGTCGTCCTCCAGCACCTGCCCGTCGTACTCCACCTTCATGTGGTAGGGAGTGATGGACGGGATGGAGGCAATCCCCGCCATGATATAGGCCAGATGGCCGAAAGTCTTTTTCAGATCCTGAGGGGTATCATAGGACACCTCGGTAAAGGCCCCGAAGGCGGCCACATAGACAAAGGGCTGCTGGTTCAGCGTCCCGATGTCCCAGCGCAGGGGCTCCTCGTCCCCCGCGGCCAGCTCCGCCGCCTTTTTGTAGCCCCGGGGGATGCGCAGGGTGGCGCCGCAGTCGTTGGTGGAGCCGGAGGGGATATAGCCCAGCAGGGGCGGACGGCTCAATTCCAGCAGGCCGGCCGCCGTCTCGCTGAGGGTCCCGTCCCCGCCGCAGCACACCACCCGGTCATAGTACGACCCCAGCTCCCGGGCCACCCGGGTGGCGTCCTTCTTGTCCTGGGTGGGGTAGACGGTGGTGAGCCATCCGGCTTTGGTAAACTGATCCACCACGCCGGACAGATGGGCGGCCGCCGCTCCCTTCCCGGCCGTAGGGTTATAGACAAACAGCATGCGCTTCATATCGTGATTCTCCCGGTCTCTTCGTGCCCGGCCGTTCCAGTCCGGCCCACGCACAATTTCATTGCTCCTTATTATACGGCCCTTCCGGGAAAATGCAAGGTGATTGTGTAAACTTTTTGGAAATGTGTCCGGCACTTTCCGTCTCAGGGTTGCGCTTTCCTGGAAAAGCAGGTACAATGTGGACGGTTTTATATGCCGGTTGGAATGAAAGGAGCGGTTGGATGGAAACACTAACCATGCCCCGGCCTGTGGTTCTCATCACGGGGGGCTCCCGGGGAATCGGAGCCGCCGCCGCCCGGCGGTTCGCCCAGGGAGGCTGGGATGTGGCGGTGGGCTACCGCCGCTCCCGGGAACAGGCGGAAGCTCTGGCAGGGGAGCTGAAGCCCCTGGGGGTGCGGGCGGCCGCCCTCCCCGGGGACATATCCCAGCGGCCGGAGGCCCAGGCCCTGGTCCGGCAGGCGGAGGAGCTCCTCGGCCCTCTGGACGCCCTGGTGTGCAGCGCCGGGGTGGCCCCCCGGCAGATGCTCCTCACCGACCTGTCCGCCCAGGAGTGGCGGGAGGTCATGTCCGTCAACCTGGACAGCGCCTTTCATCTGTTTCAGGCGGCGGTCCCCAGCTTCGTCCGGCGGCAGCGGGGAGCCATTGTCACCGTCTCCTCCATGTGGGGGCTCACTGGCGGCTCCTGTGAGGCGGCCTACTCCGCCTCCAAGGCGGGGATCATCGGCCTGACCCGGGCCATGGCCAAGGAGCTGGGCCCCTCTCACATCCGGGTGAACTGCGTGGCCCCCGGGGTCATCGACACGGATATGAACGCCCACCTGACCCAGGAGGATCTGGACGCCCTGGCAGAGGAGACCCCCCTGTGCCGCATCGGGCGGCCGGAGGAGGTGGCCGAGGCCATCTTCTTCCTGGCCTCCCCCGCCGCCAGCTTCATCACAGGGCAGGTCCTCTCGGTGGACGGGGGCATGGTCATCTGAATTGGGCCGTATTTGTGTCTTTTTTGCAAATTTTTCGGAGATTCGGCCCTCTCTTCTGGAAACCAGTGGTTGCAAGGTGAAAAAAAGGTTGCTATAATTAGGGCGGCAAATTTCCGTTTCAACAGGGACCCTTCCCGCGGCTCTCCCGCCGCGCTGCGCAAAAAGGAGGAATATGTCCGTGCGCCGTTCTCAGAAATCCCAATTTGATTATCACTCCTACCGGGGCCGCACCACCGTCACCGACTGGCTCAAGCGGATCGCCCTGGTGCTGGCTGTCTTAGTGGTCATATTGGTTGCCGTACTGTTTTTTGGACAGGGGTCCATCTCCTACACCGACGAGGGGCTTCGCATCCACTGGCCCTTCTCCCAGCAGTCGGAGCCCCAGACCCCGGCCCCCGGCAATGTGACGGTAATTGAGGGCGACCCGGCGGCCCTGCCCGACTCCTCCCAGGAGGGGGAGACCACTCCGCCGGAGGAGCCCCAGGCGGACGCCTCCTCCATTCTCTCCGTCTCCCTGTCCTCGCTGCTGGACGGCAGCGCCGCCCAGCTGGCCCAGGAGGCCGGCGCGGACGGCGTGTTGGTCACTATGAAGGACGACCAGGGGGCGCTGGGCTGGCAGTCCCAGCAGGCCCTGGCCTCCGCCCTCCTAGAGGGCGTGGACTCCGGCACGGCGAACGCCGCCCTCACCGCCTGGAATGAGGGGGATGTGTACACCGTGGCCCGTCTGTCCTGCTTCCGGGACGAGGCCCTGGGCTCCAACATGGACTACACCCTGCGCACCAGCAGCGACTACCGCTGGCGGGACAGCGGAGATCTCCACTGGGCCACCCCCTCCAATGAGGCGGTGCGGAGCTACCTCATCGGCCTGATGACCGAGCTGGCCCAGATGGGCTTTGACGAGATCGTGCTGGACCACTTCGGCTACCCCACCCAGACGGACGGCACCCTGGGCAATCTGGGGCAGAGCGAGGACAACTACCCCGCCGGGGCCCTGGACAGCGTCATCACCGACTTTTTGGCCCAGGCCGCCCAGGCTCTGGAGCCCTACGGCACCAAGCTCTCCCTCCACGCCTCCGCCGACGTGCTCACCGGGGCGGACGGGAGCGCCGGTCTGACTCCGGCAGCCCTGAACGCCAGCGTGGACCGCGTCTGGGCCTCCGGGACCCGGAGCGACCTGCTGGCCGCTCTGGAGGGGTCCGGGGTGGAGAACGCTGCGGACCGCCTGGTCTCCCTGGTGGACCAGCTGGCCCCCGCCGCGGCCGACGCCCAGGCGGTGTGGAGTGAGTAAGCCTCCGCCCACAGATATTTTATCAGCATTCGTTTTTTCACCGAGGCGGCTCTGACGGGTCGCCTCGGTTTTTCATTTGGGATGTTTCGCCGCCGTACCATTCTCGATTGCTTTTTCCCCAAAAATCCGCTAAAATAGAACGCGTGTTTCCATACGGCATGTCTGCCGCCTGGAGAATCCCTGTGACCCTACGAAGGAGGACCTGGAATGAATCAAAAAGAATTGAGCGAGCTGAAGCGCCGCTTCCGTCCGGACAAGAGCGCCATCCACCGCATCTACGGCTGCTTTGTCAACGGCAATCAGGAGATCGTCTCCTACCTGGACGAATCCATGGGCCGCATGCCCGAGGAGGAGTCCGCCCAGTACTTAGGATTTTTGAAGAAAACCCTGTCGGGCACCCTGGGCAAGCAGCTCATCGACATTGTCTTTTCCACCCAGCAGGTGGCGGACAGCCAGGAGCACAAGCTCCTCTCCGCCCTGCGGGACTCCCAGCTGAAGGATGCCCAGGCCCGGGAGACCTTCTACCACAAAATTATCGACGCCCTGGAGCTGGACGGGAACTATCTGATCCTCCTGGCCCACGACGCCTACGACGTGCCCCGCCGGGGGAAGGACGACCGGCTTCAGGAGGACTCGGACGCGGTGTTCTCCTATCTGGTCTGCTGCGTCTGTCCGGTGAAGGACAGCAAGGTGGAGCTGGGCTACTTCCCCGGGGAGAACGAGTTCCACAGCCGGGCCGGCCAGGTGGTGGCCCCGCCGGAGCTGGGCTTCCTGTTCCCCGCCTTTGACGGCCGGGCCGCCAATCTGTACAACGCCCTGTTCTACTCCAAAAAGGCGGACCAGATTCACCAGGAGTTCATCGACGCCGTCTTCCATACCGAGCCCCCCATGTCCGCCGCCGAACAGAAGGAGGCCTTCCAGTCCGCCCTGCGGGAGGGGCTGGGGGACGCCTGCACGGTGGAGGTGGTCCAGGCCATCCACGAACAGCTGCTGGACCGGATGGCCCGGCACAAGGAGTCCAAGGACCCGGAGCCCCTGGAGGTCACCGCCCAGGACGTGGCCGCCATCCTCCAGGACTGCGGGGTGGGCGAGGAGCCCATCGCCGCCTTTCAGAAACAGTGCCGGGAACTGCTGGGGGAGGGCGTGCTGAACCCCGCCAACCTCATCGACCCCCGCCGCTTTGAAATCAAAACGGAGGCCGCCGCCGTCACCGTGGACCCGGAGCGCAGCTATCTGGTGGAGCTGCGGGAGATCGACGGGCGAAAATACCTGCTGGTCCCCGCCGACGCAGGGGTGGAGATCAATGGCTTTGCCCTGTCGTCCGCCAACGCAGAGCCCGCCGGAGCATGACGGAAACCGAAGCTCCCCGGCCCACCGGAAGCCAGGATGCAAAAAGCCCGGCACAGCAGAATTGCTGTGCCGGGCTAATTTCATTGCTTCCAGCGGAAACGGTCAGTCCTCGTCCGTCTCCTCCTCGTCCCCGTCGTCAGACAGGTCCAGGGCAAAGCGGGTCTCGCAGTTGGGGCACTGGACCTCACCGGCTGCCAGGGCCTCGTCGTCGATGATGATGGGCTCCTCACAGTTGGGGCACTCCACCTCGAAGTAGTCCTCGTCGTCCTCATCCTCGTCAAAGACCACGGACTCCACATCGGCCAGGTCGTCGGAGAGCACGTCGATCTCCTCGCCCAGGGCCAGGGCATTCTCCTCCAGGTCCTCAATGGACAGCCCGACCTCCTCCAGGATGCCGATCATCACGGAGATGAGCTTGCCCTCCTTGGACTTCTCCACATCCAGGTTCAGGCCCTCGGCCAGTCCCTTCAGGTATGCAACTTTTTCAGAAATGGTCATGGTTACGCTCCTTTCTGAGGCGAAGCCTCATGGACGGGTAAACTCCCTGTGATTTTCAATCAGTTCTTGCAGCGCTCCAGATACTCACCACTGCGGGTGTCGATCTTGATCTTGTCGCCGGGGTTGATGAACAGGGGCACCTTGATCTCGGCGCCGGTCTCCAGGGTGGCGGGCTTGGTCACGTTGGTGGCGGTGTCGCCCTTGAAGCCGGGATCGGTCTCGGTGACCTCCAGCTCCACAAAGTTGGGGGGCTCCACGCCGAAGACACTGCCCTTGTAGGACATGACCTTACAGGTCATGTTCTCCTTCACAAAGCGGAAGGCGTCGCCCAGCATGTCCTTGCTGATGGGGATCATGTCGTAGGTCTCCATGTCCATGAAGTAGTACAGATCGCCGTCGTTGTAGCTGTACTCCATGTCCTTGCGCTCCACATAGGCCTGCTCAAACTTGGCGGTGGGGTTGAAGGAGGTCTCGGTCACGCCGCCATTGATGATGTCCTTCATCTTAGTGCGGACAAAGGCGGCGCCCTTGCCGGGCTTCACGTGCTGGAACTCGACGACCTGCATGACCTTGCCGTCCATCTCAAAGGTCACGCCGTTGCGGAAATCACTGGCGGAAATCATTGCCATAGGAATCATCCTCCATTGTGTTTTAATGAACTAATTTATTTTACCCTTTTTTCCCCTGTTTGACAAGGGGGTTTGGGAAAATATGCGGAAAATCAAAGCACGATGAGATTTTTGGGGGACTGGGCGATGTCCCGGCAGCCGCCCTCCTCCAGCACCAGCACATCCTCGATGCGCACGCCGAAGCGGCCGGGCAGGTAGATCCCCGGCTCGGCGGAGATCACCGTCCCCACGGGGAGCGGCCTGGTCTCACTGGGGGAGGCGTTGGGGGACTCGTGGATCTCCAGCCCCAGGGAGTGGCCGAAGCTGTGGGTAAAATAGTCCCCATAGCCCGCCTCCTCAATCACCTTCCGGGCGGCGGCGTCCAGCTCACGGCCCGGCATCCCTGCCTGGGCAGCGGCAATCCCCGCCTTCTGGGCCGCCAGCACCGTCTCATAGACCCGCTCCATCTCCTGGGTGGGCTGCCCCACCGCCACCGTGCGGGTCATGTCGGAGCAGTAGCCGTCATACACACACCCGAAGTCCATGGTGACGAACATCCCCTTCTGGATCTCCGTCTCCCCCGGCACCGCGTGGGGCATGGAGCCGTTGGCCCCGGCGGCCACGATGGGGTCGAAGGAGACCTTCCGAGCTCCCCGGCGCAGCAGCTCGTACACCAGCCGGGCAGCCACCTCCTGCTCCGTCAGGCCGGGGCGGATATAGTTCAAAATCTCCCCAAAGGCCGCGTCGGTGATCTTCTGGGCCTGGACCATGGCGGCGAGCTCCTCCCGGTCCTTGGAGGCCCGCAAGCCGTCCAGCAGTTCCTGGGCCGGGATCAGCTCGCACCCCTTGGGGAAGCTCTCCTGCCAGCGGCGGTGCTGGGCCACGCTGACGGCGGCGCCCTCAAAGCCCACCCGCTTCAGGCCGCGGGCCTCCAGGAAGTCCCTGGCCAGCGCCAGGTGGCTCCGCTCCCGGGAGGTGAGGACCACCTCCGCCCCGGTCACCTGCTTTTGGGCCGCCTCAATGTACCGCCCGTCGGTGGAATACCGGCTCCCCTCCCGGGTCACCAGGACATAGCCCTCCCCTTGAAAGCCCACGGCGTATCGCTCGCCGGGCTCGCTGACGATCAGCATGGCGTCCAGATCGTACTGGGACAGCTTGTCCGCAATCTGGCTGAGATGGTTCATGTCGTCTCGCTCCTTTCTCCCTGCGCAATGCGCAGGCGCGCCGTCCGCCGGGGCGGCGCGCTGTGCATCCGCGCTGATGCTCTTACTTCTGATAGGCCTCCACAATCTCCCCAATATATAAGGTATGGTAGTCCTTCTGGGGGTACCAGCGCTCCTTCACATCCTCCGGGAGCCGGGCGGGGTCCATGGGCTGGACAAAGCGCTTGCGGCACACCAGCACCAGCTCCGCCTCCTCAAAATAGGGGGCGCCGCACCGGGCCGTCTTCACCGTGAATCCGCACTCCTTCACCTTGTCCACCTCCCGGCCGCTCTTGCTGCCGCACAGGGCGAGGGCGTCCCGGTACTCCTCCCCGAAGAAGGCCAGGGTAAAATACTCCTCCCGGTCCACGAACTCCTTGGTGTACCGCTGGGGACGGATGTAGCAGGTGGCCGACGGAGCCCCCCAGATCACCCCCAGGCCGCCCCAGGAGGCGGTCATGGTGTTGCACCGCTCCGCCGTGCCGGCGGTAATGAGCATCCACTTCTCCCCGATGAGGGAAAACACGTTCTGATCAATGGCCTTGGGATCGATGGGCTTGAGCATGACAGATACCTCCTGTTCAACTGTTCACAATTTCAAGAAGAATTGCACGGCTGTTCCGCGGGAATAAGCCGCTCTGCGGTTTATTCATCAGACACTATTATATGCGGGAGGCCGCCGTTGGACCCCCATTGGGCCCAACAAGACAAAAAGCCGCACCGAGACCTCGGTACGGCTTTTTCTGGTGCGATCTTACTTCTTGTCCAGACCGAACTTCTTGTTGAAGCGGCTGACACGTCCGCCGGTATCCACCATCTTCTGCTTACCGGTGTAGAAGGGGTGGCACTTGGAGCACACCTCCACGCGGATGTCCTTCTTGGTAGAACCAGTCTCAATCACGTTGCCGCAGGCGCACCGGATGGTGGTCTGCTGATAATCGGGATGAATTCCTGCCTTCATTGTATCTTCACCTCTTTCTCCATGGAGGATCGTCTGTAAACGCATCTAGCATCATAGCACAACCCGACGCAAAAAGCAAGAGAAATTTCCTTTTTCTTTCTGAAATTTATGTCCGCCCCGGGATGGAGGCAGTTTTCGCCCCTTGACACGGAGATTTCACCTGTGCTATGATGCCGCTATAAAAACTTTGTGTGGATTTTTCCAGCAGTTTCGGCGTCCCTGACTCCCCTGCTCTTTTTCGCCGCACAGCGGTCCCATTGGACAGCTGTGCGGTTTTTTTGCGGCTGGAACCCCTCTGCACGGAACGGAGAACTGCAATGAGCGAGACATTTATGAAGGAGCGGCCCATCCTCCCCCTCCTGGCCTCTATGGCCCTGCCCATGGTGCTGTCCATGCTGGTCAACTCCCTGTATAACATTGTGGACAGCTTCTTTGTAGCCAAAATCAGCGAGGAGGCCATGACTGCCCTCTCTCTGGTGTACCCGGTTCAAAACTTCATTAATGCCGTGGCCATCGGCTTCGGCGTGGGCATCAACGCGGTCATCGCCATCGGACTGGGGGCCGGAGACCGCCGCCGGGCGGACGCCGCGGCCGCCCAGGGAATTGCGCTGTCCGCCCTTCACGGGCTGATCCTCACTGCGGCCTGCATCGCTATTATGCCCTCCTTTCTGGCCCGGTTCACCTCTGACCCGGCAGTCATCCAGATGGGTCTTCAATACTCCGGCATCGCCTTCTCTTTCTCGGTGATCATCATGCTGGGGCTCTCGTTTGAGAAGCTCTTCCAGGCGGTGGGCCGTATGAAAATCACCATGGCCGCCCTTCTGGCCGGATGCATCGCCAACATCATCCTGGACCCCCTGCTCATCTTCGGCCCCGGCCCCTTCCCGGAACTGGGCATCTCGGGGGCCGCACTGGCCACCGGCATCGGCCAGGTGCTCACCCTGGCAGTCTATCTGGCCGCCTACCGGCTCTTTCCCATTCCGGTGCGTCTGCGCCGGAGCTGTCTGAAGCCGGACGGACCGCTGATTCGAAAACTCTACGCGGTGGGGGTGCCCGCCATTTTGAATCTGGCCCTCCCCTCCCTGCTGATCTCGGTGCTCAACGGCCTGCTCTCGGTCTACTCCCAGAGCTATGTGACCATTTTGGGCATCTATTACAAGCTTCAGACCTTCCTCTACCTCCCGGCCAGCGGCGTCGTCCAGGGACTGCGCCCGCTCATCGGCTACAACTACGGGGCGGGGGAGCACGGTCGGGTCCGGCAGCTGTACAACGCCACCCTGTGCGCCAGCGGGATCATCATGGCCCTGGGCACGGCGGTGTGCCTGCTGTGGGCGGAGCCCCTCATGTCCCTGTTCACCGACCAGCCCGCCACTGTTCAGGCCGGCGGTGCCGCCCTGCGGATCATCTGCGGGGGCTTTCTCATCTCCGCCGTGTCCGTCACCTCCTCCGGAGCCCTGGAGGGACTGGGCAGGGGAAGTCAGTCCCTGGTCATCTCCCTGTGCCGGTACGCGGTGGTCATCCTCCCCGCCGCCTTCCTACTGTGCCGGGCGATGGGACCAAACGGGGTGTGGCACGCCTTCTGGATCACCGAGGTCATCACCGCCGGGGCGGCGTTTTGGGTGTATCGGAGGACGGTAAATCATTCCATACAACGGTAAAGTCGATTCAAATAGGAACGCGGCTAGTAGGAAATACTAGCCGCTCAGCGTGTCAAAAAAGCCCTCCTGCAAGGAGTTCCGCCGTCCGCAGACGGCGGAATAAAATTAAATCCTGTCATTTTCGAGGACATGTGCCTCGGAAATGACACCTCTCACGAAATTTTGGCTGACAATTTCGCCAGAAATCGAGGCCAAAATTCCGTGCAGCCTTTCTCGAAAAA
>OOBN01001202.1_pt1 | contig 19716 bp, 17 predicted proteins | sample 1671091 | NCBI WGS metagenome assembly OOBN01 (sample SAMN06348121, study PRJEB24527) | human gut metagenome | biome: human gut; feature: ankylosing spondylitis patient; material: feces | host: Homo sapiens | place: China | collected 2015-10 | reverse complement strand
CAAAACCCTCATCCACCAGTTCAAATCTGGTCGTCACCTCCAAAAGATTCCCGGGTGCTGAGGCATCCGGGATTTTTGTTGTTTCGCTCGTTAAATAATCTACTTATGCGGAAAAGCTTGTCTCCCCTCTTCGCTCTGTGCTATGCTAAAAGAGTCAGCAAAGAAACGGCTAAGAGTCTAGAGGAGGATACAGACCTATGCCAGAGTTCCCGCGCAAAGATTTCCGGTTCCATGTGGGCTGGCGCACCATCAAGACCGCCGTCAGTGCCATGCTGGTCAACTACTTTCTGCCCCGGCCCCGGGTCGTTTCCCTCTGGGAAGGATTCAAAGGCTCGTTCAAGAAAGATAGTAAGGTTTGAATGCTTGACAATCCTCGATAAAACGTATATAATGAAAGCAAGAAAGGTGCTGTCCTGCAAAATGGTCAGCTCCCTCCTAGCAAATCAAAGAAATGACCGCTCAGGTTGGGAAGTCTGGGGCGGTCATTTTCTTTGTCAGTCATCGGAATTATGTTTTGTGCTCGGCTTGTCCCGAAAGACATCCCTCGCGATCATCCATGTCACCTGAATGACACCAATGATCACTGTAGCCAGAAGGCCCAGAAGTACAAGTACAAGATTCAGATCCGTCATAAAGACTCCTCCTTAAACATTCATCATGAACTATCACTCAAAATGTCCGGAGGATGACAAAGTTGGCCTCCTCCGGACGATGTCAGGAGGAAGTCTGACCACCTGCATTTGCAGACAGCACCTTTCAGGACAGAAAAATCCATCCATGAATATAGAATAACACACTTTTCGACGATTTGCAATCTGACTCATGCGCCCCGCTCCGGCAGGGCGCTTTTCTTTTGCCCTCTGCCGTGATACAATGGGCATACTATCATTTTCCATGAAAGGAGGCCGCGCCATGCCTGCCGAACTTCACACCACCCTCACGCCGGACACTCCGGTACGCTATCTCAAGGGCGTCGGCCCCAAGACTGCCGAGCGGTTCGAGAAGCTGGGCATCCTGACCCTCAGCGACCTGCTCTGCCACTATCCCCGCCGGTATCTGGATTTTTCAAAGCCCTACTCCATCGCCGAGGCCCCCGCCGACACCGAGTGCGTCGTGAAGGCCGAAGTGTTTGCAAAGCCCGGCGGGCGCATCCTGCCGGGCGGGCGGCGGATGGAGCGCATCACTGCCGGGGACGATGTGTCCAGTCTGGAGATCACATGGTTCAATAATCCGTATGCCGCCCAGAAGCTGCAGCTGGGGCAGGAATACTATTTTCAAGGCATCGTTACCGGCGGGATGCTGCGCCGCCAGATGGTCAACCCGCAGGTGCGCACCGCCGAGCAGATCAAGGCTTCTCCCTTTGAAGCGGTCTACCCCCAGACCGAGGGCCTGACCAGCAATGCCATCGCCAAGTGCGTGCGGCAGCTGCTGCCCCATGCAGAGCTTCTGCCCGACCCTCTTCCGCCGGAAATGCTGGCAAAATACCGTCTGCTCTCCAAGGCAGATGCCGTGCGGGCCATCCACTGCCCTGCCACCGAAGAGCAGGCCTATGCAGCCCGGCGGCGGCTGATCTATGAAGAACTTCTGGTTTTGCAGCTGGGCATTGGCCGGATGAAAAACCGGGGTGCCGCTGCCACCGGTGCGCCCATGCGGCTTGCCGACCCGTCCCTGTTCTGGGCCAGCCTGCCCTTTTCCCCCACCGGAGCCCAGCGCCGGGCCGTGAGCGAGATTCTGGCCGACATGGCGGGTGAGACTTCCATGAACCGCCTTTTGCAGGGCGATGTGGGCAGCGGCAAAACGCTGGTGGCGGCTGCCGCCATCTGGGCCTGCATCCGGGCGGGGTATCAGGCCGCGCTGCTGGCCCCGACAGAAATTCTGGCCACCCAGCACGCCGAAGGCCTGAACCGGATGCTTGCCCCCTTCGGGATGCGGGTGGCCCTGCTGACCGGCGGCATGAAGGCCGCTGCACGCCGCACCACCCTTGCCGCCATCCGGGAAGATCAGGCCGACCTTGTGGTGGGCACCCACGCCATCCTCAGCGAAGGCGTGGAGTTTGCCCGGCTGGGTCTTGCTGTGATCGACGAGCAGCACCGCTTTGGGGTACGGCAGCGCGGAATGCTGGCCGAAAAGGCCGCGAATCCGCACCTGCTGGTGATGAGCGCAACGCCCATTCCCCGCACGCTGGGCCTGCTCATCTACGGCGATTTGGACATCTCCATTCTGGACGAGCTGCCGCCGGGCCGCACACCGGTCAAGACCCGCTGCATCACCGGCAAAAAGCGGCGCGACCTCTACCATTTTCTCGATCAGGAGATCGGGCGCGGGCGGCAGGTGTATCTGGTCTGCCCCGCCATCGAGGACACACCGGATGGCGGGCTGAACGCCGTTAAGAGCTACTACGAGGACATTGCCAAAGCCCTGCTGCCGGAGCGCCGGGTGGGCCTGATGCACGGCAAGCTCAAACCCAAGGAGAAAGCTGCCGTGATGGAGGACTTCAAAGCCGGACGGCTGGACGCACTGGTGTCCACCACCGTCATTGAGGTGGGTGTGGATGTGCCCAATGCCAGCGTAATGGTGATCGAAAACGCAGAGCGCTACGGTCTGAGCGCCCTGCACCAGCTGCGCGGCCGCGTGGGACGCGGTGCAGCGGAGAGCTGGTGCTTCCTTGTCAGCGACAACCAAAGCGAAAACGTACAAAAGCGGCTGAAATTTTTGTGCAGCACCACGGACGGCTTTGCGGTGGCGCAGTACGATCTGGAGACCCGCGGCCCCGGCGACTTTTTCGGCAGCCGCCAGCACGGCCTGCCCACCCTGCAGATCGCCGACCTGATGAACGACACCCGCACCCTGCACGCTGCGCAGGCGGAAGCCGTTGCCATGCTGGCCGACGACCCGCTGCTGGAAGCGCCGGAGCACGCACTGCTGGAACAGCAGGTGCAGCAGATGTTCGAGAAAGCCGGAGCCATGAACTGATCCGGAGGTTTTTTGCGCACAAGCAACAGCAAATGCAAAAGCCGCTGCACGGCTAGTGCAGCGGCCCCTGTTATCGAACGGAACGCTTTGCGTGCCGTTCGCCCATGCTTATCACATCGCAGAACACGCAGCGGCTTTTGGTGGAAAGCTGGGTATCCTTATGGTAGCAGCCAAAAAACCACTTGTCGTAGGTCAGCTTCAACAAAATTTTATCCAGAAAGCTGTGCAGCTGGTTGGTCTCGCCGCTGGCAAGGGCGGTAAAATCCAAAAATCTGCTTGGCGCATCGTGGGTCAGCACATAATCCACTTTGTAATCGCACGCTGCAAGGTTCTCCTCACAAAAGACGTATTCCTCCTCCGAAGGCATTTCTTCCCTCCACCAGTTCACGCCGGGTTCCCGATCCTCCACATCCTGGCTTTCCGCACCGCCAAAGCACAGGTATTTTTTATTCTCCAATTCCAGCACGCTGCCGCGGCACACATGGTACACATTGCCACCCAGTGCCTGCACCTTGCCGCCAAAGCGTTCCTCGGTGGGATACTGCTTTAAAAGGTCGTAGTTTTCGTGGCTGCCGTCCAGAAACAGCAGGGTATACGGGCGCTTGCGCAGCCAATCCAGCTTTTTCTGTTCCTCCTTGCTGCCGTCCCACACAAAGCCAAAGTCGCCCAGTACCACCACGGTATCCCGTTTGCCCAGCCAGCGCAGCTTGCCGTGCTTGAAGCGGTCGATGTCGCCGTGGGTGTCCCCTGTCAGATATACCATTCCTGTCCTCCCTAACCGGATGTGAAATCGGCACAATAAGCCTTGTCACACCCCGCCAAACCTGTTATTATAAAGAATACAGCCTTCCGCTGTGATCTCGTTCTTACCCGGCGCACGGCGCTTGTGCCGTGCTGCCTGTTGTTTTATATTATCGCTTTTTAAAGGAATTGTCCACATGAAACGTATTTTTGCGCTGGTTTTGTCGTTCGCTGTCCTGTTCAGCTGCCTTGTGCTGCCCGCCGGGGCTATGTTCGACCCCACCCCGGTCTATCAGGTGCAGGCACAGAGTGCCTATATCGTCAACACCGATACCAATATCATCGTCTATGATAAGGACAGCACAAAGCAGGTATCCGCCGGTGGTCTGACAAAGTACATGACCATTGCCCTGCTGCTGACCAACTATGCCGACCATCTGGACGACACCTTCCAGATGCCCTTTGCCATCTCGGATTACGTTTATAACACCAACAACGCCGATATGCGCTCCAACGAGACCTTTACCTACCGCGAAGCCATGTACGCCATGCTGACCCGCAACGCCAACGAAGCCGCCATGGGCCTTGCTTATGCCCTTTCCGGCGGCGACCTCGCGGGCTGGGTGAGCCAGATGAACACCCTGTCCCAGCGCATCGGCACCACCGGCAGCACCTGGACGGATGCCTGCGGCATTGACAGCGGCAACGTGACCTGTGCCGTGGATATGTACCTGATCCTGCGCTATCTGATGAGCTTTGATGCCTTTGTGGAGGTTTCCGGTGCGCCCAGCTTTACCATGCCCGCCAAAGAAAAACACCGTTCTTCGTCTGTTCTGGTCAGCCAGAACGCCGCGCTGAGCAAATCCAGCGGCGGCAAATACTACCGCAGCGCCATGCAGGGCGGCATGTGCGATGTGACCGCATTCAAAAGTGACAGTGGCAATCAGAGCTATGTTTCATGGGCCAATAAGGATGGTGCCACCTATATTTTCTGCGTGATGCAAAGCCCGGACACCTGCGACGATTTCGGCTACGCCAACCGTCGCCCGGCCCTGTGCGAGACCGTGAAGCTGATGGACTGGGTGTTCGACAGCTTTTCCATTCAGGCCGCGCTGGACACCGACCTTACGCTGGCCGAGATCCCGGTGAAGTATTCCTCCGATACCAGCTCCCTGCAGCTGTATCCCGCCGACAGTATGATGACCCTGCTGCCTTCCACCGGCGACGGCAGCGTGACCCAGAAATATTTCCACCTGCCGGATTCCGTGTGTGCCCCTGTCCAGCAGGGCGATGTGGTGGGTACCGTGGAGCTGAAGCTTGCCGGTGAGACCATTGGCGTGGTGGACCTGATCGCCGGGCAGGATGTCAGCCGCAACCCGCTGCTGTTCACTGTGGCGCGTTTTCAGGAATTCTTAGGCAGTCTGTATCTCAAAGTTGTAATAACATTGAGTATTATTTCCATTATCATATACTTTGCGTGGGTTCTTTTGAACAACTGGAACCGCCGCAAGCCCACCAGAAAGATCCGCCGCCGCTGAGCTTTGCACCGTTCAGCCGCATTTTGTGGAAAAGTGATGCAAAAAGCCCCGTCAGCCTTTTCAGGATGACGGGGCTTTTGGTTGCGCCAGCAGGAGTCGAACCTACGATGGGGGAGTCAAAGTCCCCTGCCTTACCGCTTGGCGATGGCGCATCGTGCAAGATATTATACCATATTCTTTGTTTTTCCACAAGGGGAAGGTTCCACTTTTCCGCTTTTGCGGCGGCTCTGTGCCGCCTTTTGCAGCCTGCAATTTGTGAAAAACCAATTTTTTTCATCATAACAACAGAATACGCCCATTTTGTTGCGCTTTTGTTACACTATATGTGGTAAATATAGGATTGAATAAACCTCCTCTTCCCGGCTTTTTCGTCTACTGCCTCATGGCGGGGACATCGAGGTCTGTTCTGGTGTTTCCGTTCCCGGCAGGCACCACATCCCAATTTGTCAGGAAAGCGAGGAGTCATATGAAAAAGATCTTGAAAATGCTGGTCCTCGGTCTGCTCAGCGCTGCACTGCTCTGCTGTGCACTGCCCTCTGCCTTTGCCGCAGAAGACAAGGATTCGCAGGTCTACACCATTGGTCTGGATGCCATGGGCGGCAGCAGCTCCGCTGTGGCAGTCACCACCAATCTGAGCGGCAAACTCAGTGCCCTGCCCGCGCAGCCTACGCTGGAAGGCTACACCTTTGACGGCTGGTATACCGAGCCGGTGGGCGGCACAAAAATCAGCACCTCTACGGTGTTTACCGGTGATACCACTGTGTACGCACACTGGACCGTGAAAAATGCCACCACTTCCACCAGCACATCCACGCCCGCTCAGCCGGAACAGACCGCGCAGGAATACGATGACGGCCCGATTCTGAGCGTTCTGACGGTAGCCGGTGCTCTGATCACCACGCTGGCCGTGGCTGCCTTTATTTAAGTCTTTTCACACACTGTATCAATTTTATCAATAGAAAGGAAAATCTCCATGTCTACTATGAAACTGCCCGCAAACTATGCCTCCATCAGCGAAGAGGAAATGGTCTATCTGGACGGTGGTGCCCGCGACGCTTACAACAGCTTCCTGAATGTCGGTAAGGTGTTCAACGCCATTGCCCGCATCTTCTCCGGTGCAAGCTCCATCATCAACAATGTCAACGTGATCTACCAGTCCTTCCTGACTCTGGGCGATCTGCTGAAGAGCTTCTGATCCGGCTTCTATTTTCATCTGTTTTTCAAGAACTGTCTCCGTTGTGGGGACAGTTCTTTTTGTTTTTAACGCATTTTAATCGTTTACATCAAAAGAAACAATTTTTCTTTGGCTTTGGCAAAAAAATGCACGGAAAAGGCATTTTTGTTACGCTTTTGTTACGCATACTGTGCTAACATATAAGGTGGAAGGTCATTCATCAAACTGGCGCTTTCACGCCGAAAACTGATATATCAAATGTGGTTTTGTGGTGCGAAAATTTTCGTATTTGTCGAAAGTTTTCGTTCGCCTAATCCGACCACTTTTTGCGGGAGAAATCGATCATTATGCCAGACCGTGAACTGCGGCACATGCGCCGCACCGAATTAGTCGAGATCATTCTGGCTCTCAAGCAGAGCGAGGACCAGCTCCGGGCAGAAAACGCTGCCCTGTCTGCCCAGCTGCAGGAACGGCAGATCCATATTGAAAACGCAGGTTCCATTGCGCAGGCTGCACTGGAGCTGAACAAGGTGTTTGAAGCGGCGCAGGCTGCGGCTGATGAATACGTTGCATCGGTGCTCGCAGCAAACAAAAACACCGATGCCGCTGCCAGCGCTCTGCGCGCTCAGGCGGAAGCCGAAGCCCAGCAGATCCTTGCACAGGCACAGACCGAGGCTGCGAACCTGAAGGCCCGCACCCAGCAGCAGTGCGACGCGGAAACGGAAGCCGCCGCACGCAAGCGCGCCCAGACCGAAGCGGACTGCGAGGCAATGCTTGCCCGGACGCAGCAGGAGATCCAGCAGCGCCGGGCCGCTTTTGACCGCCGGGCCAGCGAACTGCTGGACGGCTATCACAGCACGGAATTCCTGCCGGAGGAGCGTGCCAAATGAAAGAGCAAAAGATCAGGTTCACGCCCATTCCATCCACAGCAGAGGTGGAAGCAGAGCGCGAACGTCTGGCCTACCGCAGCCGTTATATGCGGGTGCTGCGCAGCACGGTCTACACGCTGCTGGTGGTCGCGGCCGTTGCCGTGCTGCTGGCCACCCTGTTTCTGCCGGTGCTGCAGGTCTCCGGCGACAGCATGAACCCCACTCTGCAGGACCGGGACATCATTCTGCTGGTCAAGGGCAGCGACATGAAGACCGGCGACCTTTGCGGATTTTACTGGCAGAACAAGCTTCTGCTCAAGCGCATCATCGGCCTGCCCGGTGATGTGATCGAACTGGACGAGGACGGTGTGGTCACTGTGAACGGCCAGACGCTGGATGAGCCCTATGTAGATGAACTTGCTCTGGGCGAATGCGACATCAAATTTCCCTATCAGGTGCCGGAAAACCGGTATTTCGTACTGGGTGACCATCGGGCCACCTCCATTGACAGCCGCAGCAGTGTGATCGGCTGTGTGGAAAAAAGTCAGATCGTAGGCAAGGTTTTTTTGCGGGTATGGCCCTTGTCCAGCTTCTCGTTGATCCACTAAGGAGGTTTAGGAATCATGCGGGATATTGTGAAAGAATATCAGAAAAAGTTCCGTCGGAACCACCAGCGCGCCAGACGCTATACTGCGCTGTTGCTGGCACTGGCGCTTACCACCAGCCTGTTCGTGAACTGGCAGCTGCACGGCGTGGGCATTGCCAAAACGGCCGAATATCTGTGCGGCGAGTTGGAGCACGAGCACACCGCTGCCTGCTATGAAAAGCAGCTGGTGTGCGGCTATGAGGAAGGCGAACCGGAGGACTGGAACGCCACCATGACGGACGACGGCACGTCTTTTGATGATACATTCGGCATGGATGCGGATGATCCCGGCATTGCAGCCTATTCCGCAGAGCCGGAGTACATCTTTGTGCCCCATGAGCACACCGACGACTGCTATCAGGAAGTGCGGGAGCTGACCTGCCTGGAAGAAGAGCACGAGCACACCGATGACTGCTTTGATCCTGAGGACGGCAGCCTGATTTGTGGTCTGTTCTGTCACACCCACGACGACAGCTGCTACACCACCACCTATGAGCTGGTGTGCGGTCTGGAAGAGGGCGAGCTTGTAGAAGAAGTGAACCCCGATTATGACCCGGTGGCCCTGTTTGAGGAGCCGGTGGCCGCAAAGCCCGTGGTGGTCGATCCTGTGACCGAGCCCCCGGTGCACCACCACACCGATGCCTGCTACGAGGAAGTGCTGGTCTGCGGCCTGCCGGAGCATCACCACACGGTGAACTGCCTGTCCGACCCGCTGGACGGCACGCAGGACGAGGACGAATGGCTGGCACAGACCGGCACCACGCTGAGCGGCAACTGGGCCGACGACCTGCTGGCCGTAGCCGAGAGCCAGCTGGGCTATGAGCAGAGCGAGCGCAACTTCCAGCTGGACGATGCCGATGGCGAGACCGTGCGCCACTACACCCGCTACGGCAACGACTACGGCAACGACTACGGCCCATGGGACGTGATGTTCCTTTCCTACTGCCTGAAATATGCCAATATCCCCCAGAGCGCTATCCCGCAGGTTTCCAGTGTGCTGTCTTTGCACAGCCAGCTGCGCAGCGCGCTGTACAACGAAGAGACCGGCAGCGGCTATGCCATGGATTTTGACGGTGATCTGCCGTCTGATGCCGCAATGCCCGGTGATATCGTCATTTACAATGGCACCGTGACCAAGGCTGTGGCCGCGGAAAGCCAGCCGTTGCAGGTGCAGGATGATTCCGCCGATGCCGACATTGCCCTGCTCTCCATGGATGCTGCGGCCACCACCGACACCGCGCCCCACATTGAGGAATACACCGTGGATGCCAGCACCGTTGGCATCGTGAGCGATGTGGACGAAGATTTCGGCACCCTGACCGTGATCTCCGGCGATGTGGACGGCAAGGTGGCTAAAGTCACGCTGAATGCTTCGCAGGTAACAACGCTGGTGTCTGTGGCAAATGCGCAACAGGCCGATTACGGCGTGTCTACGCTGGATTACAAAGTTGAAGATGACGCAGATGCCATTACCACCATCAAAGGTCTGGATGCACTGGATTACCTCACTGCTCTGGAGGTGCAGCGCAAGAATGGCACTGAATACGAGGATACCAACGTCACCACCATTTCGGAGCTTCTGCACAGCAGCCTGACCGTCACAGATATCCCGGCCAAAGAGATCCAGGAAAACGACTACTGTGTCCATGTTAAGCTGCCCAAGAGCTTTGATGTGCTGGAGGACGAGCTTATCTCCGGCAAACTGGAAGATACCGGCAATTATGTCACCTGCGGCAGCTACCGGCTGCTCAAGGGGAATGACGGCTGCTGGTACGCCGTGCTGCGGTACGACCAAGACTATATCAAGCAGAAAGAAGCGGAAGCCGCAGGCGCGGATACTTCCGATGCCAAGGTCACCAGCAACGTTTCCTTCAATTTCCAGTGGAACCAGAGCGAGGTCACCAGCAGCGGCTTTAATCAGATCGAGGTCAACAAAGATTACGCCCTTGATATCACCATCAACCCGGATGAAACCCCCGATGAGGATCAAAAAGACGATAAGAACTATGACCTTAACCAGAGCGTGAAGGACCCGCGCTACGATGGCAGCGACGCCTACCTGGATTACACTGTTACGCTTGTGGTCCAGAACGAACAGGCCGGCCCGCTGACGCTTGCGGACAGCATGACCCTGCCCACCGGCGTAACCGCCGAATATGTCGAAGACTCGCTCCAGCTCAGCATGGAAAACGGCAATACAACGCTCAGAATCACTTGGGAAAATGTTAATGGTGAGCGCAAGATCACCTTGGGTTCTGCCGGTTCCCCCATTGCCGCAGGCACCTATTCTATCTGCTACACCGTCAAGCTGAAGGACGTTGGCGAAACGGCTGTTGACGGAGTAATCAATAACATCAAGATTCTGGACACGACCATCAGCGATGATGCCGAAAAGTCGGTAAAAACCGACAGCCTTGTGATCACCAGTCAGGCCGATCCGTCCGACTACGAACTTCCCTCTACCGGCGGGGCCGGTACCACTTTGTATACAGCAGGTGGCGGCGCACTGATGCTTGCCGCTCTGGTGTGCGGGGTTTGCAGAAAGCGCAGACGCGAAAGGAGGGCACGTTAAAAAGCCTGCATCCTTCCTGACACGGCGGCAAAATTGATTCTGCGCCGGAAGCAGACCCTGAAAATAGGAATCAGAAAAACTTGAAAGGAGACTTTCGCAAATCATGATGAAGAAAACAATCAAAAAGCTGCTGGCCGCACTGCTGGCAGTTGCCATGGTGTGCGCCATGGCGATCCCGGCGTTTGCATTCGAATCTTGGGAGACTGAGGAGGACCTCAACAAAAACCACGATTACATCGCTTTCCAGATCTTCAAGGGTGTTATTAGTAGTAAGGACAATCCGACGCTTTCCGACGTTACGTGGGGCAGCCACATCACTCATCCTGATGATTTTCTGGAAAAACTGAAGGATGCTCCTATCATTGGCGCTCAGTTTCATTCTATCGACGCTACCGACGCTACCGACGCTGCCACTGTTCAGAAAGTTCTTGCGGTTATCAGCCAATGGAATGATTCCGATGATGACAGCATCGCTTTTGCGCGCTTTGTATGCCACTATCTCTACTCGAATGGAGACCCGCAATCCACCATTGTAGGTGGCGGCGGTGCCATCAAAATTCCAGAGCCAGGTTATTATCTGATCGTTGATACTATCAACTTTAACGATGGCGATCACTATCATGCCTACAATTCCTTCCTCCTGGTGAATGATACCCACCAAGGAGAATATAACGTTATAATTAATCATAAGGTTGTAAAACCCACTGTTGAGAAGAAAGTTTATGACAACGACAACAACGACATTAGCTCTGCTGGTGGTTGGGGCAGTTCCGCTGACCATGCAATCAACGAAAAGTTCCAGTTCCAGCTGATCGCTAAGTTGCCCGCAGGCAGAGACGAAGGCCGTGCTTACGATTACTATGATAAGTACACTGTTTGCTTCAATGATACCTTGTCCGAGGGCATTACTTATGACGGACTCGATAGTGTAGTCATTAATTCCGATGGCCACACCTATGATATCACCAACGATTCTTCGAAGTATGACATTGATATTTCCAATCTTAAAAGTCAAAACTCTTTTGTGGTAAAAATTCATGATGTCAAGAACTGCGTTGCTAATTTGAATGACGGCGCTACTATTACGGTCACCTACACTGCACACCTGAACGACAAAGCCTATGTCAATATTGCAGGTGGTTCTACTAGTAACATAAATAAAGTTTATCTTACCTATTCCAACAATCCCAAAGACGAGTCATCCATTGGTAAAACTCCCGAAAGCACTCCAGTCTATGTGTACACCTACCAGCTGAACAACACCAAGTATCACGATGATGATAACCCGAATAATGTGTTGGCGGGCGCCGGCTTCCGTCTGTACAGCGATGAAGCTTGCCATGATGAAGATGAGATCAAGCTCAAAATGAATGATGACGACACTTACTCTCGCGACTTTAGCACTGAGGGTAAAGGCGTTGAGATGATCTCTGGCCAAGATGGTCAGTTCAATGTTAAGGGTCTGGACGCTGGCACCTACTACCTGAAGGAGACCAAAACTCCTGACGGTTACAGTGCCTGCAAAGTAATCCCAGTGACCATCAAAGCAGACCACTCCAGAAATGATCAGGTTAATCTTGAAGGCTCCAACCTGACGAATGATATCGTCAACATAAAAGCCGGCGGCATTACCCTGCCCTCCACCGGCGGCATCGGCACTACCCTGTTCTATGTGGTCGGCGGCGGCCTGATGGTTGCGGCCATCGTTCTGCTGGTCACCAAGAAGCGCATGGAGAACAAGTAAGCTCCATTTCCCCCAAGAACCCGGAGCAAAGGGGCCGCAAGGCCCCCGCTCCTATCCTTATAACATTAGGGAGTAGCCCATGAAAAAGAACAAAAGCACCATCATCCTGATCCTCGTCTTTTTCGTGGGTCTATCCGTGATGTTATACCCCACCCTCAGCGATTATGTCAACCAGCTGCATCAGTCCCGTGCTGTGGCCACCTATGCCGAGGACGTGGACAATCTGACCGATGCCGACTACAGCGCCTATTTCGAGGCGGCAGATGCGTTCAATGCGCAGATCGCCGCCGATCCGGACGCTTTGTATTTCCCGCAGCGCTTTCCCACCTACGAAAGCACGCTGGATGTGACCGGCACCGGCATTATGGGCTACATCACCATTGAAAAGATCGGTGTGGAGCTGCCCATCTACCACGGCACCAGCGATGGTGTGCTGCAGATCGCCGCAGGCCACTTGGAGGGCACCAGCCTGCCGGTGGGCGGCGGCAGCACCCACGCGGTCATTTCGGCCCACCGGGGCCTGCCCAGCGCCAAGCTGTTCACCAATCTGGACCAGCTGGAAGTGGGCGACACCTTCACCATCACGGTGCTGGACCGGGTGCTGACCTATGAGGTGGACCAGATCTCTATTGTACTGCCCACCGAGACCGACAACCTGAAGGTGGTGGACGGCAAGGATTACGTCACCCTGATGACCTGCACCCCCTACGGCATCAACTCCCACCGCCTTCTGGTGCGCGGACGGCGCATCGAAACGCCGGACAAGCTCAAGCACATCCGTGTAACAGCCGATGCCATCAAGATCGAACCGATCATCACAGCTCCCATCATGGCACTGCCCCTGCTGCTGGTGCTGCTGCTCTGGCTGCTGTTCTCCAACCGCAAACGCAAATCTACAAGAGGTGAAAAACATGAAACGCACTGATTTCAAAAAGCACGCTGCGGCCCTGCTTTTGGTGCTGTGCCTTCTGGTAACAAGTGCGCTGCCTGCCCTTGCCACCAGCGCAAACATCAAGCTGGTGGACAGCAGCGGCAATCCCACTACCGGCACCATCCGCGTTACGCTGTACGACAGCGCCAACGATAAGGCGCTGAGCGGCGGCAAGCTCACTTTGTACCGTGTGGCCGAGGTAAAGCGCCAAAACGGCAACCTGAGCTACGAATACTGCGGCGATTTCTACGGCTGCGGCATTGCGCTGGGTGATTTGACCGACAGCACCCTTGCGGCCCAGCTGCAGGAGTATCTGCCCCAAAGCGCCGAGGGCACCACAAAGACCATTGATGCGGACGGCAACGTGACCTTCCGTGGTCTGGAGCTGGGCCTGTATCTGATCGTGCAGACCGAGGCTTCCAAGGGCTATGAGCCGATCAATCCGTTCCTTGTCTCTCTGCCCATGGCGGAGGATGGCAAGTGGAATTATGCGGTGGATGCCAGCCCCAAGGTGGGTGCTTACACCCCCACCAAGCCGGACACGCCCCCTACCCCGCCTACGCCGCCTACGCCCCCTCCCCCGCCTACGCCCGATTATCCTGATACGCCTACCCCGCCGGACAATCCGGATAACCCGGTCTCTCCCGGTAATCCGGTCTCTCCCGGTAATCCGGACAATCCCGTGGCTCCGGGCCACCCGGGCCATCCGGCAGCACCCGGTAATCCAGACAGCCCCGTTCTGCCGGGCCACCCGGATAACCCGGTAATGAGCAGTCTGCCGCAGACCGGTCAGCTGAACTGGCCCGTGCCGGTGCTGGCTGTCAGCGGTGTGGTGCTGTTTGCATTCGGCTGGGCGCTGGATCGCAAATACCGCACAGTATAATTTCCTTCTGATACAACAAAGAGGACCCGATGTAGATGCATCGGGTCCTCTTTTTCGGTTTCTTTTATGCAGTCAGGGTTTACTGCTGCTGTGCCTGCTGCTCGGCGCGCTTGGCTTCCAGCGCCAGAATGGCATCGCGGCGGCTCAGGTTGATACGGCCCTGCTGGTCGATGTCGGTCACCTTGACCACGATGGCATCACCCACAGCCACCACATCCTCCACGCGCTCCACACGCTTGGTGTCCAGCTTGGAGATGTGCACCAGACCTTCCTTGCCCGGTGCGATCTCAACGAAGGCACCAAAGTTCATCAGGCGGGTCACTTTGCCCTTGTAGATGGCACCGATCTCGGGGTCCTCCACAATGGTCTTGATGGTAAAGATGGCGCGCTTTGCGTCCTCCTGATCCACAGCAGAGACGAACACATGGCCGTCCTCCTGCACGTCGATCTTGCAGTTGCAGGTAGCGCAGATGTCCTGAATGACCTTGCCGCCCTTACCGATCACGTCCTTGATCTTATCGGTGGGGATCATCATGCTGAACATCTTGGGTGCGTAGCGGCTCAGTTCATGGCGAGGTTCTGCGATCACCGGCTTGATGATCTCGTCCAGAATATACAGGCGGCCCTTGCGGCACTTCTCGAAAGCCTCAGCAATGATGTCGTAGGTCAGGCCATCGATCTTGATGTCCATCTGGATGGCAGTGATGCCCTTGCGGGTGCCGCCCACCTTGAAGTCCATATCGCCGTGGAAGTCCTCCACGCCCTGAATGTCCAGCATGGTCATCCAGCGGTCGCCCTCGGTGATCAGACCACAGGAAATGCCGGCAACGGGTGCCTTGATGGGCACGCCTGCATCCATCAGGGCCAGCGTAGAGCCGCAGATGGATGCCTGAGAGGTGGAACCGTTGGAGGAGAGCACCTCAGACACGCAGCGGATGGTGTAGGGGAACTCTTCCAGAGAGGGCAGCACGGGCACCAGAGCACGCTCTGCCAGTGCGCCATGGCCGATCTCGCGGCGGCCGGGGCTGCGCGGTGCGCGGGCCTCGCCCACAGAGTACGGCGGGAAGTTGTAGTGATGGATATAGCGCTTGGTCTGCTCGTCGGTCAGGTCGTCCATGAGCTGGTTGTCCTTGGTGCCGCCCAAAGTGCAGGTGGTCAGCACCTGCGTCTGGCCGCGGGTGAACATGCCGGAACCGTGCACGCGGGGCAGGATGCCCACTTCGGCAGCCAGCGGGCGGATCTCGTTGATGCCGCGGCCGTCCACGCGCTTGCCCTCGTCCAGCAGCCAGCGGCGCACCACGAACTTCTGCATCTTGTAGCTGACCAGATCAAGGTCTGCAGCGGTCAGGTCGGGGTACTCCTCGGCGATCTTGTCCATGATGGGCAGCAGAGCGGCATCGCGCACATTCTTGTCGTCGGTGTCCATAGCGGCCTTGAAGTCGTCCAGATACTTGTTCTGGATGGCGTGGAACACGTCCATATCCAGACCCACCACCTGAAAATCGATCTTCTTCTTACCGCGCTCGGCCACGATGCGGTTGATGAACTCAATGGTCTTTTTGATCTCCACGTGAGCGGCCTTGATGGCGTTCAGCATGGTGTCCTCGTCCACCTCGTTGGCACCGGCCTCGATCATGACGATCTTATCCATGGTGGCGGCAACGGTCAGGGCAAGGTCGCTCACCTTGCGCTGTTCCTGCGTGGGGTTCAGCACGATCTCGCCGTCCACCAGACCCACCTGCACGCCGCCGATGGGGCCGTTCCACGGGATGTCGGACACGGCAGTGACCAGAGAAGCACCGATCATACCGGCGATCTCAGGGCTGCAGTCGGGGTCCAGACTCATGACGGTCATGGTGATGCACACGTCGTTGCGCATTTCCTTGGGGAACAGCGGGCGCATGGGGCGGTCCACCACGCGGCTGGTCAGGATGGCGCGCTCACCGGGGCGGCCCTCACGGCGCATAAAGCTGCCGGGGATGCGGCCTGCGGCGTAGAGCTTTTCCTCATACTCCACGTTCAGGGGGAAGAAATCCACGCCCTCGCGGGGCTTGGGGCTCATGACCACATTGCACAGAACGCAGGTCTCACCGTAGCGGATCAGTGCACTGGCGTTGGACAGACCGCACATTTTGCCCATTTCTACCTTGAACGGGCGGCCTGCCAGCATGGTCTCGTAGACCTTGTAGTTTTCAAAGGTCTCTCTGCGGGAACCAAATTCAATTGCCATTGTTTTTGCCTCCTTGTTTTTTCGGATTTTTTCTATCCAAAAGGCGGTGGCACGCGCATCATAGCAATAAATCCAGCGTCCGTGCCGTTCACATCCGGTTTTGTTTGAGATATTTCCCCCACCGGGGGAATGTCTCTGCCGTTGATGTGAGCCGTCCGCGCCATGAAAAAGCATTCGGGGCACAGGCGTTCGATTTACTGCTGCAATACGCAGCCGCTGCCATTTGTATACAAAAGCAAAAGGCAGGCACCTTTGCGGTACCTGCCCTCTGTTTAAATTACTTACGCAGACCCAGAGTTGCGATCAGAGCACGGTAACGCTCGATGTCCTTCTTCTGGAGATAAGCCAGCAGATTGCGGCGGCGGCCAACCATCTTCATCAGGCCGCGGCGGCTGTGGTGATCGTTCGGGTTCTTCTTCAGGTGCTCGTTCAGCTCGTTGATGTGAGCGGTCAGCAGAGCGACCTGGACTTCGGGAGAGCCAGTGTCCTTCTCGGTCAGAGCGACTTTGGCCATAACTTCCTGCTTGTTCATAGTTACATACCTCTTTATAAAATTTTATGTGCCAATGGAACAGCGGCGGGAAACGGCATTCCCAAAAAGCGGGCATACTCCCAACCCCGTACCACGGTAACAGATACAGTATACCAGAACCCTGTGCAAAATGCAAGGATATTTTTTGCATCCTGCCTTTATTTTTTTACGTACTGGTGCCAGTACAGCTGCACCTCCGGCAGCTTCTTTTTGCGCAGCAGAACTGCGGTGGGGATCAGATACAGCAGCACCGAAAGCAGCATGGATGCATCGTAGCCGCTCACCGCATCGGCCACGGTAGTGGTGCCGTACAGCCCACCGATGAGCATAGACGAAATATCCATGGCACCGTGCAGGAATACCGTCACCCACAAATTGCCGGTGCGGAAGTAGATCGCCGCAAAAAGAGTGCCCAGCGATGCTGCAAACACGCACTGCATCAGCACACCGAAGGGTGCCGAACTGAGGATATTGGTCAGGTGCGCCGCACCAAACAGCACACCGGACAAAAGGCAGGCCTTCCACACACCGGCGCGGCTGGTGCCAAAGTGCTCCAGCAGGGTCTGGGCAATGACACCGCGGAAGATGAATTCCTCGGCCACACCCACCATGGCCATGCTGACAAGGAAGGTGCAGATGCGTGCCGCAGGCTGCAGCACGCCGTTCTCCGGCCGGCCCAGCACCAGCGACCCAAAGGCATTGTAGCCAATGAACACCAGCGGGTACATGCCCACCAGCAGGCCATTGAAAAAGCCGCTGCCGCGGCGGCGCAGCAGCCCAGCACGGTCTGTCCGTACCAGAAACAGCACTGCCACCATGGCCCCCACCAGCTCCTGCAGAGTGCTGTAGAGGTATGTATCAATGGACGCAAAATCCGTCCGAAAAAGAACCAATGCAATGGTAAAGACAAGATCTGTTACGAACAGGCTTGCCAGAAAGACCACTTCTGCCAGAACGCAGAATAAGATCGGGTGCGCTTTGCGCAGTCGTTTGAGCATGGGATACCCTCCTGAATCGTTGATGGTACTATTCTAGCACACTTTACCTTAAAACGATATAGCACGCGCAAAAAAGGCAGTTTTTCCTTCTGCTGTGCCGCAAAGCGCTCACTTTTTCAAAACAAAGATCTGTTCAAACTCCTGCGTTGCCAGCAGCGAAACATCCTCATAGCCGCCCTGTCGGGCAATGTTCCACGCAGTTTCCATGTTCTGGGCCGTGATCTGCTCCACCTGTTCTGCCGTCACGAACTGCCACAGCCCCCGGCCTCCAATGAACAGCACCAGCGTATCATTTTCGCCGGTGTTATACTGCACCAGCAGCTCACTGGAATCGTCCGGCACCACACAGACCTCCTGAAATTTGAGAAGCTCCTGCACGCCGGAAGTGAAACTGCCAAGGTCCCCGGTAATATCCACGCAGGCGGCCTGACTGTATTGTTCCAGTTCTTTGTCTATCTTATAAGTACCGCTGTACATGCGCTCCGGCTCGATCACAAATGCAAGCACGACCATTGCAAGGCACACGATCTGCAGAATGCGCTTTCTGGTGCCTGCACGCAGCGTATCCAGAATGGAGAAAAGGCCGCAGCCACAAAACAGCGCTTCCAGCGGTTGCAGATGGTACACATACCGCAGCGACTTATACGGCGAGATCACCGCGATAACCAGAAATGCAGCAAGCGCCGGGACCGTGATCAGCTTGACATCCTCGGGGATCAGCGTAGTGCCGCGCAACTTGCCCGGCAGCCAGCGCTGCCCCAGCTTCGTCAGGATCAGCACGGCCATAATGCCTGCGCCTACAGCAAAGCCGACGATGCTCCAGCCGATCAGCTCCAGCGGGCCTTTGGGGTACTGCGCCAGATCAAAAAGATTGCGCGTTGTAGCATCCAGTGAGTTCGTATTCTGCGAGTGCAGCTGTGCATACCAGCACGGAAAGGTGAGCAGCATTCCGCCAACACCCGCAAGTGCCGGAAGCGAAAATGCAGCAGCATTTTTCCATTCGCGCCGGAACATCAGGTAAAGGTCATATGCTGCGCACAGCAGGAAGGCATAGACCACAAAGAAATACTGGGTCATCATGCCAAGATAGATGGTTACACCGATCAGAAGATATTTGGGCACAGACGGCCTGCGAAGAGACTTTGCCACCAGCAGCGCAAGCAGGATCGTCAGCAAGGTCATGAGCATATACATGCGCACCATCGTCACATTTGAGATCATTTCACGGTTGAACGCATACAATGCACAGACGAACAATGCTTTTTTCCAGTCTGCAAACAGCTCCATGCCCAGCGCATACAGCGCTGCCAGCGTGCCGCCCAGCAGCACAAAATTCATCCCCAGACCCGTCCATTTTGTAAAGCTGCCCGGGAACAGCGAGCATACTGTATTCAACAGAAAATAAAACAGCGGCGGATGAATGTCCTGCGTCTGATTATAGTAGACCGACGCATAGTTGAAGCGATCATTTTTCTGAACCGAAATATAATTCACAAAATCCTGTTGTTCAAAAACTGCTTCCGGGAGATTTCCATCAAACGAATGCTCACCATTATAATACCAATTCAAAAACGGCGCATAGCTGCTGTTTGCAAGGCCGTAGGAGTAGATCTCATCCAGAAAGAAACCCTCTTTCCGCACAGCCCACCAGCCGCAAAGGCAGATCAGAACGATCACAAAAAGCGCGACCGCCCGTTTTTTCTTTTTTATTTCCTGCATAGTTTCTGTTTTTCCTCGCTTTTTTGTCCGTTCTGCAGCCAAATATGGCTTTGCTTTTCCAGTATATCATATTTAGAACACAAGTCAAAACTTTTCGGGTTGCAGATCCCGCTGCTCCTAGCAGCATGCACCTTGTTAGACATTCCTAGCCGGTGGAACCCGCGGG
>OOBN01001187.1_pt1 | contig 19932 bp, 17 predicted proteins | sample 1671091 | NCBI WGS metagenome assembly OOBN01 (sample SAMN06348121, study PRJEB24527) | human gut metagenome | biome: human gut; feature: ankylosing spondylitis patient; material: feces | host: Homo sapiens | place: China | collected 2015-10 | reverse complement strand
TATATTCTGAATCTATGAAATTTTGAATCTTGTATCTTTTTTAATAATAAATATTATCTATAAACATTAAAATTTAATTTATTATGGCAGAGAAAAAAGTGATGGCTGTTGGTATTAAACAGCTTTGGTATGCAGATCCTATTGCAACAGTAGCTTCATCCGAGACCGGTTTGTCGGCCGCAGAGGTGAAAACCGCGAAAGCCTCGGCAAAAGAGGTGTTGAATGTTCATCAAGACACATGGAACTATGAAGAGGCGGAAGCGACAATTACCCGTTACAAAAATCAACTGACCGGTAATACTTATCGAGAAACCAAGCAGGCCGGAGATGTTGTCGTTAATTTTACCATCGGTGAATACGATTTTACCACGAAGCAGGATTTGCAAGGAGGTAATGCTACCGATACTAAATGGGGAAGAACCGCTTCTGACGAGATGATCTATAAATGCATTATCGCTAAAACTTTGGATGATGTGTATGTGGTCTTTCCTAAAGCTTCTATTTCGGGTCGTGGTGCTAATACTGACGGTGCTGTGGGTTTGGCAGTTTCGGCTACGGCTATTGAGCCGGGAGTTGACGGGCTTGAAATCGAGGCTTGGTTCAACGGTTCGGAGATCGATGCGGCTGAATAATGCGGTATAGGAATGATTTGGCTGGAAAAGGGTGGGCGTAACTGCCCGCCTTTTTTATTTTTTAGATATGTTGAGGTTGTAGATAGTAGAAAAAGTTCAAGAAGATATTAGAAATGTTTTTTGAGATATGAATGAAGCGGCAAAGTTGGTTACGGATGCAGTAATCGGAAATCGTTATAAAACGATAGTGGCGGGGAGGAAAGTGTATACAATCTATTCTCCGTGTATAAAAGTGATATGTCGGGCTTTGAATGAGTTTTCGCATATAGAATTACCGGGTAGTGATACGATGATCGGTTTTTTATCGGGAATAGGAGAAATAACTCCTTACCTTGTGAGGGGTGTTGCGGCGTTGATTGCCGGGAATGTCGATAATTGGGAACAGGAGCGAGACCGTATTGCCGCAGAGCTGGAAGAAGCGACTCCGGAAGAGCTGAAAGATGCAATAGAAATTTCGATAAGTCTGATGAACGGCAGGGATTTTTTCGCCTGTGCCGCCTTGACGATGAACGTAGCGACAATGGCGGCAAAACAGAGGTAAACGGTAACTGTACGGCAATCGGGCAGATTGCTACTTTTATGGAAACTTTGCATCTTACTTATAAAGAAGTGCTTGAAATCCCTTATGAGAATCTTTTGCTTATGCAGAAAGATAAACTGCATGCGGTATATGGGACTAAGATAGAACATAAATCGGGTAAAGAAATATTGAAATATAAAAAAAGAAAATAATATGGCAAATACATCGATAACAGAGTTTGGGGGATATGAAGATGAAATAAATGCCCTGAACAAGAAAATTGAAGAACTGGAGACAAAACTAAAAAGTCTGAAACATACTATGGAGACCCTTAAAAGCAGTGATTTGGGTATGGTGGGATTGATGTCTCAGTTCAATGAATATAAGGATCAGATCGATCTTACGATCCGGAAGATACAGGAGATGAAGCAGATTCAGATAGATCAAGTGGAGGATATTGGTATAGAGATGAAAAAGTTTGCGACTTCGCAGACTTTTGATCCGATCTTTAAATCGATAAATGAGAATTTGTCTTCAGTAGTTGAGAAAGTCGATAAAATGAGAGAAGTAGATAAGAATCTTTCAATTGATGGGCAGGCGACAGTTTCATTATGGAAACAACTTGGAAAGTCTTTATTTAGTTGGCAATCTATATTGACTGTCGGTATTCCTCTCTTAATAGATTATAAGGATAAGATTGTAGATTGGGGAAGAGGTATTTTGGGCATTACAGATGTTTTGAAGGATGTTAAGAAGTATAATTCTGAATTAAATAACAGTATTGTTTCGGAACAACTTCAGATTGACATTTTATTTGAAAAATTAAAAAATGCAGAAATCGGTTCTATTGAATATAAAAAGGCAAAAGACATTATTATTAATAGTTATGGCAAATATTTAGATGGCTTGAATGCAGAAGTAAGAAGTCTTAGCGATGTTGAGACAGCTTATAAGGCTGTATCTGAAGCGGCAATGGAGTCTGCTAAAGTTCGGGCTGTAGCAACTGCTACAAAAAGTGCATCTGATAAATATGCAGATTTATATACGGCTCGTATAAAAGATATTAGGAATTTGTTTTTACAAAAATATGGAAATAAGGGAGAGGGTTTTTTTGAAACGTTTGTCGAACAGTTCGACTTTGGGAAAAATGTCAACTTTTCGAAAGGAATGAATGTTTTGATCGAAAAGTTTAATATGCCTGAGATGGGTGCTATGTTTGGAGGAAAAGCATATGTAAAGAGTATAAGTAATAAATTGAAGTCTCTGATCGACGATATTGTTGATGGCCGAAAAGTTATGGAAAAGGAGATTGATTATATCAATAAATCTTTTGGATTATTAGGTGTTCAGAACTCTTTTGGAGCGGCTGAAAAAGAATATAAAGGTATTACGGATTCTGTGGATACAGCTTTGAAAGAAATAAAGAGATTAAAAAGTGAGATTCAAGATATCCGGGATGAAAAGGTGACATTTAGCAGTGAAGATGAGGCTCTTGCAGCAATAAAGGAGAAAGAAAAAGAAATAGAAAAATTTCATTCGGTTTTAAAGGCGTTTACGGGAACATCCTATGCTGAAAGACCAGAGAAAAATTTACCGAAACAGTTAACTGAAGTGGAGAATGAATATGTTGTTGAGAATCCTGATAGAAGTGAAAATACGAGAGTAATTGATAAACAGAGGGCTGATGCGAAAGAACTTTTTGCTGACCTTTTAAAAAAGTATCAAGATTTTACTGCACAAAGAGAAGATATTGAACGTACTTATAATGAGGATATAAAATTCTTAGAGAAGCAACGGACAAGCGATAATTCTGATATTATAGATCGAGCTATAGCTCAGGCGAAAAAGGAGAAGAGAGATGATTTATCGGCTTTGAGCTTTAATGAATTTAAGGAAGAACTGAACTTTTCGGATACTTTTAAAAATCTGAACAAGATTTCTATAGAAAGTATCGATTCTCTTTTGCAGAAGATGGAAAGGTTGAAGGGGGCAGCTGCACAAAATCTGAATGCTGATAATTTGAATGAGTATATGGAAGCTTTGAATAAACTGAGGGCGGAATCATTGGATAGGCAAAATAATTGGACTCAGATTTTTGGAGGTATTCCGGAACTTATTGAGCAGCGTATTCGACTTCAGCAAGAATATAATAAGGCGGAAGAGTGGGCAATAGAGGCCACGGAGAAAAAGAGAAACGTAGAATTAGAATTGGCTATTGCTACAGAAAACTTAAATAGCTATGTGGAAAGATTGACGGGAGAACAGACCGATTTGAATGCGATGACGGATGAATATATTGAACAATTAATCCGGCAAAAAGGTATTGAGAGCGGATTAGCAGAGGAACAGATTGTGGAAAATATTCAAAGTTTTAAAGATTCTGTTTCGGATGTTCGTTTATTGGCGGATAGTTTTTCTGCAGCAGGTAGAGAGTCTGAGGTAGCCTCTGATATGTTTAAAAAAGCGGGAGATGCATTGACCGTTTTTCGACAGAATACGGGCAATAGTATTTCTATTGCAGATATGGGAATAAAAGGTGTACGGCAGACGGTTCAAGGTATCCAGCAAGTTACGGTTTCTTTTAAAGAGATGCTTGAAGCTGTTGGAAATGAGACTTCCATAGATACAGGGATTGGGAAATTCGGAGAGTTCATGAATCTGGTATCTGAATTTTCTCAACATGCAGGGAATGCATGGGAAAATTTGAAAAGCGGAAATATTGTTGGGGCTGTAGGTGAAACAATATCCGGCATTGTTTCGCTTATAAAAAATATAGCTCAATGGAAAGACAAGAAAAAAGAACTGAATATTGAGAAAATGCAGGATCAAATCGATTCCCTTTCATTAGCGTATGATCATCTTGGCAATTCTTTGGAAAAAGCTTTTGGAGGTAGTGCTAAAAATTTGCTTGAAGAGCAAAATCGGTTGCTTGAACAACAAAAAACTCTTGTTCAAAATCAGATGAAAGAGGAAGAGTCGAAAAAATATACAGATGATGATCGAATTAAGGAGATGCGGGAACAAATATATGAGTTAGATCGAACAATTGAGGATAATAAAGATCGAATTATTGAGGCAATATTTGGTGAGGATGTCCAAAGTGCTATTAGTAATTTTGCTGATGCTTATGTAAATGCTTGGTCTGCAGGAGAGGATAAGGCTGCTTCTTTGAAAGATGTATTGGATAATATGGTTAGAAATGCTGTTGTTAAAATGATAGAAGATGATATGTCTAAAGGTGTTGAAGGTGTTATGGAAAAGATCTCTTCTGCTTTGTATGGAAGTACAGATAAGAGGGAAAATAGGGGGAGAATACGGTATAATGTTAGTAGTGGAGATAAAAAAATAGATGAGAAAGAGTGGAATAGCATAACTTCGGATTTAGATACTTTGTATGAATATCTTGAAAAACAATATTCAGATCCATGGTTCGATAAAATACTTTCAGGAGGTGAAGAGGTGACTTCTCAGGGAAGTAATAAGAGCGGCTTCGAAACAATGAGCCAAGATACCGGAGCGGAGTTGAACGGTCGCTTTACCGCCTTGCAGATTTCCGGAGAGAATATCTTGTTACAGACGGGAGCACAGACCGAGTTGATCGGCCTGTTGAATACGAATGTCGGAGATATCCGGGTCGATCTTTGGGATATGCGGAATATAGCTGACGAGGTGCGTACGATACAGGTAAATTCTTATCTTGAATTGCAGGAAATCCGTCAGAATACAGGATCTATAATAAAACCTATCCAAAAAATAGCGCAAGATATAGAAGAGGTAAAAATGAATACAAAAAGTTTAATAATGCATTGATATGGAAACATTAGAGACGATAATGGCAAAGGCTGCCTTATTGGGAGCATGTGATAAGGTTAGTAAGGTTACAGATTGGGAAGGACTTGTAAAATTATTCTTTTCTTCACAAGGTCGGGAGTTTTGCAAGACAAAAAATTTCCCTTCTTTATTAACTTTCAGGGATATTAGGGATAAAGTATTGGATTATGGTATTTGGATCGATTCCGGTACGATTGTTTGTAAAGACCTGCCGGAGGTTGCGTTAGTAGGTGATACGGATGCGACGTTAATCTATACGGATAATACGAAAGTTCATAAAGTCGTACTTATGTATGGTTCAAAAGTTCATATAAAAGCTTCGAGTTATGTAGTCGTGTTGTTAGATAACATGGGGAATTGTGATGTGGAGATAGAGAAAGATGCATCTGCTATTATCCTGTAAAAGTTTTCCTAATATTGAGAATTTATAGCTCTTTAATTAAAGGGCTATAAATTGATACCGATACTTACCTTCTCGATTTAGTATCAAATCATAAGAGTTGCTGTTTTTCGAATTTATAGAGATTTCTTTATATCCGTAATAATCGATCCATTGTCCATCGGGACTGAAATGGACGAATACCATATATCTTCCGTTTTTTACATTATCGAATGTATAGATTCCGGAAGTATTGGGGGAACTGCTATATAGTGGTGCAGGCGTACTCCCGTCGGGAAGTGTGATCCGATACATTTTTTTTAGACTTTGCCTTGATTGGTCTTTATCAAATTTTGCAGCTGTTGAATAATCATAAATGACAACCAATGAGGGGGACGCTATGGTTTTACCTAAATGGGGGCTTGTAGGATATTGATAGAAAGTGTTGATCATAAGAGTTTGCTCATCGTTGTCTTTCGAACAACCAGAAAAAACGAGTAAAAGAGATATTATAAATGTGAAGTGAACGAAATTTTTCATATTCTATATATTTAAGAATGTTAATGTACAAAAATAGTGAGTAATATTGATAAATGCAAATTAATCTGAATTTTCGATAGGCGGCTTCGAAACAATGAGCCAAGATACCAGAGCGGAGTTGAATGGGCGCTTTACCGCCTTGCAGATTTCCGGAGAGAATATCTTGTCACAGACGGGAGCACAGACCGAGTTGATTGGCCTGCTGAATACGAATGTCGGAGATATCCGGGTCGATCTTTGGGATATGCGGAACATAGCTGACGAGGTGCGTACGATACAGGTAAATTTTTATCTCGAATTGCAGGAGATAAATCTTAATACCGCTAATGCAGTAAAGGAATTGAAGATGGCGAATGTCGTATTGTCAGGTATAAAGGCGGGTACGGATCGAATATAATAAACAATGGGGAGCTGCATCATTAAAGTAGCTCCCCGTTGTTTACCATACTTCATATTCATGTTCTTTTTCCGGATTTCTTTTAAAAGTTTTTTCAAGTTCTAATTTGTTTTCAATATCTTTTTTCCATTCGATTATTTTGCAAGTGTAGCTGTAAGGTTTGTTTGTGAGATCTATTATCAATAATACCTTACAAGATTCTTTTGCTAAAAGGCGCGATGGCAGTTCTTTGTAGTATGCCGTTCCGAGAGATTCGTTAGGTACAAATGAGAAAAGAGTGTGGCGATGGATAGGAGTGACCAACTCTCCGTTAGTGTCTATTAGATAATAACCGATAGCATCTCGATAATGGGGTTCAAAATTTTGAATATTATTGTTTTCTAAATCGAAGATCATGAATTGACCTTCAGGAGATTCCCCTTCAGAATCGTAATGTATTTTTACTCGAATGGATGACATTGGTTTATTTTCATCATCATCGTCTTTCGAGCAACCTGAAAAAACGAGTAGAAGAGATATTATAAATGTGAAGTGAACGAAATTTTTCATATTTTATATATTTAAGAATGTTAATGTACAAAAATAGTGAGTAATATTGATAAATGCAAATTAATCTGAATTTTCGATAGGCGGCTTCGAAACAATGAGCCAAGATACCAGAGCGGAGTTGAATGGGCGCTTTACCGCCTTGCAGATTTCCGGAGAGAATATCTTGTCACAGACGGGAGCACAGACCGAGTTGATTGGCCTGCTGAATACGAATGTCGGAGATATCCGGGTCGATCTTTGGGATATGCGGAACATAGCTGACGAGGTGCGTACGATACAGGTAAATTTTTATCTCGAATTGCAGGAGATAAATCTTAATACCGCTAATGCAGTAAAGGAATTGAAGATGGCGAATGTCGTATTGTCAGGTATAAAGGCGGGTACGGATCGAATATAATAAACAATGGGGAGCTGCATTATCAAAGTAGCTCCCTGTTGTTTACCATACTTCATATTCATCTTCTTTTTCAGGGTTACTTTTAAAAGTTTTTTCAAATATCAAGTTTTCACCGAATTTTTTCCATTCGACTATTTTGCAAGTGTAACTGTAAGGTTTGTTTAAAAGTTTAGGTATTAGCAATACCTTACAGGCATCTTTTCTATATAGGTGCGGTGGAAGCGCATCATAGTATATAAAACCCGTAGATTCTTCAATAAGCATTTTTACGACGGGAAAAACTTTATTGCCGTTAATATCTTTTAGATAATAAAGATTTCTCTTTTCGTAAAAAAGTTCGAAATTTTGAATATAATTGTTTTCTAAATCGTATATGTACAAATAAGCACTTATAAACTTATCGTTACCCGTATCATAATGCAAGTTTAGCCGAATGTTTGATGTTTTCTTATCTTCACCATCATCATCCTTTGAACAGCCAGGGAAAACTAATAATAGGGATATTAAGAATGAGAAGAAAATTAAATTTTTCATATTCTATATATTTAAGATATATTGATTTGCTAAAATAAAAGTAAATATTTAAAAAAGCAAGTTTTAAGATTGGTATATCGTAAAAATAAATCTCACACATCACTGAGTCTCCTTTCAGGGGAAGGTTTTGATTCCTATGTTGATATATGATAGTTTGTTTTCTCAAAAGAGGTGGAGGGGTGTAAGTACTGTGTTCTGTGGAAATATAGTCCTATATGAATAGGAATATGTTAAATTTTGGTTTATCTGTGGCTACATATATTCGGCCCTTTAGATGATTTGCTGACAAATCATGAAATGTCATTGAACGGAAGCTTTGATTTTTCGAATTTTCTTTGTTAGAAGCTAAGTTTGCCGTTATTAAAAACAAAAATATTAATAGCTATGGTAAATGATTTTTTTATAAACGGGAAACGAGCTTATGAAAAATTTGGTTTGAGAATGAGTGAAGATTTTATACCGGCATTGCTTACACCTCCTCCTCTGAAAGATTTTATCGAAAACAAGAGCCGTAATAAAAATGGTAAGACGGTGATTTACTTTAATCCGGTATTTGACGAACGGGATGTGACACTTACGTTTACTATTGAAGGGTTGAATAAGAGTGATTACAAAAGCAAATTCGATCTGTTTATGGCAGAATTGAAAAAAGGCAAAGTCGAAATTCAAGTTCCTGATGTAGGAAATGAAATCTATCGGCTTACTTATAAAAGCTCATCGAATTTCGGAATAAACCGGCAACGTACATTTTCCAAGATTTCGATTAAGTTTAATGAGCCTGATCCGGATAATCGTTAATAGCGGTTATTCTATAATAGAATATTGGTAATTTTATTTAAGTAAGAATTATGGTTGATATTAAAAGTTTATCGAATAACGAAATCATATATTCGACAGAATATAATGAAGGATGTCAATGGAATAAGTCGTTGATGGGAGAAGATTATATTACGCTCAAATTCAGTTCCGATGTATTGTTGTCTTTTCATTTAGGTGATTATGTAGAAACGGAGTTCGGATGGTATGAGTTGAGTGATTTGCAAAAGCCTGTGTTGAATACCGTAACCGGAGGATATGATTATGCACTCCGTTTTGATGCTTATTATCGTAAGTGGCGCAATAAGATTCTTTTTTATAACCGGCAAGGCATGAAAGAAGCGTCGTGGAATTTGACAGATACGGCAGATAAGCATTTGTCGGTCGTATTGTCTAATCTTGAAGCCTTGAATTATACTTATCGGAACGAAGCGTTCACGTTTTATGTCGATGAGACTGTCGAAGATGCGGCAAAGTCGATACAATATGATAATACGAATATATTGGATGCCTTGACAAAGATTGCCGAGGCGTGGGAGTGCGAATGGTGGATTACGGATAATGTAATACATTTGGGCAGGTGCGAATATGGAGATCCTGTGAAGCTTGAGATCGGAAAAGAGGTTGCGGAAATGTCGGCCAATGAAAGCCGTTCGAATTATGCAACCCGTATTTATGCTTTCGGTTCTACCCGTAATATTCCCGGATCATATCGGAAAGAGTGCCGCGTAACCATTACCGAGATAGAGGAATGGGATTCCGGAGAATGGGTGGTAAAATGGGATATGCCGTATAGCAGTGCGTATATGGAGGATTCGTTGACGGTTGTGTGTGGAGATGTTCGTTATGAGGCCGATCTTATGGGGATAAATGATTATTTCATATGGGCGGAACAGTTGAATTTTGAGGTCGGAGATATTGTCGTGCTCGAGGGAGTCGATTTGAATAAAGCACCTTCTGAATATATTTTCTTTTCGGATAACAGCAGGGTTATCGAAAAGATAGCGCAACAGAGGTTGATGTTGCCTGCCGGAAAAGATCATATAGATGCTTTTGAAGGTATGTCCGAAGAGGAAGCGGTAGAGGATATTGTCGTTTTTGAAGATATATATCCCGAGCGTGTCGGCACTATTGCGAATGTTTTTACTCATAACTATGTCGATGAAATAAAAAATGAGGACGGTAGTGTGACCCGAAAAGAGTGGAAAGTATACCGGTTTAAGGATGATGATCCGGACTTCTATTTTTCGGAACGATATGTTATAGATGGTCAGTTGCGACTTAAGTTTTGTTCGGGGGCTTTGAACGGAATGGATTTTGCGGTTATATTTAATCCGCATGCCGAAGGGGAAACGTTTCAGCCCGAAAAAAATGAAGACGGTTCTTGGAATCCGCTTGCCCAAGTATTCGAGATTAAGAGAGAAGAAGAGTCGGGCCGGGGATTGCCTGCCGGTGCTCTTATTCCCCAAAAAGGAGATACTTATGTTTTGTACGGTTTCGATATTTCGATGATTTCGGATATTTATATTCCGGATGCGGAAGAACGGTTGTTGGAGAAAGCTCGGGAATATGTCGAGAAATCGAAAATAGATCCTTCGGTTTATACGTGCAAACTGATTTCGGCTGTAGCTGCCGGTTATGATCCTGCTACCGGGATGTCGGACGTATCGAAAATTCTTGACTTCAACTTGGGAGATAGTGTGAATCTTGTAAATCCGGCTTATTTCCCGAATGGGCGTCTATCGCGGGTAATCGGATTTGAGAAAAAATTAGATCGACCTTATGATGCACCGGTTTATACAATCGGAGAAAAACCCGCCTATTCGAGAATCGGAGCTATTGAGGATAAAATAGATGAAATTGTTAAAAAAGAGCAGGTTTCGAATAGTTCTCCCGGAAATGCGGTCTATGTTGTAGGAAAGTATGATAATACGGTATTAAGTGATCGTAATGTATTGTCTTCATTACGATCGCGACAGGAATTTGTATCCCGTTTGTATGATGATATTGTTGACGGAACCGTAACGTTTAGAAAAGAGCAGGTCTTTAAAAAAGGAATACGGGATGAGGCATTTGTCGCATCGGGTACAGGTTGGCATATCGGTTATGATGCTCAGAACAATTCTTATATGGAGATTGATAAGTTGAACGTGCGCAAGACTGCTTTATTTCATGAAATCGTGAATGAGCGGATAAGTCATGTTGCCGGAGCGCAAATATTATCTTTGGCAGCTATAACCGTGTCTTCTGTAGAAGAAATCAGATCGGGAGATACCATTACCGCTTACAAATGTTTTTTTGATACCGGAGACGGAAAGGTGAAGAATAATTTCGTTGCCGGGGATAAGGCGATGTGTCAGGTATTTTCCGGTACAGGAACCAAATATTACTGGATGCTTGTATTGAATGTCGGGAGTGATTATATTACGTTATCCAATACGGTGAAGGATACTGTCTTTACCGGGATTCCTGAAATCGGAGATTATATCGTGCAATGTGGAAATAGATCTAATCCTGACCGTCAAAGTGTTATTATGTTGAGAAGTTTCGGTACACCTGAAATAATCCAATACAAGGGTGTCGGAAAAGGAAATGAATTTACGTTTACCGGAAAAGATGTCTGTGTGATATCTCCTGCTGGAAACAAATTTACGGGTGATTTTATTTCTAAAAATACAAACCGGAATATAGAGGACGAAATAGAAGATATTAACTCTTATGTAGAAAGTGAGATAAACCAGACGAACGAGAATATTGCGCTTGCCGTGAAAGAGATAGAAATCGGAGGACGAAACTTATTTTTAGATTCTGCTAACAGAGAAACTGTAAATAATCCTAAATGGTATTTTCAAAATAGTGAAAATCCCCCTTTCCCATTCCGTATAACGGAGATGTTAGGTAAAAATGTCGTAATCTCATTTGACTGCGAAGCCTCCAATATACCCCAATATACAGGATTCTTCATAGGTGTTCAGATATTTGCTCTTTATACGAACGATGACGGATTATCATGTTGTGCGTCTCTTCCCTATTCTTTATTCTCAAACGGATATTATAAAGGTAGATTTTCGTATGCCACCTATATTCCTGAAGGAGAATTAAAACCTATAGAAAGCGCCAATGAATTTCTTGCAACGGTAAATTACCTTGATGGTCAGATGGGGCTTGACGGAGAAAATCCGGTTTCAGTAAAAATCTCGAACATCAAGGTAGAGTTCGGAAACAAACCTACGGATTGGAGTCCTGCACCGGAAGATAAAGCCGGAACAGAGCAACTGAAAGAAGCCGGTATAGATATTAAGGCAGGGGCTATCACTCTTTCGGCTTCGGATAAAACAAAAGTAGAGGCTATACTCCCTAACGGATCTAAAGTGGATATTGCTGTTTTTGAGATAAGAAACAATAAGCCTGTGCTAAGGGCGGATATTATTTCTGGGGATGTGATTGCAAATGTGATAAAAACGAATACTCTTAATGTAAACAATAACACGATTATAGATAGAGATGGAATACTGACATCTAAGAATGGTATATTTGAAAACATTAATGCGAAAAGTGGGAAAATAGGAAATCTTAGGATAAGTGATACAGGATTGAGTTCTGACGGTATCGGGATTGAACAGGGATATATTTTCGCCTCTTCTGAAAATGGTATAACTCGTTTAAGTTCGGATGGTGTAAACGCCATAGTTGCTGATAATACTATTGGAACAACTCTTATGCATTTTTGGCATTATCCTGATAATGAGCAATATTCAATAGATCGTGGAATATTTTTAGATTTAGAAGAATATAAAGGTTTTAGCGGCATATACTGTAAATGTAATAAAAAGGGAGGAAGTGGAACAGTAAAAGGGATAGTGATTGAAACTGCCAATCCGAAAGATGATATAGCCTTGGAGGCTACCGGACGTATTCGTTTTTACAATGTGAGAGATATTTCGAATGAGAATGCTATATACAATCTTCAGTTATATGCTCAAAGTGCAGGAAATGGTAATTTTTATTTAATGGCAAAGTCGGTATGATTATAAAATTGGAATTAAAAGATCGCATTATTCTGTTACAGAATATGCCGGAACAAAAAGATGTCGATACTGTCGATACTATAATGCTGCTTAGTATTTCAGATGCAGAAAAACAAGAGTTCGGATATAAAGTTGAGGATAACCGGATAAGATGGGATGATACGGTAAATACAGAGCGTGAATTTATGGTATCTATAGATCAATTGTGTATTATTAATTCGATTGTAAATCAAATGAATAAAGATGGATTGATTGATATGTCGAATTATTCGACTTATAAAAAAATAAAATCGTTTTAGACGGCTTCTTAGAGTCAGTTTAAAATTTATACAGGGTCTGATTTGAGAGAAATCCACATGAATAGTTGATCTTTCAATAGATGATTAAATTCATCCCCTATTTTGATCCCTAAAAATAACAAAGCGTTTATAATCAAAATATTATAAACGCTTTGTTAAAATTAAGTGGAGCTGGAGGGAGTCTCTCGAACCTTTTTATAAAATATCATAATCTATCAAACATCAGATTATTAAATAGTTATATTTAGCTATCATCTATCTAAATATCTCTTAATATCATTGCATATCTCAATTATTGGGTGTACTTTTGGGTGTAACTTTTCAAATACACCCAGTTTATGAACATCAAGAGAAATATCATCTTCGCACTGGAAAACCGTAAAAAAGATGGCATTCCTATCACTCAAAATGTACCCATCCGTATGCGTGTCGTTTTTGCAAGCCAACGGATTGAGTTTACAACAGGCTATCGGATTGATATGGAGAAATGGGATGCAGACAAGCAACGGGTAAGAAACGGCTGTACCAATAAGCTGAAACAAAGCGCATCAGAAATCAACACCGAACTACTGCGTCAATACACCGAGATACAGAATGTGTTCAAGGAGTTCGAAGTACAAGACATAATGCCCACCCCTGCACAAATCAAAGAGGCTTTCAATCTAAAAATGAAAGGAGAAAAGGAAGAGAGCCATCATGAGAAAGAGGAAGTGAAATTAGACTTCATGAAAATCTTTGATGAGTTTGTTGCCGAATGCAGTAAACAAAATGACTGGTCATCCTCTACTCTAAAGAAGTTTGCAACAGTAAAAAAGCACATCGCAACTTTTGATCCGAACACGACATTTGAGAGCTGGACGGAAAGACACTTCAATGAGTATATAGATTACTTACGCAGTGATAAAGATATGCGCAACACTTCCATAGCCAAGCAAATCAAGTTTCTGAAATGGTTTTTGCGTTGGGCTAACCGAAAAGGGTATCATCAAAATATGGCTTATGACAAATTCATGCCCAAGATGAAAAGTGCCCCGAAAAAAGTAATATTCCTTACCCGAAGCGAAATGGATAAAATCAGAGTTTGCCAAATCCCTGCCACCAAACAGTATCTTGAAAGAGTCAGAGACGTACTACTGTTCTGTTGTTTCACAGGATTACGCCATTCAGACGTATATAATTTGAAACGTAGTGACGTTAAAGATGAACACATAGAAGTTACTACCATCAAAACGGCAGATAGCCTTATTATTGAGTTGAACGACCACAGTAAGGCTATACTTGAAAAATACAAAGATATTCCATTCAAAAACGATAAGGCACTACCAGTGGTAAGCAATCAAAAGATGAACGAGTATTTGAAAGAATTAGGAGAATTGGCAGAAATAGATGAACCAGTACGGGAAAGCTATTACAAAGGAAACGAGCGAATAGATGAAGTAACACCCAAATATGCCCTGCTATGTACCCATACAGGCAGACGGACATTTATTTGTAATGCCTTGGCACTCGGTATTCCTGTACAGGTCGTAATGAAATGGACGGGGCACAGCGACTATAAAGCCATGAAGCCCTATATTGACGTGGCGGATGAAATCAAAATTAATGCAATGAACAAATTTAATCTCTTATAACATGAACGAAATTACATCAATGATACCCCAATACGGGGAACTTAACAGAATATACACCGATATACTGTCCGGCAAAGGTTTCTCTTTTGAAAAGCAGAAGTTCATTTCCGACTTCTACAGGCAGCACGAGGACACACAAGCGTTTGAGACGTCCCTTATCGGCATGGTATTTGAAACGGATGCGGAACACCGTTCCTTATTGCTGAACAGCCTGAAACGGGAAATAGAGAGCAACATATCCATATACAACGCCAACCAGCCCCGGTTTGACAATATCGACACCCGGTTTATCAGCCGTGACCATGCAGACCGCTTCGACTGGAGCATTGACAAACAGATGAAAACCACAAGGGAGTACAACAAGGAGCTGATGGAAGCGAACGGCTCACTGGAAGCAATGGTGTACAGGGCGCACGATAGACAGGAAGAAGAACTGCTGAACCGAAGATACGAGCGGTGCAAACGGGAATATGAAAAGGAAAAGGCGAAACTGGACGAACTGTACGACAAAAAGAAACAAGCCACAAAGGAAGCACTGTCATGTTCGGAGAACCGTTTCAAGAATATGTATGAACTTGGCTGCAACCTGTTGGCTATACTTGAAAAGTATATGACCGACCAAAAGAGAAAGGAAACGGATGCTCCCGATGTTTCTGCAACAGCCCATAATCCCGAAACCACACCCCAAAACCAGTCCGCATATTTTTCCATGAAGCTGGTATCTGCCGTTTATGAAATGTGCAACGGGGAGCAGTTCGAGGATATTTCAGAAGCGGACTTCTACGCCAACATGAATTTGCAACCCAACGGCAGCAAACTGAAAATAAGACCAAGGGAAAAGGCACGTGTCTGTTACCTCATTTTCCTTATGGGTGAGACATTACCCAAACAAAAGAACAGGGAAAGCTGGAAAGTGGCTGTCATGGAATTGTTGGGAATAGAGGAAAGCTACTACAAATCCAAATACAAAGAACCCGTTTCGGATTTTCCGAGTGATGTGAACCAGGAGTTCGCCAAGAAAATGAAGACCGTGTTCAGATAACGTATGATACGTTCCGATATTCCACGGCACAACCACTTTTACCACTCAAAATTTAATTTACCACTTTTCTTTATCTTCTGATACAGTGTGAGATAGCGTGATATTCAATTCACGCTATCCACATCCTTACCACCCATACTCGAAGCTAACTTTGCACTGTTCGAACGAGACAAAAAGCCTGTGCGCAGGGCTTGCAGTACAAACGTTAATTTCATCCTATGGAACTAAAAGAACTTTTATCGAAACCTGTATGGCAAATGACAGGTGAGGAATTTATCTTCTTGAACCGCCACGCATCTACGGACAGCGAGGCAAGGACACCGCAGCCCGTAACCGATACGGACAAGAAATATGTGTACGGAATAAGCGGTATAGCCCGTTTGTTCGGATGCAGTATGCCCACTGCCAACCGCATCAAGAAAAGCGGAAAGATAAGCAAGGCTATCACGCAGATAGGGCGTAAAATCATTGTTGACGCTGAACTGGCTCTTGAACTGGCTGGTCACAAAAGCGGAGGACGCAAATAAAGGAGGCGTTATGGAGTACAGGGAAAGAAAATCCATCACGCCCGAAGAGGCGGTGGTACTTTGGCAAGCCTCACGGCTGAGTCTTTCGAAGACCTACGAGAAAGCCCCCGAAATACTCAAAGTGCATAATTCGGTTATCGGCACGCTGGGCAACTTCAGCGCGTCAATCGGGAAAGCCAAGAGCAAGAAGACGTTCAATGTCTCCGCTATCGTGGCGGCGGCACTGACAAACAGGATTGTATTGCAGTATGCCGCAGCACTACCCGAAGACAAGCGTAAAATCCTTTATGTGGACACCGAGCAAAGCCCCTACCATTGTCTGAAAGTGGCAAGGCGCATCCTTCGCATGGCGGGACTTCCAACCGACAGGGACAATGAGAATCTGGAGTTCCTTGCGCTACGCAAGCACACGCCCGAAGAACGCATCGCTATTGTGGAGCAGGCAATCTACCGTACCGACAACATCGGGCTGGTCATCATTGACGGCATTAGGGACATGGTATATGACATCAACAGCCCGAGTGAGGCGACCTGCATCATTTCAAAGCTGATGCAGTGGACGGACGAAAGGCAGATACATATCCATACCATCCTGCATCAGAACAAGGCGGACGAAAACGCAAGGGGGCATATCGGTACGGAATTGAACAACAAGGCGGAAACCGTGCTACTCGTGGAAAAGGACGAAAAGGATACGGATGTGAGCACGGTACGGGCGGCACATATCCGGGCAATGGACTTCGAGGCGTTCGCTTTCCGCATCAACGAAGAGGCGTTACCCGAACTGCTGGACGGGTACAAGTTTCAGAAGAAAGAGCCAGGCAGACCGAAAAAAGAGAAATTTGATGCTTATCGGGACATTACCGAACATCAGCACCGCATTGCCTTGGAAGCGGCTTTCACGCTGAAAGACGAATACGGCTATCAGGAACTTGCGGAAGCCTTGAAAAGTGCCTATGCTTCTGTCGGTGTGCCGCTTAGTGACAACAAGGTGGTCAATCTGATTACCACATTGAAAAACAAGCGGATGATAGTGCAGGAGAACGGGAAGAAGTACAGGTTTATGCCCGATTTCCACTATTAGCCGCGTACCGAAACCACTTTACTTTATTCCCGGTGCCTATATATTGGTAATAAAGCGAAGCGGTTCGGAACACCGACAAAGCACTTCACTTTATTACCGTACCCTATATATACGGCAGTAAAGTAAAGCGGTTATAGACCGTATTCTGTAAAGATGTACGGGCGAAAAGAAAAAAACATATTCATCCAAAAACAAAAAACGAATGACAATAACCGATGTAAAGCAGATACGCATTTCAGACTATCTGCACAGTTTGGGGTACAACCCCGTAAAACAACAGGGCGGCAACCTTTGGTACAAGTCGCCTTTCAGACAGGAGAGCGAACCGTCTTTCAAGGTGAACACGGAACTGAACCTCTGGTACGATTTTGGCGCAGGCAAGGGCGGCAATATCATCGCATTGGCGCAGGAGCTTTACGCTTCCGATGATTTGCGCTGCCTTTTGGAAAAGATAGTGGAGCAAGCGCCCCATGTGCGACCCGTGTCTTTCTCTTTTGGGCAGCAGTCTTCTTCACAGCCGAGCTTCCAACAGTTGGAAGTCCGTGACCTTGCCCATCCTGCATTGTTCCGTTACCTGCAAGGGCGGGGTATCAATATCGAACTGGCAAAAAGAGAATGCAAGGAACTCCATTTCACGCACAACGGCAAACCTTACTTCGCCATCGGCTTCCCGAATGTGGCTGGCGGCTACGAGGTGCGCAACTCCTTTTTCAAAGGCTGCATCGCACCGAAAGACATCACCCACATACGGCAGCAGGGAGAGCCGAGGGAGAAATGCTTGGTATTCGAGGGCATGACGGACTATCTTTCGTTCCTCACGCTGCGCATGAGGAACTGCCCTACCATGCCTAACCTTGACGGGCAGGATTATGTCATACTCAACTCCACCGCCAATGTGACGAAAGCCCTTGACGTGCTATATCCGTACGAGCGCATCCATTGCCTGCTTGACAACGACCATGCCGGATGGAAAGCGACACGGGAAATCGAAAGGGAATACTCCTGCCGTGTGCGTGACTTCTCACATGAATATCGGGGGTATGCGGACTTGAACGACTACCTGTGCGGGAAGAGACAAGAGCCGGATTTGGATTTGCCGCAACAGGGCAAGCAAGACCGACCATCCGGGCAGCAGGAACAAGAGCCGACCATGAAGAAAAACAGGGGGGCAGAATGTAGGCGTATGTTGTCCGAACGGCTTTTTGAAAAAGCCATAGCTCATTAGGGCTTTTTCTTCACGCAATGCAAGCATCGCTAAAAAAGCTCCAATGAGCAAAAGGGACGCCGCCCCTTTTGAAACCCCGGAGCCATGCGGCATGGGAGCAAGGTAGGGGAAGTATTAACCGAAAAAAATATGTTACAGTTATGGGATATGCAGTTTTGCATTTGGAAAAGGCGAAAGGTACGGACGGCGCAATGTCCACACACATAGAGCGCACCGTACACCCAAAGAATGCGGACAGAATGCGCACGCACCTGAACCGGGAACTGGTGCGGTTCCCCGAAGGGGTGAGGAACCGCACGCAGGCGATAGCGCACCGGATAGAGACAGCAGGCATCAGACGCAAGGTGGGTACCAACCAGGTGAAGGCAATCCGGGTGTTGCTCACCGGAAGCAACAAGGATATGAAGCAAATGGAAGAGGACGGGAGGCTTGACGGCTGGTGCAACGACAACCTGAAATGGCTCCGGGAAACATACGGGGAGCGTAACCTCGTGTCGGCAGTCCTGCACATGGATGAGAAGACGCCTCACATACATGCTACTATTGTACCGATAGTCACCGGAGAGCGAAGGAAAGCCAGAAAGGGAGAACAGAACGGGAAAAAGAAATACCGCAAGAAGAACACGCAGGATGTGCGGCTGTGTGCTGATGACGTCATGGCAAGGCACAAGCTGAAACATTATCAGGACACCTACGCACAAGCCATGAGCAAATATGGCTTGCAAAGAGGAATAGACGGTTCACTGGCAAAACACATCTCCACCATGCAATACTACAAGGAACTGGTAGAGCAACAGGACAGCCTGCAGGAGAACATAGAAACCCTGCTGGGGCTGGAAGAGGAAGCACAGAAGAAACTGAAAAAGGTCAAGGGGGAAATCAACGTGCTGAAGATGAAGAGTGCGGCGGTGAACGCAACCACAGCCATAGCGGACGGGGTGAGTTCTCTTTTGGGCAGCAGCAAGGTCAGGAGGCTGGAAGCGGAGAATGAAAACTTGAAGCAGGACATAGCCAATCTGCAAAGACAAATACAAGCCGAACAGAGGGAGCAGACAAAAATGGAAAACCGCCACAACAGCGAGATAATCAGGATAGACCGAAGTTACCAGCAGAAAATTGCAGGGTACGACAATAGGCTGAGACAGATAGACACCTATTTCCCTATCGTAACGGAACTGCTGCCCATAGCCGAACAATGTAGGGAAGTGGGGTTCACCGAGGAACTGACAAGGCAAATCGTCAGCTTGCAGCCCATAGGTTTCAAGGGCAGGCTCTATTCAAAGGAGCACAAGGAAAAGTTCAGGACGGAGCACTCAACGGCAAGCGTAGAGAGAAATCCGCAGGAGAAAGGAAAGTTCCAGCTGTGCATTGACGGAATGCCGATACTTGAATGGTTCAGAATGAAGTTTCAGGAACTCAAAGAAAAACTGAGTGTAAGCAACACCTCAAAAGAAGAGAATAAACCGAAAAGAGGATTGAGATTGTAAAACGTAATAAAAAA
>OOBN01001183.1_pt1 | contig 19954 bp, 27 predicted proteins | sample 1671091 | NCBI WGS metagenome assembly OOBN01 (sample SAMN06348121, study PRJEB24527) | human gut metagenome | biome: human gut; feature: ankylosing spondylitis patient; material: feces | host: Homo sapiens | place: China | collected 2015-10 | reverse complement strand
TTTTGAGGCGGTTTTCATAACTTTTTGAGCGATAATTTGCTTGGCGCTCTGCATAAATAAGGCCTCAAATGTGGTCAACTCACTTTTGCGGATTTGTTTTGGATTTTCGTTGTAAATATAGTTTCTTGTCCGTCTCCGCCACAATTCGTTCCGAAAGGAGGCAAAAGCAAACTGCACAATTTTTGAAACATGTGGTCATGACCACCCATTCACGATCAGTTCACGCGACCGTAGCCTTATCTTTGTATCTTGCGTCGCAAAATCTGATAGGCCCATCGCGCTTCCTGGCCTTGTTCCTCTCGGCGAGGCCGTGTATAATGGCAGTTGGAAACAGTGAAATAAACGAGTAAGGAGCAGTGCCATGCGGATCCTCATGCTGGGCAACAGCTTTATCTTCACCAATCATATGCCGCAGATGCTGGCCGACCTGACCGGGGCGGAGGTGACCCACCACGCCCGGGGCGGGGCGCGGCTGTCAGAACAGCTGAACCCCTGCACCAGGCTGGGCAGTCAGACCCAGGCGGCGCTCCAAAACGAGAAGTGGGACTATGTGGTGCTCCAGGAGATGAGCCACGGCCCCATCACCGCCTCTAAGAGCTTCTTCTCCAGTGTGGAGGGGCTTTGCCGGCAGATCCGGGCAAACGGAGCGGTCCCCATTTTGTTTGCTACCTGGGCCTATCAGAGGGGCGGAGCCAAGCTGACGGACAAGGGCTGGGACTACGACGAGATGGCCCAAAAGCTGTCCGAGGCCTACCATAAAGCGGCACGGGACAACAACGCCCTGATCGCCGACGTGGGAAACCGCTTTTATGAGCTGTCCCACGCCCAAAGCCTCTACGCCGCGGACGGGGTCCACCCCAATGAGGCGGGCTCCCATATCGCGGCGGAGACCATTGCAGCAGTGATCCGGCAGCACGAAAAGGAGGCGCAGTAATATGCCAAACACCACAAAGCAGGCTCTGGAGGAATCCCTGAAGCATATGCTGCTGAAAAAGCCCCTGGACAAGATTACCATCCGGGACATCACCGAGGACTGCGGCATCAGCCGCATGGCCTTCTACTACCACTTCAAGGACATCTACGACTTGGTGGAGTGGGCCTGCATCGAGGACGCGTCCAAGGCCCTCCAGGGGAAGAAGACCTACGAGACCTGGCAGGAGGGGCTTTTGCAGATCTTTGAGGCGGTGCTGGAAAACAAGCCCTTCATCCTCAACGCCTACCGCTGTATCAGCCGGGAGCAGATGGAGCGGTTCCTCTACCAGCTGACCTACGGCCTGATCCGGGGGGTGGTGGAGGAGCAGAGCCGGGGGACGGCCGTCTCTGAGGAGGACAAGTCCTTTATCGCGGAGTTTTACAAGTACAGCTTTGTGGGGGTCATGCTGGACTGGATCCGTCAGGGGATGACGGCCGATCCCCGGGTGCTTACGGGAAAGATCAGCGCTGCCATGCGGGGCAACATTGCCAACGCCATCCGAAATTTTTCGGAAACAGAATAAGAGCCGCTTTACAATCCGGGCCCGATGATCAAAAACTGATCATTGGGCCCGGATTGTAAATGGAAGAAATGTTTCGCGGGGAGTAAAATCAAGCCATCAAATGAATCCAGCCCGCGGAAGCGGCAGGATCGGAAAGGCGGTATCTGACATGGATAAGAAATTGGGAGCACTGACCGCGGCAGCAGCCGTGGCCGGAGTGGGCGCGGCGGTAGTTCTGGCAAAGAAGGGGGGCGGCGGCAAAAAAGCGGCGGAGAAGTCCGGGCCTGAAACCTGCTCTTCGGCCTCCTATCGGAATACAGAGCTGGGAAAACACGAGAAAAACCGCAAGGGCATCTATTATACCAACGGCAACTATGAGGCCTTCGCCCGGCCGGAGAAGCCGGAAGGCGTGGAGAACAAGAGCGCCTACATCGTGGGCAGCGGCCTGGCGGCCTTGGCGGCGGCCTGCTTCCTGGTGCGGGATGGGCAGATGCCCGGGGACCGCATCCACATCCTGGAGGCCATGGACGTGGCCGGCGGGGCCTGCGACGGCATTTTCGACCCCAGCCGGGGCTATGTGATGCGGGGCGGCCGGGAGATGGAGGACCACTTCGAGTGTCTGTGGGACCTGTTCCGCTCCATCCCCTCTTTGGAGAAGCCGGGGGCCTCGGTGCTGGATGAGTTCTACTGGCTCAACAAGCACGACCCCAACTACTCCCTGTGCCGGGCCACGGTGGACCGGGGCCGGGACGCCCGCACCGACGGGAAATTCAACCTGAGCCAGAAGGGCTGCATGGAGATCATGAAGCTCTTTATGACCCCGGACGAGGATCTGTACGACAAGACTATTGAGGACGTATTTGATGACGAGGTGTTCTCCTCCACCTTCTGGCTCTACTGGCGGACCATGTTTGCCTTTGAGAACTGGCACAGCGCCCTGGAGATGAAGCTCTACTTCCAGCGCTTCATCCACCACATCGCGGGACTCCCCGACTTCAGCGCCCTGAAGTTCACCCGGCACAACCAGTATGAGTCCCTGATCCTGCCCATGCAGAAGTACCTGGAGGAGGCCGGGGTGGACTTCCGCTTCGGCACCGAGGTCACCAACGTGATCTTCGACATCCGGGACGGCAGAAAGACGGCCACCGCCATCGAGTGCCGGGTCAACGGCGCGGAGCAGGGCATCGTCCTCACGGAGAACGACCTGGTGTTTGTCACCAACGGCTCCTGCACCGAGGGGACCATCTACGGCGACCAGGACCACGCCCCCAACGGGGACGCGGAGGTGCGCACCAGCGGCTGCTGGAATCTGTGGAAGAACATTGCCAGGCAGGACCCCGCCTTTGGACGGCCGGAGAAGTTCTGCTCCGACATCTCCAAGACCAACTGGGAGTCGGCCACCATCACCACCCTGGACGACAAGATCCTCCCCTATATTACCAACATCTGCAAGCGGGACCCCCGCACCGGGAAGGTGGTCACCGGAGGAATCGTCAGCTGTCAGGACTCCAAATGGCTGCTGAGCTGGACCATCAACCGCCAGGGGCAGTTCAAGGAGCAGGAGCCGGAGCGAGTGTGCGTCTGGGTGTACGGCCTCTTTACCGACGTGCCCGGAGACTTCGTGAAGAAGCCCATGAAGGACTGTACCGGGAAGGAGATCACCCAGGAGTGGCTCTACCACATCGGCGTGCCGGTGGAGCAGATCCCGGACCTGGCCGCCCACAGCGCCGTGTGCGTGCCCACCATGATGCCCTACATTACCGCCTTTTTCATGCCCCGGACCAGGGGAGACCGGCCCGATGTGATCCCCGACGGCTGTGTGAACTTCGCCTTTCTGGGCCAGTTCGCCGACACCCCCCGGGACACCGTGTTCACCACCGAGTACTCCGTGCGCACCGCCATGGAGGCCGTCTACGGCCTGCTGGGGGTGGACCGGGGCGTGCCCGAGGTGTGGGGCAGCGTGTACGACATCCGGGAGCTTCTGAAAAGCTCCGTATGCCTGATGGACGGAAAATCTCCCCTGGAGATGGAACTGCCCGGTCCCCTGGAACTGCTGAAAAAGCCGCTGTTGAGGGCCATCCGGGGCACCGTCATTGAGAAGGTCCTGCGGGATCAGGACGCGCTCCGGGACGGCATGTGACCGTTAGTTTCTGCCCTTCTGCGGCCTGAAAACCGAGGAGACGACCGTTACTCAGAATACTTTCATCCCTAATCGGGGACTCCTTCTCAAAGATTATTGCCCGTCATGAGATTGAAAACATTGATATAATGACAAATGAAAGAGGATCGTATCGAGTTATGATACGATCCTCTTCCCTTGTTTCAGGCCGCCCGCCCCAGCATCTCCCGCATCATCTCATACCATTTCGCCGCCGTATGCCGGGTCACCCCGGCGCCTTTGGCGATGGCTCGGTAGCTGGTCACATCGGGGTGGAATTTCATGTACGTCCAGATCTTCTTCTGGGTCTTGGTGAGCTTGTCCGGCGGGGTGACGCCCCGTGCTTGGTCCCGCAGGGCCTGCCGCTCTTTATTCATCTGCTGGATCAGCACCTTCAGCTTTACCTCGCACGCCTCCCGGGTGTGGGCGTAGACGCATTTGGAATGCTTGGTGCCGTCCGGCCAGGTGGGAGAGTAGCGGCCCTCAAACAGGTGGTCATTGATCTGGGTAATACACCCGGAGCCCGACTTTCGCTTTCGTCCCAGCACTGGCTGGAAGTTCGCGGCCGGGTCCTGCTCTGCCTGCTCAGGGCTCTCCAACACCTCGTTGCCCAGTCCCCGGTCTATTTTGGCCGCCGCCTCGCTCTGCATATCCCCGGTGACATGGGTATAGATGTCCAGGGTGGTGGCCGCCGACACATGGCCCAGCATGGCGGAGAGGGTCTTCACATCCATGCCGCTCTCCAGGGACAAGGTAGCAAAGGTGTGGCGTAAATCTGGATATGTCAAGCACAGACTAATATAATTTAAGTGCTTTTTATCGTAAAATGATGCGCTCTGTCGAAACCACGCATATCATGTATTTTTCTATCTCATAAAATGCGCTTAGATTTGATGCATTGCGATAGATGCTTGCTTAACCTTGTCGGCAAGGCTTGTGTTACAGGACAAACTATAATCGCTGGCGAATACCATCATACCTTGTTCTGAAAGTTTCCTCAAGGCCTCCATGACCATCCACGGGTCCCGGGCCACACGGCCCAGCTCCGTCACCAAAACAGCGTCAGCTTTTTTCCCAGCGGCGAGGCTCAAAACATTGTACCATCCGGGCCGGTCCATCGTGAGTCCTTTCTCATAGGCGCGGACTTCGCCAATAACTTTTAAACCGTTATCTTTAGCATAGCGACGCAGATAGACACTTTGGGCCTCCAACGGCGAATCATCATTTTGGTTTTTGGTGGCAACGCGGCAATAGCATACCACCCGAAATTTCTTTTCCGCCATAAATAACCTCCCAAAAATTAAATAGCAGCCAACAGGTTCCTTACTACCGCATGTGGGATCTCGTCCAAATAATTCAATTCCACATTGACTCTTCCATCCGGCCAGATCTTGATGAAACGGAGCAGGTCCGCGGCCAGTTCTGCGGTCAGCTTGTCCAGATCCGTGAGGCCCTTATACTTTTCAATAAATTTGCTCTCGCCATTCCACAGCGATTCCAGTCTTTGCTTCGCCGCCGCTTCATCCTCACATGCTTTTTCCCGCCTTGCCAACAGTGCGGCCTTTTTATCGGCATATTCAGTCCGCGACATAGAACCATCCATGGCGTATGCCTCATATAGAATACGGCTCTCCTCCGTGATTTGTTGCTGGAGCGTCTGATAACTCCTGATCTCCTGTTTCAGTGTTTGGAGCTGCACCTCGCGTTTCTCCTTTTCTACTGACCGCAAGCGCTTTTCTTCCACAGCCAGCTGGGCGCACACGCGGATATACAAATGCGAAAAGCAATTAGTCCTCCCAATGCACCGTTCCCTGCTCAATTTGTTTCAAAATTTCAGCCCATTCTTCGGGCGTAAACTTGGACTCATCATCATGGCTAACAGAAACCAGGGTAATATCCATTGATTGTGCATTTTGCGTGGTACCATTGACATCCATGTGCGCCATATCCTCGATGTTTGTTACCCTGTTATCTGCCTGATTACCTTCTTCCCCCACACGCTGTACCAGAGTGGTATTTCCAATTTCCACAGCTTCCATATCCCCTACCTCTGCGGTAGAAAATCCAAGTCCCATTAGTTCCATATTGTCATCAGTCCTTGCGGCAGCAAATGCCGTAGTTGCACCAGCAATCAAGGCAAGTGCCAAAGTACACGCCAAAATAGATGTCTTTTTGAATTTCATAATTGCTTCAATCCTTTCTGAAATTGCATTTTTGCCAAAATGGCTGTATAAAGCGGACATACCGCTTCTCTTTTCCTCCATTTTAATTAACATCAGCGCATAGGAGGAACGATTTTTTGCGCCCATCATACGGATAACCCAGGCATCACACGACAACTCCATATCCCGGTTGGCGAGAACATACATGACCCAAACAAACGGATTAAACCAATGGATGCAGAGCACAGCAGCAAAGAGAATTTTTGTGATTGCGTCAAAGCGCCGAATGTGGACATATTCATGGGTCAGTACATACTTCAATGCCGCCTGGTCATTTCGATCAAGTTTTTTGGGCAATAGGATCACCGGATGCAGGATGCCATAGGTCAGCGGAGAGGAAATCAAATCTGAACTCCGCACCACAAGGGGTCTGGAAATTTGGTGTGCGGTCAACCAATTTTGGATATACGGTGTGTTGTCGGGGATAGACATTCTGAACTTCCGCATACTCCGAAAATAGGAAATGAAGAAGTAAAGCGCCAACAGCAGAACGCCAACCAACCAGAGTATCTCAAAGGTGGAAATGTGTTCTGTTGCAGGACTCGGAACAGCCGTACCTATATCATAAGACGGCGGACTATCCCCCGGTAAAATAGAAGCGATATTTCCAGAGGGTAATTCTTGAACCACATCTGAAAAAATATCAAGACCGATATGGATGTTGAAAGGCAGCGGGATGGAGAATGGCAGGAGCAACCGCAGAGCAGCGATCATCCACAACGCTAAAAAAGTTGTTTTAGGCAAACGATGGATCGCCAATGCGCGGATAACCACAATGAGTAAGATCAGCACACCTCCGGCCACGCTCATTTGAAATAGGCTCATGTGTTACCTCCTATTCCAATTCAGCCACCATCCGGCGCAGATTTTCAATTTGCTCCCTGGATAGCTTTTGATTGTCCAACAAGGCGGCAAACAGTTTGTCAGGGGAGCCGTCAAACAGCTTACCGATCAGTTCTTCCGCCTCTGCCTCTTGTACTACTTCCTTTGGAATCAACGCATGGCACATGAAGTTCGGTTCGCTACGCTCAATCGCACCTTTCGCCATACATTTCTTGATGACGGTGTAGGTGGTGTTCATGTTCCAGCCGATTTCCTCTTTGAGAATATCAGAAATTTGCTTTGCGGTCTTGTCACCTTCTTTCCATAGCACATCCATGACTTTTAGCTCGGAATCAAAGAGCTTAATTGCCATACAATCAAATCCTTTCTCTGAACTATTGCAATAGTTTACGCTATAATACTATCACAATAGTTTCGAGTTGTCAATACTACTCCGATAGTGCAAATGAAAACATTTTGTGAACATAAAATTATTTAGTCGGTGGTATGAAATATGTGGTCGTTCAAATAATAACACCTGAAATGTAAAATTACATTAGGTGATATTATGAAGATTGAAAGAGATGAACGACGGTTTGATTTTCACGATATAGGGCTCGCCATCAAGCGGGCAAGGGAAGCCAGCGGGATGACACAAGAGCAACTGGCCTATATTGTTGACCGGGCTCCGCGCACCATCATGTATAACGAGAATGACGGCCAGCACCCCAGCCTCAACACCTTTTATCAGATGGTGACAATGTTTGATATATCGGTAGATCAATACTTTTATCCGTCCAAGAATAAAGGGAGCGAGTGCAGAAAGCGGATTGATGCCATGCTCAATTCCCTGGACGAAAAGGAATTGAAAATTTTAGAAGCCACGATCCAAGCGATGATGGCGGCTAAAGAAACGGAGAATGCGTAAGAGAAGCACGCGCCTCCGTTTTTTCATGCCATGTTGCGGGGTGCGCGTTTTGGCAAGCAATTCGGGTGTGGCCACACTCCGAAATTTTCACAGGCCGCAGGCCCGTGAAAATGCTTGTTGGGGAGCTCCCCAAACCCGCTGAACTTCTGGACACTTTGTCCAGAAGTCCCGGCGCAAGCGCCCATTGTTGGCGGCCCGGAGCTAACGCTCCTGGGCCTTATTTTTTTGCTCGTCCGCGTGTCCGAGCAGGTGATCGATATTCGCCTTGACTGCCACGGCCTGCCGCATATCCGCCTGGGCCTTGCGGTATTCCGCGTAAAGGGCTTTTTTCTTTTCGGAGAGCTCCCGGCGCTGCTTTTTCAGCGTGTCCATTTTGGGGAGCTTTGCCCCGTCCAAAAGCTCACTCATGGCCGCCTTTGCCGCCCGGTAGTCTGCCAGCTCCGCCTCGTGCTGGGCCAGATACTTTTTAGAATACCGGGCCGCCTTGTAACCATCGAACACGGGCCGTGTCTTTGCGTACTGCACCACCGCGCCCATGAGCTCGGAGGTTTTGGAAAGGGCGGCCTCCGTGTCCCGCAGCTCCCCGGCCAGCTTGTGAGCCCGATCCACCGCCGCCTCGGTGCTGGATGCCAGCGCCGCATAGTCCATAAGATCGTGCTCACGGAGATACAGGAGCGCGGCGGCCATCTGCTTTATGTTATAGACTTTGGCCCACCGCTCATAGGCCGGGCCCTTGCCCAGGGCCATGCGCTCTTGAATGTCTATGATCAGATTGACGCGCCGGGCCGGGGCCGGGCTGTCCTGGGGAAGCTCCGGGATGGGCCGCTCCCCGGCAATCGCCGCCCGGATGTCATCGGGATCAAAACCGGGGCCCAGGGTGGATGCCCGCAGACGGGTGTACTTATCCTGCCCAGGGGCCAGGAACGAGATCGCGCCACCCCGCCCATGCTTCACTTGAAAGCCGGACTCCTCCATGAGCCGCAGAAACGCCGGGAAGTCGGTGGGCTTTTGCTCCAGAGCCGCTACGATCCCCAGCCGCACCCGCTGCTGGGCCGAGGGCGGCTTTTCTCCGATCCATTGTCCATAGTGAAGAAAGCGGCCCTTGCTGTGCTGCTTTGGATTTTGAATGACAGACAGCTCGTGCTCAATGCACACCCGGTCAGAGAGCCGCCGCACCGCAAAGCTGGAGCCGATGAAGTTATGGAATTTCCGGGAACAGTCCTGGGCGGTGGAGTTGTAATAAATGTGATTGTGAATGTGGCCCTTGTCAATGTGGGTACAGACAAAGAACTGATACTTGCCCTTTGTCCAGCGCATGGCCGTTTCATAGCCGATTTTGTTTGCCTCCTCCGGCGTGACCTCGCCGGGCGGGAACGCCTGCCGGATCTGAAAGAACAGGGCCCCGCGCTCCACGGCCCGGCCCGTTTCCGCCTGGTACTGGCTTTTCAGCAGCAGGAACTCAGCGGGGGCGGATGCAGGATCACAGAGATAGGCAGACACGGCCCCCAGCTTTTTCGGATTGAGCCCATAGGCAAACCGCTCCTCCATCGTCTGGATGGCCGTTTTCCCAGCCGCTACTTTGTAAGGCCGGATGTAGGTTGTAGCGATAGCCGTACCTCCTTTCCCAGCAGAAAAATCGGGCGGCGGTCTGTTCCACCCGCCGCCCGGAACTTCTGGACAAAGTGTCCAGAAGTATCAGCTTGCCATAAAATCCATCGCCGCATACTTCACACCATACAGGCGCTCCACCAGCCAGCCGCCCAGGGCCGGGAGCCCAAAGGGAGAAACCAGGAACGCCAGCACAAACATGGCGATGCAGCCTGTGGTCTGCCCGGCCAGCAGGCAAAGGATCGCCAGCAGGGACAGGCCCACACACGCCACAACGCACACAGCGCCCGCCACGCAGGACAGGAACGAGAGCACCGCCACGGCGAGGATCAGGGCCAGAATAAAGGGAGCCGCGATAATTTTTAAGATCGTCCGCATGGTTCATACCTCCTACAAAAGTTTGATATTTGCCTCTATATGTATATTATAACTCCGTAAGAGGGGGCCAACAAGGATGACTCCGGCCCGGCAGAACGCCCGCTTATACTCTGATTTCCCGCACCTCCCGTCCTATGGAGTGAGCATACCGCATGGTGAACAATGTCCCGCCGCGCTCCCGTCCATCATAGACGGCAATCACCCGTTGGGACTCCCCGGCCATGTAGCGGTTTCGCTCTAAAAAGCAAGAGGGGGCATATTCCTGGCATACTATTTTGATCCCGTCACAGGCCCGCAGCAGTTCATGGAACTGCTTATTTTTTGTTTTCAAGCGGCCCGCATAGGGGATGGCAGCCTCCAAAAACAGATCGGGGTTGTGTTCCTTTTGTTCCGCCACAATAGCCGCAAACATAAGATCGGCCCCCTCCGCAAAGCCAGAAATAAACCGGGTATATCCGTCCTGGATTGCCGCCAGCACCTCCCGCCGGAGCTCCTGCTCCACATAGCTGCTCCGCTCCTCCTGGATATTCCGATGGCCCGTCACACAACAAGTCTTTTCAAACATTAAAATCCTCTCCTTTTTTGCAATATTTAAGCCTGTGCGTATTCCAAAGATAAAGGATTTAATATCGTGTGTCAAGGAATACACAGGAAGGTATATCGCATTTCAAGGAGCTGTACGATATACAATAATGCGAGAAGGGAGGGTTGTTCCCGTGTACGAGGAATTTACTCAAAACCGTATCGCACAGTTACGGATGCAGAAGAATGTTTCGGCCCGCGATATGTCGCTGACGCTGGGCCAGAACAACAGCTATATCAATCAGATTGAGAACAAGAAAGCCCTGCCGTCTTTACAAGGTCTGTTCTATATCTGTGAATACTTCGGTATCACGCCACAGCAATTTTTTGATGATGGCAACGCCTATCCCGTCCAGCTTGCCGATCTGGTTGAGGATATGAAAAAGCTGGACGCCGCCTCACTGGAGCATATTGCGGCGATTGTGAAAGAAATGGTAGGCAACAAATAATCTCATGTGCGATGCAAGAAAGCAGGGACAAAACGGAGAGCAGCTGTTCTCCGTCTTGTCCCTATTTTTTGCGCCCACCTCTGGACAAAGTGTCCAGAAGTTGAGATAGCCGGGGAACGGCACGGGGCCGCTCCCCGGCATATCAGAGCCGCACAATGGCGGAGAGCTTTTCCAGGAGATCGGACAGGGGCCGCCACAGCTTTTCATAGTCCCGCTGCAACGCCTTGATCTCCTCCGGGTAAATGCCGCCGTAGGTATTCGCCTGGATCGCCACCTGGTTTAAGTTGTTGGAGCACCGCCGCAGGAGCGACACCAGCTCCTGGACAGGCGACAGGTCAACATGGAGCACATAGCCATTGAGAGCCATTTTCCGCATATAGGCCCCCATATTGCGGATGCCCGCCTCGGCCATACGCTCCTGGATCAGCGCCAGCTCCTCCTCGGACACCATCACATGAAGATGGATGGGGCGGCGGCGTTTCTTTGTCACCGCTCCTCACGCTCCAGGCTCCGGCTGGTGCGGGGCGGTTCCTTTACCTTGTCCAGCGCCTTGTCACGCTCCGGGGGCAGCACGGGGATCGGCGTATTGAATACCCCGGAGAGCCGCAGGGCCTCCTGGTTGATAAGCTCCTGTTTTCGCGTTTTTTCCATAATCAGCACCTCCTCTTGCTGTTGACAGCATCCGGGCCAAACAGGGGCAGGCCGTAGAAACATACGGCCCACCCCAAAAGAGGCCCCGGAAAGCTTTGTAATCAGCGGGGTTTCGGGGGCCTAATTGTCAACGCCCCAGCCCCGCTTTTTCCGCATATACTCCCGCTGTTGTCGGCGGTGGGCTTTCTTTGCACACGCCGCCGAGCAGTAAGCCTGCCGCCGATCCGGAGCAACGGGCCCGCCGCAGATAGGGCAAATCTTAAAATCCGGCCTGGGCCCCTCGGTCAAGAGGGCGGCCTCCAGCGCCGGATCGAGGGGCAGCACCGCCTCACGAAAGTAGCGGCACAGCGCCCCCGTCCAGCATTTCCCCAGCATATAGCACTCACAGTCCAGGGGCAGGCAGCCGCACTCCCGGTCATAGTTGGCACACCATTTTGTCATCAGGGCGCGGATCGCCCGTTTTTCCTCGCGTGTCAGTTCACGGGCCAAGCCGTCACCTCCCGCCAGCCGGGGCCCGCATAAGCTCCCGGTAGCAGGACACGCAGCCGATCCCGCGCCAGTAGGGACACCCGGAGCACCGGGAGCCCCTGGGCGGCTTTGCCGGGGCCGGAGCCTGGGGGCGGGGCTTCTGCTGCATCATCTTTTCATAGGGGCTGTTGGTAAACCTCATTTGTCCGCCTCCTCTCCGTCATCGTCCTCCTCGTCCCAGGGCGGGCCGTCATCGTCCTCGTCCCCGTAGCCGTCCGGCTCGTCATAGTCCGTGAGCTCGTCGCCGTAGTCCTCCTGGGGCGCGGCGGCTTTCTGCTGTTTGGGGCGCAGTACCTTGAAATAGAACGCCGCACCGCCGCCCACCAGGGCCACAGCCAGCACCGCCAGGAGCATCCCCATGTTGCCGCCCGTTTCCGGCTCGGCCTCCTCCGGGGCGGGCTCCTCGGTTGCCGTGGGCTCCGGCTCCGGCTCAACGCCCACGCACTTGCTCATATTGACGGAGCAGACGGCACAATCCGTATTGACGGCCCCCGCCTCGCATTTTTCAGAGCAGGAGCACACCGCTTGTTCCACGCCAGCGGCCTCCGCCGCAGCAAGCAGATCAGCCTCATCCACCACGCTGAAAAAGTAGGTTTCGTACTGTTCGCCCTCTTCGTCCACGGGCTTGTCATAGTCGATGACGATATAGAACGTGTTGCCGCCGCTGGTCTGGACGGTAATAAACTGCTTGTTGGTGTGCTCGTCATAGAGCAGATCGCGGGTCACAAGGTTGCCCTCTTCGGAAAAGCCCTCGCCGGGCTCAATGGTGGGCTCCGGGGCGGAAGTTTCCTCCGTCATGGTGGGATCGCCGTAGTCCGCGCCCTCGCCGCCGTCCGCATAGGCATAGGCCGGGACGCTAAATCCGCATAAAAGAACGGCGGCACAAAGCGCCGCCGCCATCACCCGAAAGCGTTTCATTATTCGTTTTCCTCCTTTCCGCCGTCCCCGGACTTCTGGACACTTTGTCCAGAAGTGCCGCCGTCACGGAGCCGCTGGAGCACCAGGGGGAGCTCCTCCAGGGAAATGCTCATGCCCCGCACGATGTCCACGATCTCGCTGTTTTCGGCCTCCTGCTTGTTCTTTTCCAGCTCCTTGAGCCGGGCCTGCTGTTCGCTGATTTTGGCCTTGACCTTATCAATCTCGGCCTGGATTTTCTGGCTTTTGCTTACCGCCATAGATACCTCCTTGTCAGGGTAAACGCCCGTAGGCGTAGAAATGAGATTGCCAATAGCTGCTGTTGAGGTTGGCATAACTGATGGGATCACCACAATGGAGCATCCAGCCATCGCCCACATACAGCCCACAATGGCTGACCCCCGGCGTGTCGTAGGTGCCGACAAAAAACACCAGATCACCCGGCTGGGGTGAGCTGGTGGGGGTACAGTAGTTGTATAGGCCCTGTGCGCCCAGCCGCCCCACATCCCAGCCGCATTGATTGAGCACCCATGAGAGGTAGCCGGAGCAGTCAAAGGAAGTGGACGGGCTGGAGCCGCCCCAGACATAGGGATAGCCGATATACTTTTCCGCCTCGGCGAGCAGGGCGGAAAAGGTTTCGTCCGACAGATATTCCTCGGGGACTTCATGCTCCACGGGATCGCCCGTGTACTTGCCCACATAGTCGGAGCCGGGGAACAGATCGGGACGGTTGCCCAGCGTCGCCATGTAGAGGGCATACCGGGAGAGCTGTTCCTCGCCCATGATGTAAACGGACAGATGGGAAAGGTTTTCGTTGGAAAGGGTCACGGTGCAGATATAGTAGTTGTACGGCACTTCCACATCGTAGTCGTTGCCCTCGCTGTCCGTCCGGGTTTCCGTCCGATACCGCACCTCCACCACAACATCCTCGGTGAGAATGTATTGGCGGTCAAAGAGCATTTGCAGGGTGTCCTGCACCTCGGCCAGCGTCCATTCTCCCTCATGCCATGCGCTGATGATGGACAGCAGCACATAGGGATCATGCTCGATCTCGTCCAGATCGTAGTGGTACTCGTCATAGTCGTGGGTGCTCTCGTAAGTGTCCAGATAGTTTTGCAGCTCCGCCTCCAAAGCACAGTAGGCAGCCTCGGTCCCCAGCAGGTCAGCGTCCTCGGCGGGATAGGTGGATGCCCCGATAGCCCCCGCCGTGCCGTTGCCCAGCGTTGCCAGCGAGGACATACAGGACTGCATCATCACCAGCAGCAGGAACACCGCCACAAACAGCAGCGCCCCCACGGGATGCCGCTTGACGAAGCCCACGACCCGGGCCGCCAGCTTTTCCGTGGTGACTGCCGTTTTTTCGGCGGCCTTGGCTCCTTGCTTGGCGGCCTCCCGTGCTTGTTTGGCATATTGACGCTTGATCTTCTGCTTTTGGATCAGCCGGGACAGGGTGTTGCCTCGCATTTCCGGGTGCTCCTGGGCGGCCATACGGTAGTGATAGTCCAACCTGGCCTTGATGTGCCTGGACTCGGCCTTGCGGACAGCCTTGGCCGGGTGTTCCCGGATTTTCTTTTGCACAAACCGCTTGCCGTGGCGCAGGGCGGACTCGCCCACCAGCTCGGAACGGTGAGCGCCCTCGGTGCCCACATTGTCCTGCTCCACCTCGAAAATCTTGCCATGCACATAACCGTGAACGCCGCCGCCCACCGTTCCGGCCACCCGACGAACCGGGCCGGGCGGCTTGGGCGGCTTCTGTTTCGCCAGCTTTTCCTTGGCCTTCTCCAGCTTTTCACCCCGCTTTTCCATGCGGAGCTTGCTGGCGGCGGTCTGCTCCTGCTGGCTCTTGTGTCGAAACTTGGACTTGGGGGACTTCGGGACATTTTGTCCCGAAGTGGCCCCGGCCTTATTCGTCTTTTCGTTCATGGGCCATATCCTCCGGGCGGGTGGTCAGCAGGTTATAGATTTCTCCCTTGGGGAACCGATCCACAAACGGGATGGTCACATTTCCATAGAACAACAGCCCCTCGCCAGAATTGGAGTGGGTGATGTAGGAGAGCTGGTGCTCGGAAATGCCCAGCTGCTTGGCGAGGATCGCCCGGTCACTTTGGGCCTGCGACAACAGGATCAGAAAATCCGTGTTGTCCAGAATGTTGGAGATGGCCGGGCTTGCCAGCAGATCTTTCACATTCTGCGTGAGGGCGCTGGGGACACAGCCCTTCTTGCGGAGCATCTTCCACACGGCCACAAAGTAGCTGGCGGTGAGCTCGTCCCGCAGCAGGATATGGAACTCGTCAAAGTAGCACCATGTAGCGATCCCGGCCTTGTGGTTGGCGTTCACCGCCGCCGTGACAAACTCGTTGGTGGTGTGCATGGCGATCTTGCGGAGGTTTTCGCCCAGCCCTTTGAGAACGATACACACCACCCGGGAATTGAGGTTCACATTGGTGGGGTGGTTGAACAGGTTGAGGGAGCCGGTGCAGTAGAGCTCCAGCGCCGTTGCCACACGGCGGGCCTCCGGCTCCGGCTGCTTCAAAAGCTCCTCGTACAAATCCTGCAACAGCGGCGTTTTTGCCGTTTCCAGCCCCAGCGCCATTTCCCGGTACACCAGCCGCACACAGCGGTCAATGACCGTCTTTTCAATGGGCTGCAAGCCCTCCCGTCCGCCCACGATCAGCTCGCACAGGGACAACAAAAAATCCGCCTTCATGGAAAGCGGACTTTCATCGTCGTTGGCGTTCATCTGCAAATCCATAGGCGAAATGTGATGGGGGCTGTCCGGGGCGATGTCGATGACCTGTCCGCCCAGCCGCTGCACCAGCGGGGCATATTCGCCCATCGGGTCTACCACGATGATCCGGTCATTGGTGGCGAGGAACACATTGATCAGCTCCCGCTTGGCGGCAAAGCTCTTGCCGGAGCCCGTGGAGCCGAGGTACATCCCGTTGGCCGATTTCAGCTTCTTGCGGTCAGCCATGATGACATTGTGGGAAAGGGCGTTCATGCCGTAGTAGAGCGCCTGCCCTCCCATGCGGAGCTCCCGGGTCATAAAGGGAATGAAGATGGCCGTGGAGCTGGTGGTCATGCCTCGCTGGATCTCGATGCCGTTATACCCCAGCACCAGCGAGGACACGAAGCCTTGCTCCTGCTGCCAGTCCAGCCGCTTCAAGGCGCAGTTGTATTTCTGTGCGATGCCGCCCACGGTGAACACATCGTTTTCCAGCCGCTGCCGGGTGGGTGCGATGTTCACCACGGTAAAGGTCAGCAGAAACATCCGCTCGTTGCGGGATTGGAGATCGGCCAGCAGCTCTGCGGCGTCCTTGGAAAAGGTAATGAGATCAGGGGGCAAAATCTCCATATCGTACCCGGCCCGCACCGCCTTTTTCTGCTCCTCGGCCTTCATGCGGCCAATGTCAGAGATTTTCCCCTTGATGGTCTTGATGGCTTTGAGCTGATCCACCGTCTGAATATGCAGCGTGACGGTCAGCTCGGCGTCCAGCTCCAAGATTTCCGCCAGCAGCTTGTCCGAGAGCTCCGACGCTAAAATCTGCAAGTAAGACGCAGCGCCCCACGACTGGCCCACCCGGAAAGTTCGGGATTGCCGGAAGTCGAAGCTGTCCGGGGCGATATAGTCCTTTGTTCCCATGCCGTGCTGGGGAATGTCCTTCCACGAAAAGCGGAACGGCTCCCGGCTCCCCGGGTGCATCTGGCCGTGGAGCACCGCCAGACGGTCACGGCCATCCAAGGGCTGGGACTGCACCCCCAGCCGTTTGAGGTTGCCCATGACATCGGCCTCCACACGGCCAAGCCGGGGCCGGGCCTCGGCCACGCTGCCAGCAGGCAGTCCAAAGGTGATGTATTTGGTGCGCTCAATGCCGTTGTTGCTCTTGGCGATCTGGCCTTTGAGCATCTCCACATATTCATGTCGGATGCTGTTGAACTCGTCCTCCTGTTCCGGGATATTCACCTTGTAGCGGTTGGTGCTGCGGGAACGACGGTTGACAAAGGAGAGCTGAAAGGGCAAGGAACTGTCAAAGTAGTTGAGAAACGAGCTCCACCCGCCGAAGATAGCGGTCTGATCCTCGGTGGACGCCACGGCGTAGTTGATGTCCTCATATTCCACGGTCTTGGTGTAGAGCCCGCCGGGGAGCTGACAGATCCCGTCCGGGTGCATCGCCACATAGGGAATGGTCTGCTGGGCGGACACCACCGCCCGGCGCTCATTTCTTTTTGCGTTTGGTTTTGTTTTGGCTGCGTTCAATAGACTCCTCCTTTCCCGTGAATGGAGCATAGATATTCTGTGTCCGATAGGGCCGGATGCCGGGGCGCAGGAACTTGGTGTTGATCATGTTCCGCAGCACCTTTTCAAAGGGCAGCCCGTCCTTTTCATACATCGCCATGAGAAAGGCCGGGAGCATGATCCCCAGCATGACGAACAGCGCCCCGGTGTTGCCGATGGCACCACGGGTCAGCAGATAGGTGGGAACCCCGATAGCCGCCCCGATCCCGAAGCAGATCAGCTGCCGCTTGGTGAGGTTAAAGGCAATCTTGGTTTTGATTTTGGACAGGTCATTGGGGACATTCACATAGGGCATAGATCAGCCTCCTTTGAGGAGATTCTGGGCATAAAAAAAGAAAGCCTGACAGGCTTTCTTTTTTGTGTGAAGTATCATTTGTTAAAATATTGAATTTGAAGTGCAGCAGAGATAGGCGTTCTTCCAAAAAAGTCCAGTGATCTTTTGCACTCCCATGGCTTGCTACTGTAAATGTCGGTATATCTAATTTCAACACTGCATTTTTTTAGCAGATTACGAAAAGCTAATAATTGTTCTCTTTTGGAATTCTCGATTCGCAAGAGTGTTATGCTACCTCCTGGCGGAATGGTTCTACCTGTAATATCCTCGACAAAATCGGTAAAAGAGTGCATATTAGCAGTCCTGCCACTATTCTTTCCTTGTACTGTAGCCTCATAAGGGATAAGATCCACTAAACTATTGGATGACATCAATTCATGAAAATAACTGCAGGTACAGTTAATACTTGATACGATTGCAGGTCCGACACCATTGTTATCAACCCGAACATACAAATCGTCCTCATAATCTCCTAGCACAATATTAAGTATGGGCCGAACACTATTTTTGTTGTGTTCTTTCTGTGAGCGGTATGTATTTATAGATATAATGATTGCAACCACAGAAAGCACAAGAGAAAAAAATGAAGTTCCGACGTCAATCCAATTTGTTGGCTGTACGACGTGAGCAATGATCTCTTCCATATAGAACCACCATCCTTTTATGCTCTAATATACAATATACATTAGAACATAAAAAACGACAATACCCGACAGTAGGCTCAATCACACACTTTTCTCACCGCAGGTTATAGCCAGCCGCGCCTGTCCAATAGCTCCGTGGCAGGATTGAAGAACACCGGGACAGTTTTAAGACAGATGAAATGGCGACCCACATTCAAAGCTGCCACCACCGTTGTGCCGGAACCTTGCCGCACAAATTTCCCGTAGTTGGTACTCATGCCGCTGCTGGTGTGCGTCCGGGTGTATGGCTTGCCGTAGGTGAATTGCGGATGATAGACTGGGGACTTCTGGTAGAACACCAGAATGTTCTCCGACTTTTTCAGCGGGGCTCGGTTGGCGTTGAGAAAACCCGTTCCCCGTTCCTTGTACCATACCCACTCATAGCGGAGCATGGGCAGGTTGGACGCTCCCAGTACCTTGTCATAGGGGCATTGGGCAAAGAATAGCACCGCCCCGTTGGGCTTGACCGCCTATTTCACCGCCTCCCACAGCTCGGGGAGCGGCAGCGGCACATCCCAGTAATTCCGGGTGGTACCGTAGGGTGGATCGGTGAGCAGAAGATCAACCGAGTGCCGGGGCAGGGACAGCAGCCCCTTGATCCCGTCCATAAGGTACAGGCCCTCCGCCATGTTTGGGACATTTTGTCCCGAAGTGGCTTTATCGGTCATGCCCGGACTCCTTCACCGCTGCCTTGGCGGGGCGGGCGGCGTTGTCCCGGGCGGCCTGAGTGCGGCCCTCGGCCAGCCGCTGGGCAATCGACCTTGCGTCGTTCTCGCCGCCCAGCAGCTCCCGCTTTTTCAGCACTTCCTCCGTTTCCGCCATGAAGCGGTACACATCCGCCTCGGAAAATTCCTCCGGGGCTTTTCCATTCCACAGGGCCGTTCCGTCCGGCCCGTATCTTCTTGGCATACAACACCCCTTTCTTAATGAGCACTAAAGATGCTCCGGGCAATCGTCCCCGTTTTGAACAAACAGAAGCACAACAGCACCGTATACCCCACACAGCCCCAGATGGCCCCGATGGGGTCGCTGCCCGTGGCAATCCCTTGAATGAGCACCGCATAGATGGCGACGCACACAAGGATCAGCATCCCTTGGAATCCCACGGCAAACAGGGACTTCAAGTAGTTTTGGCCCATGCTGCCCAGCTCCCGGTTGGAGAGGGTCGCCACGGGCAGCGGAGCCAGACTTGTGAGCAGGTAAATCTCAATCATGCGCCCATAGACGATGACGAAAATCACGATGTTCAGCGCCCACATGGTTACATGAATGAGGAACGATTGGAGCCACAGCCCCAGCAGAGCTCCAAGGCTCATGGTTTCCAGACTTGCCTCCAGCGTGTCGATCATGGAGGAAGAAATGTCCGTTGAGCCCTGCACGATCCCGGCTGCGATGGCGATCATGCTTTGGGACACATCAAACACCGCCATAACGATATTGAATGTGTTGGACAGAATGAGGATGGCCGCAGCCGTTTTGAAAATCCACTTGAAGAAAATCCAGTAGTCCAGATCGTGCAGGTTATTTTTCTCAATAATGAGCTGGATCAGCTCATAGGTGGCAACAAAGGTCAAGACCAGACCGGCAATCGGCAGTATCACCGTTTCAGAAAGCTGCCGTATGAGGGAAAAGACCCCGGCGTTCCACGCCGCCGGGGTCGTCCCCACTTGCACCGCAATCTCTCCGACACGGGTATTGACCGTATCAAAAAGCCCCGTGAGGTTGCCCATGATCCCCTCGATCAGAAGCCCTTTTAACCAGTCTGTCAGCCAGTCGGTGAGAAATCCCATAAGCTATCGCCCTTAAAACAGGCCGGACAGCAGGGGGATCAGGGTGGTGCCCAGCACGATGATGCCGCCGCCCGCCATAAGCTGTTTTATCCCCAATTAGGTGTAAAACTCTGCTCGATGGCGGGCGGCGGCGT
>OOBN01001179.1_pt1 | contig 20004 bp, 18 predicted proteins | sample 1671091 | NCBI WGS metagenome assembly OOBN01 (sample SAMN06348121, study PRJEB24527) | human gut metagenome | biome: human gut; feature: ankylosing spondylitis patient; material: feces | host: Homo sapiens | place: China | collected 2015-10 | reverse complement strand
TGGAAACGCTGCAATTAAAAAACAATTCGGATCTGTGCCTTTGCCGCTCGGATCCGAATTTTTTAAAAGTTTACAAATTATACTTTAACTCAGCGGCTCATAAGTGGTAATATATAAGAAAATAGCTTATGGAGAATTGCGATGACAAAGAAAATACTTAATAAAAAGCAAAAAATCGTCATCAGTATCGTTGCTGCGGTGCTTATTATAGCCATCGGCATATCCGTCTATGTTGTGATAAGTAAAAAAAGCCGAACCACGGTTGCGCTGGCGGAAGTCACCGTAGGCGATATTACGGAAACGCTCAAGCTTTCCGGCACCGTTAATTCCGAGAATCGGGCATCGCTTGAGATTCTGGACGGAACTTATGTCAAGAGCGTCAACGTCAGAGTCGGCGACGCGGTGAAAAAAGGTGATGTGCTTGCGACGTTTGATACGAGCTCGCTCGGCAATGTTGTGGCGCAGAAGCGCGATAATTATAATGCCGCCATGTCGCAATATAAAAAGTATTCCGCAAATGCAAGCGCCTCATTTTCTCAGCTTGAATCGCTTTCAAAGCAGATAAAGCAAAAGCAGAAAGAGGTAGAGGAGCTGCAGAAAAAGGTCGATGCGGCAAAGCCCAAGAATGACACGCCGGAGACTGTTTCTCTGAAAAAGCAGCTCACCGAGCTCCTCGGAGACAGTAAGCTTGCCGGAGAAATAGTCGACAGAATCTTTTCGTCGGGTACTCAGACCTCGGAGATACTGCAGCATCTCGAGAATATAATTAACGGCGCGAACAATCAGATTTCGTCGATACTCAAGCTCCTTTCGGTTTCCGACGAGGAAAAGCAGCTGATATCGGCGCAGCTTGAATTGGTTGAGCTCAAAGCGCGGCAGGGGATACTGAAGCTCCAGTCCGGTGATACTTTAGCTTCGCTCTATCTCTCGGTTGCCGAATCAGCGAAGGAAGACTTAGACAAAACCGTCGAAGCCGTGAATGCGCTGAAAAAGGGCTGGATAGCCGAAACCGACGGAGTTGTCAGAGAGATAAATATCGTCGCCGGAGAGACGTATCACACCCCCAAAGGTAACGCCTCTGTCTCGCTTGATGACATTGACATATCCTCTCTTCTTTCTTCCGTAACCTCCGATACCAAGGATTTTTCCGGAATCTTAAGCCAGCTTTTTCCGGGCACTCCGGGCGGTATGGTCATTGAGTATTATCCGCTTTCTGCTACATTCAGCGTCAGCGGCAAGGATATATATAAAATCAAGCTCGATCAGCCTGTCGAGGTGACAGGCGCGATCGGCAAAAAATTCAGCGGTTATGTCAGCTTTATAAGCCCTATAGCTTCGGAATCAGGCACAATGAGCATAACCTCGATTCTCGGCTCTGCATCGGGCGGCAGCGAGGTTGAGGCCAAGGCCATGATCGAGCAGCCCGACAAGAGCATAATAATCGGACTTTCTGTTGACATGAGCATAGATGTCGAAACTCAGAAGAATGCAACCCTTATTCCCGTCGAATCGATTCAGTATGAGGACGGCAAGTCTTATGTTTATCTCTATGACGCCGATTCGAGAACCGTTAAGAAAACGGAAGTTACCACTGGGCTCTTTGACGGAGAGCGTTATCAGATACTTTCCGGCTGCTCGGCAGGGGATAAGATAGTCAAGATACCGTCCGAAAAAATCGAGGACGGGCAAAAGATATACGCAAAATAATGGCTTTGACACTTTTTATAAATATAAATGAGCTGACCGACGAGCAGTACAGCCGTGAAATGGATTTTCTCTGTCCTCATAAGTGCGAGCGCGTTTCAAAAATGCGCTTCGAGGATGACAGAAAGCGCTCGCTTGCCGCGAATCTTGCGGCGAGACGAGCGGCGGCCGATTTTCTGGGACTCGAGGAGGACGACATAGCGATAACCTGCGACGGCGACGGAAAACCGCTGTGCGACGGATGCTTTATTTCACTCAGTCACTCCGGCGACTATGCGGTTTGCGCGACAAGTAGCTTCCCGATAGGCGTAGATATTGAGAAAAAGCGCGAGATAAATCCGATGCTCGCAAAAAAAATCTGCGTCAGCGACGCCGAACGCGAATACGCCTCCGATAATCAGAAGCTTTTAATGCTCTGGTCCGTCAAAGAGGCCTGCTTCAAGGCGCTGAGCCCGCAGGTCTATACCGTCGGCGATATAGTGCTCGAAATAACCGAAAAAGGCTTTGAATGCGGCGGGATATCTTTCATAGAGACGGGAATTGTACATAAAGACTACGTTTTTTCGCTTGCGTCAGTCTAAAAATTTCAATAAATACTTGCATAAATAAGAAACAGCAGTTATAATTATTCTATTATCATTTGGAGGTTCATTATGAATTTAGTACAGTTTTTAAACCTTGCCAGCGGTACAGCTGCAAACGGTGCGAATGCCGGTAAGAGCCAGATTTCCCTTATCGTCATGATGGTTCTTCTGTTCGGCGTCATGTATTTTGTCATGATCCGTCCCCAGAAGAAAAAGCAGAAGGAAGAGCAGCAGATGCGCGACAGCATCGAGGTCGGCGATGAGATCACCACCATCGGCGGCATCGTCGGACGCGTTGTCACCGTTAAGGATGATTCTATTATTATCGAGACCGGCGCTGACAGAAACAAGATTAAAATCATGAGATGGGCTATCAGCACCAACAACACCGCCAACGAGAAGCTTGAGGCCGAGAGAGCTGCGGCCAAGGAAGCTCAGGAGGCGGAGAAGGCCGCAAGAATGGAAGAGGCCAAGGCGAAGAGCAAGGCAAGCCGCAAGAAAAGCAAGAAGAACAAGGATACGGATGCCGAGTAATCTGACATAAAATCAGACTTCCCCTCATACCTTTTAACAAACGGTATGAGGGGGATTTTTTATGCCTGCAAAAAGGGGAGAGAGAAAAGAGCCGAACGCAAAAAAAACGCTGCTGATAAGTCTGCTCATAGGAAACTCGCTGGGTGTCGCAATATTCTTTATACTGCTTTCTATAGCCTCGGCGGTGATACTTAAAAAAGGCGTTTCATCGGGAGCTTATACGCCTGTTTCAATAATTTGCTCTGGCGCTGCGGCGCTTATGGCCGGATTCATATCCGTGTGCCCGATAAGAAAGAACGGGCTTTTGTTGGGACTTTGCTCGTCCGTTCTGCCTGTTGCCTGCGTTGTTATATCCGCCGCGGCAGCGGGAGGCGGTGTGAGCATAAAAACTGCGATTGCGGCGGCGGTTGCGGTCGCGTGCGCCTGTGTGGGCGGTATACTTTCGGCAAACATGAAAAAGAAAACGCGTTGACCGTGCCGCAAGGCGCGGTTTTGTCTTGTAAAATATAAAAAAGATGGTATAATATATTAAGTATTTACATACGAGGAGGAAAACAAATCATGTCCAAAGAAAAGTATTATATCACAACTGCGATCGCTTACACATCGCGTAAGCCTCATATAGGTAATTCTTATGAGATAGTTCTCACCGATGCCATAGCCAGGTATAAGCGAATGCAGGGATATGATGTGTTCTTCCTTACCGGTACAGACGAGCACGGCCAGAAGATAGAGGAATATGCGCAGGCCGCCGGTGTTTCTCCCAAGGAATATGTCGATAAAGTGGCGGGGGAGATACGCAGCATCTGCGATTTGCTCAACACCACCTATGACAAGTTTATCAGAACGACAGATGACTATCACGAAAAGGTAGTTCAGAAGATATTCCGAAAGCTTTATGAGCAGGGCGATATCTATAAGAGCGAGTACGAGGGAATGTACTGCGTACCTTGCGAGAGCTTTTTCACCGAGTCTCAGGTCGTTGACGGCAAGTGCCCGGACTGCGGCAGAGAGCTTGTTCCGACAAAGGAAGAGGCATATTTCCTGAGAATGTCGAAGTATCAGAAGCAGCTTGAGGATTATATCGAGGCTAACCCCGACTTCATTTATCCCGAGAGCCGCAAAAAAGAAATGGTCAACAATTTTATAAAGCCCGGCATTCAGGATCTCTGCGTTTCGCGCTCGTCCTTTAAATGGGGCGTTCCGGTTGACTTTGATGACAAGCACGTTATCTATGTTTGGATAGACGCTCTTTCAAACTATATTACCGCCCTCGGCTACGACCCCGACGGCAGCTCCGAGCTGTTCAATAAGTACTGGCCTGCCGACGCTCATATCATAGGCAAGGATATTCTCCGTTTCCACACGATTTATTGGCCCATCATGCTTATGGCTCTCGGCCTTGAGCTGCCCAAAAAGGTGTTCGGTCATCCGTGGCTGCTCTTCGGAACGGACAAGATGTCAAAATCAAAGGGCAATGTTATATATGCCGACGACCTTGTGAGACATTTCGGCGTCGATGCGATAAGATATTATCTGCTCTCCGAAATGCCCTATGCAGCCGACGGCTCCATAACTTATACCACTATAATCGAGCGCTACAATTCCGAGCTTGCCAACACTCTCGGAAACCTTGTTAACAGAACCGTTGCGATGTCCAACAAGTATTTCGGCGGCGAGATATTAGCTCCCGAAGCGCCGGAGGCTGTTGACGATGACCTCAAAAACACCGTTCTCGGCAGTGTGGCGACGGTTGAAAAATGCATGGACGATTTCCATGTCGCAGATGCCCTTGAGGCTATTTTCAGCGCGGCAAGACGCAGCAACAAGTATATCGACGAGACAACGCCGTGGCTGCTTGCAAAGGACGAGGACAAGCGCGCAAGGCTCGGGACAGTGCTCTATAATTTGCTCGAGAGCATAAGAATAATTGCCGTTCAGCTCAAGCCCTTTATGCCCGAAACTTCGGACAAGATACTCGAGCAGCTCAATACCGACATATCGTCCTATGAGAGCATTAAATCCTTCGGTGCGTTAAAAGCAGGCGGCCATGTCGGAACGGCAACTCCGCTCTTCGGCAGAATCGACGCCGAAAAGATGCTTGAGGAGATAGAGAAGGAGACCGCGGTATCCGAGGCGGCGCTTGAGAAAAAGAAAGAAGAAATACCCGGTGTCGCAATGATAGGCATTGACGATTTCGCAAAGGTAGAGCTTAAGGTAGCAAAAATTAAGGACTGCGTGCCCGTAAAGCGCGCAAAGAAATTGCTCGAGCTGACTGTTGACGACGGCAGCGGACTGCGTACCGTTGCGTCGGGAATTGCCAAGTGGTACAAGCCCGAGGATTTGGTCGGACGCAATGTAATTCTTGTCTCCAACTTAAAGCCCGCTAAGCTCTGCGGCATTGAAAGCTGCGGAATGATTCTTGCGGCCGATTGCGAGCAGGATGATGTCAAGGTGATATTTGTTGACGATATCCCGGTCGGAGCAAAGATAAGATGATAGATAATATTTTTGACAGCCACGCCCACTACGACGATGAACAGTTTGACGGCGACAGGGACGAATTGCTTCAGTCCTTGCCGTCGAAGGGCGTCTGCGCTGTTATAAACTGTGCAAGCGACCTCAAAAGCTCCGCAACCTCTGCGGAGCTTTCTGAAAAATATCCGTTTTTCTGGTGTGCCTGCGGAGTTCACCCGCACGAGGCCGAAAAAGAATTAAAAACGGCTGATATTAACGAAATAGAAAAAAGAATAGTTAATTTCACGGAAAAGAAAAAATGTGTGGCAATAGGGGAGATAGGGCTTGATTATCACTACGATTTTTCGCCCAGAGAGCTTCAAAAGGAGATATTCGAGCTCCAACTGAAGCTTTCAAAGGAACTGGATCTCCCCGTTATAGTTCACGACAGGGAAGCGCATGAGGATACAATGACCTTGCTCAAAAAATACAGGCCGAAAGGCGTTGTGCATTGCTTTTCCGGCAGCGTTGAAATGGCTCGGGAAGTTTTGAAGCTCGGAATGTATATCGGTCTCGGAGGAGCGGTTACTTTTAAAAATGCGAAGAAGCCTGTTGCGGTTGCCGCTGAAACCGACATAGACAGGATACTGCTTGAAACCGACTGTCCTTATATGGCGCCGGTACCGTTCAGAGGAACGAGATGCTCGTCTGATATGATTGCATATTCCGCGCAGACGATAGCGAGCGTTAAAAACATGGATGTGCAAACACTTGTCGATGCCGCAACCGAGAATACAAAGCGGCTGTTCGGGATAGAGTTTTAATTCTATGCGAAAGGAGAGTGCCGAAAGAAACAGCAGAAATTATACAAAATAAATGTTTTGTATAATTTAGGGGAGTTGAAACGGCTTAAATGCGTTTTTACTGCTTTCTTTCGGGTTTATATGAAGCCTGAGAATTTTGTATGTCTGCCGCGCTTAGTGCGCGATTATCTGAATTATCTGTCGAGTGTTAAAGGCAAATCACAGCTGACAGTTTGTGAATACGCCTCTGATCTTCGGCTCTTTTTCGCATACATGCTCAAACAAGAAAATCTTTCACAGTACAAAAACACTCCCATAGATGAAATCGATATTTCAAAGCTGGACATAGATTTTATCTCCCTTGCACGTATACCCACGGCCTACGGATTCCTCGAATACTGCCGTTCCGAGCGCGGCAACGACACCGCTGCAAGAGCCCGTAAAGTTGTCTCCATCAAACGATTTTACCGCTATCTTAAAGTTCAAGGATATATTGACGAAAATCCCATGCAGGACTTGGAGTCGCCTAAAATAAAGAAATCGTTGCCCAAATATCTGTCCCTTGAACAGGCTGTAAGCTTACTTGAGGCTGTAGACGGAAAAAATAAGGAACGGGATTACTGCATTTTAGTTCTTTTTATGAATTGCGGAATGCGTCTCTCAGAGCTTGTTTCGATTAATTATTCTGATATAAAACCTGATAATACAATTATAATAACCGGAAAAGGAAATAAACAACGCACGGTTTATTTAAATAACGCCTGTTTGAACGCAATAAAAGATTATATGAAAGTGCGTCCGGTAGACGGTGTTAAAGATAAAGATGCGCTGTTTCTCAGCAACCGTAAGACGCGGATAAGCCCGAAAACCGTTCAGCATATAGTTGACGAATATCTTGAAAAATCAGGTCTCAGCGGTCAGGGTTTTTCTACTCACAAGCTCAGGCATACTGCTGCAACGCTTATGTATCAATACGGCCATGTGGATGTACTCCAGCTAAAAGAAATTCTCGGGCATGAGAATTTATCAACAACCGAGATTTATACTCATGTAGTTGACGAACAGCTTCGCAGTGCCGTTGATTCCAATCCTTTAAACAAAGTAAAAATAACCCCAAAAACGGCAGACGAAACCGACGGCGAAAGCTAAAAGCCGAACAGCTTGCAAAAAAGTCTGCTTGCGGCGGCATCCGTTACGGCTGCTATAACTACCAGAATACATATTATCAAAAAACGCATACAGTAAATTTTTATGCTCCCCTCCCCTCTTTGCGCTTTAGCCGAAGAAAGTGAGAGGAGCATTTCATATGACGAGTTTATTCCGGCGCTGCAAGCGAGCAGCAGTGCAAAAACAGCCGGTATAAGCCCGGGATATATCACCAAAGCGCAATAACCGAGTCCGCGCAGAGCGAAATTCGAGTATAAATACCCCGACAGCATTCCTATACCCACGCCTCTTATTACGGGCAGAACACATATAAGCGGCAGTCCGACCGCGCACAGCCCGAATACAAATACAGCGAGCATAAATGCGGCGTTGACGGCCAGTGAATTTATAAAATTCACTCCGAGTGATTGTGTGCCTTTGGAGCTTATATATACCGAAAACATATCGGAAAAAGAGCCGGAAAGATATCCGTCCGACTTTTTCACAGAAGCGGCACCAAATATCATTCCCGCCGCAAACAGCAGCATCATGAGCAGCATCCTGCGATTCTTTTTAAGCGAAGTTATAATACCGTTTCCGTATTCCTTTGCCGCCGCGTTTATGTCCATAGCATTTTACCTCCATTATTTTATCTAATAATATGAGGCTTTGTCCCGAAAAATACCAATGTCCCCGCAGAACTCTGCGAGGACATTTTTTGCCTACTATTCCGTTTTCGTTCCGTTCAATTTATTGACAAAATCCGACGGTTTTACGGTCATTTCTACCCACGCGGGTCTGAATCCGCTTTTTATCGCGTTTCCCGCAGACTTGATGTTTGACCATGCACAGCAGTAAAACGGTACTTTTCCGCACGCTGTGATCTCTAAAGCCAGTCTGCTCGTCAATGCGGCGGCAACGCCCTGTCTGCGATATTCCGGCAGAACATCAACCCCTATCTGCCACATCGTATCACAATCTGCGGAAGCACCCGCAAGCCCTATCAGACGATTGCCGTCATATGCGCCGACGCACAGTACATCTAAGCTTTTCCTGTCGGCGCACAGAGCGTTGCTCCACTGTGACGCATACAAAGCATTGAAGTCATCGGGATACATCACCCGAAGCTCATATCGGCACGAAAGCTCACGCAGTATATCCATGCGCGGCAGAAAGTACTCCGCCATGAAGCAAATTCGCATACCGTATGATTGAAAGGCATCGTTGAGGATGTGCAAATTCGGCGTTTCAAAGCAGTGTTCGGGTGCGAAGCGGTTTATATATGACTTCACGATATCCTTGTATTTCATGTCAACGGACGCGACAACATTATTCCCGTAGGACACAAGGTCGCATATAAACGGGAGATTTAAATATCTGCGCGCATCAGGGCTTGCAGTAGATTCGACAATAATATTTTGGCTCTTTTTGAAGTCCTCGGGCGCACAGCCGAGGTCTGTTGCGGATTGAGCCATGGCAACAGAAATAATTTTGCTGTTATTCATCAGTAAAATCCTGTCTTTGAAATGCAAACGCCCCTGATTTTCGGTCAGAGGCGTTAAATATTTTATTTCTTGAAGATATCATCCTGCTCAATAAGCTCGATTCCCGCGCCCTTGAGTATCTCGGAAGCCTTGTCGTTATCCTCAACTCTGATGATAACATAGGCATTGCCGACAGATGGCGTGATAAACGCATAGGCATATTCAACGCTTATCTGCTCGTCGGAAAGCACCTTGATAGCGCGCGCAAGTCCGCCGGGCTCATCGGGAATGATTATGCCGAGAACCTGCGTCGCGGAGGCGGTCATACCCTCGCTTCTGAGCGCTTCAACAGCGGCCTTGGGATCGTTGACTATAAGGCGGAGAATGCCGTAGTCCGAGGTATCCGCAACGGAAAGAGCGCGGATATCAATGCTGTTTTTTGCGAGAACCGCCGTTATATCGGCGAGTCTGCCGGGTCTGTTTTCGACAAAAACCGAAATCTGACTGATTGCCATTTGATTTTCCTCCTTTATATTTTTCTGTTATCAATAACTCTCGAAGCCTTGCCTTCGTAGCGCGGCAGAGAGTGCGGTTCAACAAGACGTACCTTTGCGGAGACGCCGAGGACGGACTGCATGGCACCGCAAATCTCCTTTTCCTTGGCCTCAATCTGTCTGACCGAGTCGGAGAACATATTGTCGGACATTTCAATGCATACGGTCATTATGTCAAGATTATTTGCTCTGTCAACTATAATCTGATAATTCGGAGCCATACCGAGTGAAAGAATGACGTGCTCGACCTGAGCCGGGAAAACATTGACTCCGCGGATAATGAGCATATCGTCGCTCCTGCCCTTGGGTCTGAGCATCGTGACAAGCGTTCTGCCGCAGGCACATTTTTCGTGCGTTATCGCGGAAATATCGCGGGTTCTGTATCTGAGAAGCGGAAGCGCTTCCTTGCCTATGCAGGTGAACACGAGCTCGCCGTATTCGCCGTCGGGCAGCGGCTTGAGAGTCACGGGATCGACTATCTCGGGATAGAAATAATCCTCGCATATATGCATTCCGCTCTGCTCGCAGCATTCAAATGCAACGCCGGGACCCGCTATCTCGGAGAGGCCGTATATATCATATGCCTTGATTTTGAGCATATTTTCAAGCTGTGTGCGCATATTTTCGCTCCACGGCTCGGCACCGAAAATACCTATTCTAAGCGGCAAATCGGCGGGATCGATATTCATTTCGTTGAGCGTTTCTGCGATAAACAGAGCGTATGACGGAGTACAGCAGAGCACATTTGAGCCGAAATCCTGAAGAATCTGCACCTGACGCTTTGTGTTGCCGGAGGACACGGGAATAGCCGTTGCGCCGAGCTTCTCCGCACCGTAATGAATACCCATACCGCCCGTGAAAAGTCCGTAGCCGTAGGAGACGTGGATGTAGTCCGAGGGCGTTGTGCCCGCAGCGGTAAGGGCTCTTGCCGCGCACTCCGACCAGCGGTCTATATCGCCTCTCGTGTAGCCGACAACAGTCTGCTTTCCGGTCGTTCCGGACGAGGCGTGAACTCTGACAAGCTCCTCTCTCGGCACGGCAAAAAGTCCGAACGGATAGTGATCTCTGAGATCCTGCTTTACGGTAAAGGGCAGCTTGCCGATATCGTCTATCGAATGTATGTCCTCGGGCTTGAGACCCATTTCGTCAAACTTTGCTTTGTAAAACGGAATGTTCTCATAGCATCTTTTTACGGTTTTTATCAGTCTTGCGCTCTGTATTGCGTGCAGATAATCGCGCGACGCTGTCTCAATTTCAGGGCTGAAATACTTTGCCATCGTATCATATCTCCTTTTGCTGACTGTATGCTTTTAATGCGTTTCAGCAGCTTTTTTCGTGCTCGTAGCCGAGGCGGAACGCCTCAAGGTTCATATCGAGGAACTTTTCGGGCACTGTGTTCCTTATGGCGTTTGTCCAGGTTTCGTAGCTTAATTGCATATGGCTCGCCATGGCGCCTATGAGAACAACATTGACTGCCTTTGCCGAGCCCGCTTTGACGGCGAGCGACAGCGCGTCAAGCTCTATCATAGAAGCTCCTGTCGCTTTTATTGCCTCTGATATGTTCTGCGGATACTCGGCCGCACCGGTTATGACCGGCATGGGGTCAATGCACTGGTCATTTACGACCAGCTTGCCTTCGGGCTTGAGGAAGCTGAGCCATCTTGCGGCCTCGAGCTTTTCAAATGCGAGAATTATATCGGCTTCGCCCTGCTCTATCGTGGGCGAAAAAACCTCGTCGCCGTATTTGACATATGTAACGACGGAGCCGCCGCGCTGGCTCATTCCGTGTATCTCGGAGACCTTGACCTCGTATCCGCTGTCTATGAGTGCGCTGCCGAGCAGTCTGCTCGCAAGCAGAGTACCCTGGCCGCCGACGCCGACTATCATAATTGATTTAACTGCCATTTCTCTCGCCCCTTTCTTATTCTATCGCACCGAATTTGCAAAGCTGCTTGCAGACGTCGCAGCCGACGCAAAGGGTGAAATCAATGTGAGCCTTGCCCTCTTTCATGCTTATAGCGGGGCAGCCGATCTTCATGCACATCTTGCAGGAGGCGCACTTGTCGGTATTGACCTTGACGGGAGGCTTGGTTTTAACGTATTTGAGGAGCACGCAGGGACGGCGGGATATGACGACCGACGGCTCGTCCGCTTCAAGCTCTTCTTTTATTGCTTTTTCGGTTGCGGCAAGATCGTAAGGGTCAACGACGACAACGCGGTTTATGCCGACTGCATGGGCAAGAGCCTCAAGGCTGACTGCTGTTGTCGGGTCGCCTTTTATGGTAAGACCGGTAGTCGGGTTCTGCTGATGTCCGGTCATGCCGGTGATACTGTTATCAAGGACGATAACAACGGAGTTGCTCTGATTGTATGCGATGTTTATAAGACCGGTGACACCCGAATGAATGAATGTCGAGTCACCTATAACCGCTACGCGCTTGTGGCTGCCGGATTCGTCAGCTTTGTTCATGCCGTGAAGCGCGGAGACCGACGCGCCCATGCATATGCAGGTGTCCATCATGCCGAGAGGCGCCATAGAGCCGAGCGTGTAGCAGCCGATATCGCCGCTGACATTGACCTTGAGCTTCTTGAGGGCATAGAACAGACCTCTGTGCGGGCATCCGGCGCAGAGTACGGGCGGACGCGCGGGAACATCTATATCCGCCTTGAGATAACTGTTTTCTTCGCCGAGAATGACCTTCTTTATCATGCTCTGCGAATACTCGCCCAGGAGTGTAAACTGCTCCTTACCGATAACATTTATTCCGATCTTGCGGCAGTGATCCTCTATGTAGGGGTCGAGCTCTTCAATGACATAGACTTTTTCGCACTCTGCGGCAAAGTCGCGGAGCAGCTTCTCGGGCAGCGGATAGAGGCAGCCGAGCTTGAGATAAGAGGCCTTGTCGCCGAGGGCTTCCTTGGCGTACTGATAGGCAATGCCGCCTGTGATAATGCCGATTTTTTTGTCGTTGTATTCTATCTTGTTGACACCGAGGTCAATCGCTTCGCTCTCGCCCCATGCGGCAAGCGCCTTGGTTCTCTCCTCGACTATAACGTGCTTTTTCTTTGCCATAGCGGGCATCATAACGTATTTCTGAGTGTCTTTAACATACTCCTTGAGCCCGTTGTCGACTCTCTCCCCTACCTCAACAAGGCTGCGGGAATGGGAGATTCTTGTTGTGAGTCTGATTATGACCGGAGTGTCGTAGCGCTCGGAAATATCATATGCGAGCTTTGTAAAAGAGAGACATTCCTGAGAATCCGCGGGCTCGAGCATCGGTATTTTGGAGGCCTTTGCATAGTTTCGCGAATCCTGCTCGTTCTGCGACGAATGCATACCCGGGTCGTCCGCAACGACTATGACCATACCGGCATTTACGCCCGTATATGAGAGCGTAAACAGCGGATCGGCGGCGACATTCAGACCGACGTGCTTCATGCCGCAGAAGGAACGCGCTCCGGCTATGGCTGCACCGCCGGCAGTCTCCATGGCGACTTTCTCGTTGGGAGCCCATTCGCAGTATATTTCATCATATTTGGCCGCACTCTCCGTCACTTCGGTGCTCGGAGTACCGGGATAGCTCGATGCCACGCGGCATCCGGCTTCGTAAAGACCTCTTGCGACGGCCTCGTTTCCTAAAAATAACTTTCTCATTCTTTGCCTCCGGGTTTATTTCTTCTCGTTTCTCAAATCGACAACTCTGTGTGCCTTGCCTACAAATCTCTCGAGCGTTTTGGGTTCGAGGAGACTGACCTTGCACTGTATGCCGAGGGTAGTCTGGAGATTGTGGATTATCTTTTTCTGAAGGCGTTCAATCTCGCCGTAGCTCTCAAGCAGAGATGCGTCGATGAGCTCAACGCGGACTTCAAGGGTATCGGCAAAGCCCTCACGGCGCACAACGAGCTGATAGTTTGCGCCTATCTGCTCTGTGCCTATGAGCACGCTCTCGATCTGCGACGGGAATACATTTACGCCGCGTATCTTGAGCATATCGTCGCTCCTGCCCTTGACCTTGTCCATTCTGACTCCTGTTCTTCCGCATTTGCAGGGAGAATAGTTGAGCCTTGTAATATCGCGGGTTCTGTATCTGAGAAGAGGAATGCCCTCTTTAGTCAGCGTGGTTACGAGCAGCTCGCCCGTTTCGCCCTCTCCGAGAGGCTCGAGCGTTTCGGGGTTAACTATTTCGGGATAGAAATAATCCTCGCAGAAGTGGAGGCCGTCGCGCTCCTCGCATTCGCCGGATACACCGGGTCCCATGAGCTCGCTCATGCCGTAGTTATCGGTAGCGAAAAGTCCCCAGCCGTTTTCTATCTGAGTTCTCATCTCGGGCGTGCAGCCCTCGGAGCCGAGCAAGCCGAGGCGAAGCTTATAGTCGCTCATAGGATAGTCGAGCTCTTTTGCAACTTCGCACATATAAAGAGCATATGACGGGGTTGCGACAAGGGCGGTGGTGCCGAAATCGCGCATATACATCAGCGCCTTTTCGGTGTTTCCGCTCGAATTGGGAATAACGGTAGCGCCGAGCTTTTCAAGTCCGTAGTGAAGTCCGAGCGCGCCGGTGAACATACCGTAGCCGAACGAAATCTGAACTATATCCTCATCGGTGGCACCCGCCGCCGCGACGATACGCGCAACGCAGTCCGACCAGATGTCAAGATCATGCCTGGTGTAGCCGACAACGGTGGGTTTTCCGGTCGTTCCGGAAGAAGCGTGAATACGCACCATATCCTTCATGGGCCTTGCAAACAGACCGAAGGGATAGTTGTCGCGCAAGTCGGCTTTCGTAGTCGGCGGTATATATTTTATATCGCTGAGACTCTTGATTTTGTCGGCGGTAACGCCCGCCTCATCAAGCTTTTTTGTATAGAACGGTACATTTTTATAGCAATAGTCAACCGTCCATTTCAGTCTTTCGAGCTGCAGTGCTTCCAATTCACTGCGCTTCATTGTTTCGATTTCCTTTTGAAAAAACATCTTGAAATCTCCCTCTTTTATGTTTCGACAGGGTACGCGAATTATTATAAATTATACCACTGTTACTCTTTTTCGACAATACCGTTGTAAAATAATTCGGTAATATTCTCATCCTCTTTGCCCGTTATCGCGCTGACGATGAAGCAGAGCGCGAGGGAAAGGAGCATAGCTATGCACGCGAAAAGCGGACCGAAACCCGCGAGAGATGCCGCTGTGACATTTTCGAGTTCGAACGCTGTGAGCAGCTTGCAGATTGCGGGAATTATCGCAACGCAGAAGCCTCCTATCATCGCCGCCCATGCCCCCTGTCTGTTCATGCGCTTCCAAAACAGCGCAACAACATACGGCGCGAGGAAAGAGCCGGAAATAATTCCCCATGAGTAGCTCATCATGTCGAGTATGGGCGTGTCGGTGTTGGCGACGACATAGGAGCAGATAATGAAAACGACGCAGAGAATTTTCGTGAGCGCGGTAACTTTTTTCTCTTTCATCTCGGGCTTCAGCACGCTCTTTACAAAGTCCATGGAGAAGGTGGAGCTTGCTGTAAGCGTTATGGAGCAAAGGGTTGAAACCGATGCGGCTATGAGCAGCACAAGCACGATTCCGAGCAGAATGTTCGGGAGGTTTGCAACCTTGAGCATATTGGGAACAATGTAGTCCTGAACAGGCTTTTTGAACGAGGCTATTTCGTCGGCAGTAAAGAATCTGTGGCAGAGAGAGCCGATAAAATATCCGCCTCCCGCAACGAGCAGAGCGAAAAATGTGGATATAACTATGCCGCGCTTTGCCTGCTTGTCGTCTTTTATGCCGAAATATTTCTGTATCATCTGCGGCAGTCCCCATGTGCCGAAGCTGGTCATGAGAACGGTTGCGATGAGCGACGCCGCAGCCTTAACTCCGAGCTTGGGAAATCCCTGCGCCGAGTGAGCGTATTCTCTGAGCCCCTCGATTCCGCCGACTCTGTCGCAGCGGATAACAAAGATTATAAGCAGCGTTATACCGAACATCATAACAATGCCCTGAACAAAATCCGCGCGCGCCTGAACGAGATATCCTCCGAGCAGCAGCAGAACGGCTGCGAGCACAGCTATAATTATCATGCATATTTTGTCGTCTATTCCGAGCAGAACCTCCGCAACCGAGGCGAGGCCCTTATAGACCGAGGCCGAATACGGAATCATAAAAATAAATATGACCATGCAGGCGAATATTTTCATTGCGCGGCTGTTGTATCTCAGCTCAAAAAACTGAGGCATGGTTTTTATCTTCAGCCTGTTTGAAACATCGCGCGTTCTTCGGGCAAGCACTCGCCACGCGAGCCATGAGCCGAACACCGCGTTGCCTATTCCCGCGGCTATGCCCCAGAGACCGTAGTTGAGTCCCGTACCGCCGGCGTAGCCGACAAACATGACTGCCGAAAAGTATGCGGTGCCGTAAGAAAGCGCCGAAAGCCAAGCTCCGGCGTTTCTTCCGCCGACGGTCAAGTCGGCTATGCTCTTCGATTTGCGTCCCGATACAATTCCGATTATCATCATAACCGCAACATATACCGCGATAGTTATCCAGACTGTGGCGTTTTCCATCCTAAAATTTCCCGCTTCCTGTTGTTTTTGTGCTTTAAAGCTTTTACCTGATAAAGTGCAACGAATATAATACAATAAAAAGCGGCATTTGTCAAGCTGTTTTACGTTATTTTAAAAAGAATTAAATATATCTCTGAAGCCCCCGCTCTTTTTCGGCGGCGTGCAGCATTCCTGCCGTTTCAGACACACCAATACGGTGTCTTCTCCTATTACTTTTATGTCTTCCCAGCATATGCGAATATCCTCTCCCCGCCCGAGCAGTCCCAAGCATTTCGGCCTGCCGAACACGATTATTGCCACAACTCTGCCCGAGCAGGTATCGACCTCGACATCCGACACGGGACCTAATATATCGCCGTCCTTTTGATTTATGACCTGCTTGTTTCTCAGATCCGTTACGCAGCAGTTCAAAAAAATCACCCCCAACGGCATTATATGCCGCCGAGGGTGCGTAGAATCACACGACATTCATCTCTCTTTTCAGGCGCTCTATAATCCTTTTTTCAAGCCTTGAGATATAGCTCTGCGATATGCCGAGCATATCCGCGACTTCCTTTTGGGTATATTCCTTGCCGCCGCCGAGCCCGAACCGCATTCGCATTATAAGCTTGTCGCGGTCGGCGAGAGTGTCCACGGTGCGCAGAAGCAGACTTTTTTCATCCTCCGCCTCTATTCCGCGGTTCACGGTATCGGGCTCGCTGCCGAGAATATCCGACAGCAGCAGTTCGTTTCCGTCCCAGTCCACATTAAGAGGCTCGTCGAGCGAAATTTCGTTTCTGATGTTGTTGGTTTTCCGCAAAAACATAAGAATCTCGTTTTCAATACAGCGAGAGGCATATGTAGCGAGCTTTATATTCTTTGACGGCCTGAATGTGTTGACCGCCTTTATAAGTCCTATTGTGCCTATGGATATCAGATCCTCTATCCCGACCCCGGAGCTTTCAAATTTTCGCGCTATATAGACAACAAGTCTCAGATTGTGGACTATCAGCGGTTCGCGTGCCGATTCGTCTCCCGCCTCAATTCGTTCGAAGATTTCTCTCTCCTCATCTTTTTTCAGCGGAGCCGGCAGTATATCATAGCCGTTTATGGAGTGTATCTCGCCTCGGTCTTTGCGGTTGAAAAATCGGCTTATGAATTTTCTTAATATGACTTTCAGCTTTTTCATTTTCGCGCTCTCCCCTTTTCGCTCTGTCAAAAAAATTGTTCCCGATAAGTGCCGAATATTCGCCCGCAGACAGCGAACCGACGTATATTGCGGCATATGTTTCATTACAAACAAAAGTGTCCTTGAGAGTTTTTACGGCTATACTGTCTGCTTTTATCGCCGGAAGCAGCCCGCTCCCGCCTATCGAACGGAAGCTTATAAACCTGACTCCGCAGCAGGCATTTGTATCTTCTTCTGTAAAATTATTGCGAACAAGCTCTTTTATTTCACCCGGCAAGACCGCCTCGACGGCTTTATATTCAAAAACTTATTTTGACCGTTGCCGTATGACTGTCGGGCGCATTTCGGCGCAGAAAATATGAAATGAGACGGATAACCGCGTAGCAGGCGGCAGATGTCAGCAGGAGCGTTGCGGCGCTTATATCAAAATAGACAGCTCCGTTTTTATATGTAAGTCCGTCGGGCTTGAACGCCAGCCATACGGCGAGCGTTATTCCCGCAAAAGCAAAGTTTGCCATAAGAAATCCGCCGCCCGCTCTCAAAAGCTCCTGCGGTGAGCGTATCGAAAACGCGATAAACAGCATTGCCGAAAAGCAGCCGACGCGCAGAGCTATCGAGAAAAACGGATTCATATCGGGTAGAAATATTATAAGCGAGTAGGCAGCGCCGACGCACGCGGAAATGAGCATACGCCAGCTTCGCGTCGGAGCTTTCACCAACAGTCCCGCGGCCGAGAGCATCAAGAAGTTGACGAGCAGATTTATCATCAGCAGTATATCGACATATATTACGTTGTTCATCCCGAGCCTCCCTAATCGATATGACTCAATTATAAGCCGCGCCAAAGGTCTTTTTTGTCAAATCAAAGGGTGAGAAAAATAAAAATGCCCCGCGCTTTAAAAGCACAGGGCACAAAAAGTATGTTTATTTAAGATTGTCAACCGCAGCGCGTTCTATCGCAAGACCCGCCTTGTAGCGCTCCATATATTTCCTGAAGCCCTCGGCGTCGTCCGGGTCGGGAGACACGCTGTCTCCGAGTATGTCGCCGAAAACGTTTGAATCAAGGAAGCTGTCAAGCGCTTCACCGTCGGCTCGGTTCTTCATATAAGACGCAAGTAAGGCTATGCCCCATGCGCCGCCCTCCCCGGCCGTTGACATGACGGCTACGGGCGTCTCGAGCACGGCAGCCATAAGCCTCTGACCCACAACGGGTGTCTTGAACAGTCCTCCGTGGCCGAGAAGTCTGTCAACGCGGACAAATTCTTTTTCCGTCAGTATATTCATGCCGAACTTGAGTGTCGCCATGGAGGAAAAAAGTATCGCACGGGCGAAGTTCGCAAGGTTCATTTTGCTGTCCGGGAGTTTTGTAAAAAGCGGTCTGCCGGCTTCAAATCCGGTAGTGTGCTCGCCGGAATAATAGTTGTAGGAGAGCAGTCCGCCGCAGTCCGCCGCACCCTCAAGAGCGCTGTTATAGAACATATCATAGAGCTTCGGCACATTGACGCTTCCGCTCATCAGCTCAACCGTCTCTTTGAGAAGACCTATCCATGAATCAAGGTCGGTGGTACAGTTGTTGCAGTGCACCATGGCAACGGGACTTCCGTCGGGTGTTGTCACCATGTCTATCTCGGGATATACTTTCGAGAGTGGCTTTTCGAGGACGATCATGGCAAAAATCGAAGTGCCTGCGGACACATTTCCGGTTCTCTGAGCAACACTGTTCGTCGCCACCATGCCCGTACCCGCATCGCCCTCGGGCGGACAAAACGGAATGCCGGGTTTGAGCCTTCCGGTAGGATCGAGAAGCTTTGCGCCCTCCTCCGTCAGCTTACCCGCGAAGTCTCCGGCGCAGCACACCCGAGGCATGATATCGCGGAGCTTCCACGGCAGCTTTTTATCGGCAATCCTCGAATCAAACTTCTCAGTCATGGCTTCGTCAAAGTCGAGCATCTTACTGTCTATCGGGAACATACCCGATGCCTCGCCTATGCCTATGACCTTTTCACCGGTCAGAGTGCGATGTACATAGCCGGAAAGCGTTGTAATAAAGTCGATTTTTGCTATGTGTTCCTCATTGTTAAGTATGGCGCGGTCGAGATGCGCTATGCTCCAGCGCTGAGGAATATTGAAGCCGAAAAGCTCCGAGAGCTCGGCTGCCGAACGCTCGGTAACGGTATTTCGCCAAGTTCTGAAGTCGGCGAGCTGCCTGCCCTCTCTGTCAAATACAAGATATCCGTGCATCATGCCGGAAATGCCCATGGCACCGACAGTAGTCAGTTCAATATCGTATTTGTTTCTTACATCCTCGGCAAGGGTTCTGTAGCATTCGCGCATACCCGTCCAAACATCGTTGAGATGATATGTCCAAATGCCGTTTTCGAGCTTATTCTCCCACGAATAGCCGCCGGACGCGATAACCTCGTTGTTTTCGTCGACGAGGATTCCCTTAATTCTCGTTGAGCCGAGCTCTATACCGAGCGACGTGTTGGCGCAGAGTATCGAGCTCTTTATTCTTTCAATATTCATACAGCACCTTCTTTTCTAATTTTTAAACAACAAAATTTTATCACATTAAACAAAAAAATAAAAGAGAAAAAGTAAAACTAATGCAATTTATATTGAAATAACCGCAGCACTATGTTACAATTATGAAAAATGCACGGAGGTGAACAGCTTGACCTATAAAACACTGAGCAAATATCGCGGAGTTCTTATGGGATTTGCCATTCTGTGGGTAATGTATTTTCATATTCCTATAAAATCCGTTACCGAAGTCGGCTGGTTCATTCACAGAATAGGCTTTTACGGAGTCGATATTTTCCTGTTCCTCTCCGGGCTCGGCGTATATTTTTCGCTGACGAAGCGCCCGAATGTGCTCGGATTTTATAAGGCGCGTCTTGCGCGTATTCTACCGGCTTATATTATAGTCGCCTGTGTTTCGTATTGCTTTTTGCGGCTCGATAAAGCGAGCGCGCTTGACTTTTTCTATTACATATCCGGCATAGGCTATTG
>OOBN01001161.1_pt1 | contig 20200 bp, 19 predicted proteins | sample 1671091 | NCBI WGS metagenome assembly OOBN01 (sample SAMN06348121, study PRJEB24527) | human gut metagenome | biome: human gut; feature: ankylosing spondylitis patient; material: feces | host: Homo sapiens | place: China | collected 2015-10 | reverse complement strand
ACTCTATGGTGAAAAAGCAGCTCCGAAACGACCGCAGTCGTTTCGGAGCTGCAAATATGATTTCCGCTGTTTATGCCCAGAGCGAAGCGGAGGGCATTCTAAATCGTCATCGTCGTATCTTTTCTGCACTCAAAAACTATGTTATACTATCCTCAACAGGAGGAACGGCAGAGCCTTTGTCCCCTCTGCCGCAAAAAGAGAGTTTATGGAACACCGCAACTGGAACAAAAACAACATCCGCACTTCCCTTTTGGGTTACGGCTGTATGCGTTTTCCCACCAAAGCCGACGGCACCATTGACGAAGCGCGCGCCGAAGCTTTGCTGAACACCGCTAAGGCCGCCGGTGTCAACTACTTCGATACTGCCTATCCCTATCACAACGGCCAGAGTGAGCCGTTTGTGGGCCGCGTGATCGCCAAATGGGACCGCAGCAGCTTTTATCTTGCCACCAAAATGCCGCTGTGGAAATGCAAAAGCCTGGACGATGCCAAGCGCATTTTTGAAGAGCAGCTGCAGCGGCTGGGCGTGGACTACATCGACTTCTACCTGCTGCACTCCCTGCACAAGGCCCGGTACGAAAAGGCAAAAGCCATGGGCCTTGTGGACTGGCTGTGGCAGCAGAAGGCCGCAGGACGCATCCGGAACTTTGGATTTTCCTGCCATGACAATTCTGCCGGATTTGAGTATATTCTGCGCGACCAGCCGTGGGATTTCTGCCAGCTGCAGTACAACTATCTTGACCGGGACGACCGTGCCGAGGAGATCTCCGGTGACCGGGGCTATCAGCTGACCGAAGAATGCGGCGTGCCGCTTATCATCATGGAGCCCATCAAGGGCGGCACGCTGGCATCCCTGCCTGCAGATGCCGCCGCACCGCTGCACGCCCTGCGTCCGGATGCCACCGATGCCTCCTGGGCGCTGCGCTGGGTGGGCAGCCACAAAAACGTGCATGTGATCCTCTCCGGCATGAGTGCTGAGAATCAGCTGACCGACAACCTTGCCACCTTTGGCCATTTTGAACCGCTTTCCCCCGCCGAGAATGCCGCTGTGGAAAGCGTAGCCAACGAGCTGCACCGCCGCATCAAGATTGGCTGCACCGGCTGCCGGTACTGTATGCCCTGCCCCATGGGGGTGGACATCCCGGACAATTTCAGCATCTGGAACAAGCTGGGCATGTTCGGCCAGAAGGACGCCATCAAAGCCCAGTGGACCACCTGCTTCCCGGACAGCGAAAAGGCCCTGCACTGTGTGCGCTGCGGTAAGTGCGAAGCCGTCTGCCCGCAGAAGCTGCCCATCCGCGATTCTCTGGCACAACTGCAAAAGGAGCTGGACGCACTGTAACTCCTTCCGTCATCGCTGCGCGATGCCACCTCCCTCAAAGAGGGAGGCCTTAAGGCCCCATCTCTGAGGGGGCTGTCGCCGCAGGCGGCTGGGGGAGTTTCATAATAAAAAAGACCGTCACACGTTTTTCGTGCAACGGTCTTTTTTATGCAGTTCTTACCACAGCCGGATGACCTTGATCACGCTTTCAGCCTTATCGCGGGCCAGCTCCAGATGGCGCTGCAGGGAATCTGCAGCACTGTCCCAGTTGTCGGCCAGAGCGGCATCCAGAATTTCCAGATGTTCGTCACAGGTCTGCTCCTGATTGATCATGCTCACCTTGCCGGTCATGATGCGGAAGCGGGTGTTCAGACCGGTGATGCGGTCATACGCCGAACGCAGGTACTTGTTGGGCAAAGTGCTCATGAGCAGTTCGTGGAACTCATCGTCCGACTCGCAGAAGTCGGTGATGCTGTCCGGGTGATGCATCAACTCGGCAAATGTCTCCAGCTGTTCCCGCGGGATGCCGCTGCCATAAGTACGCAGGGCGTAAGGCTCCACCAGCAGGCGCATCTCGAACATGCTGTGCACGTCCTCCTCGGTGATGCCGGAAACCATCAGGCCCTTCTTAGGCAGAATGGTGATCAGGCCTTCCTGCTCCAAGCGGCCAAGAGCATCCCGCATGGGGGTGCGGCTGATGTTGCCCATCTCGGCACAAAGCTTCTGCTCGTTCAAAAACTCGTTGGGCCGGTACTCGCAGTTCAGGATCTTGGTCTTAAGGTACTGGTATGCCTGCAGCTTCAGGCTCGTTTTGGTCTGCGACTCCATTTCTTTCATGTTCTGCACAACTCCTATTCCCTTTTCCCTTGCAAAGAAAAAGGTTCTTCTCCTATAATACTCTGGGGCGCATGCTTTCTAACTTCAAAGCATCTTGTATTCTTGCTGCAATCCAAGTAGTATTCCAGTTCTATTATTTCATAATAGGGCAATTATTACAATACTTTTTTGTGAACTTTAGCGCGTTTTATGTTTTATCTAATTTTTATGTCTCATTTTTGCCAAAATTAACAAGTTTTTTTGTGCTTGTAGCCAATGCCGCTTCTTTTGGCCCGGTTCTTTTGCATCCAATGCAAAAATATGCTACAATGTAAAAAATATTGAAAAGGGTGTGGATCTCTCTTATGGCACGAAGCGACGGCTACAATACCAAGACCCGTCAACTGATTTTAGATTATCTCATCAACAACCGGCAGCACGCGGTGAGTGCTTCCAACATTCTGGAGCATCTGGAAGAGCAGGGCGCAAGCCCCAACCCCACCACGGTGTACCGCTATCTGGACAAGCTGGCCGGGGAGCAGCGCATCATGAAATACGTTGCCGACAAGGGCGAAAAAGCCGTGTTCCAGTACGTGGACGAGGGCCGCCACTGCCGGGAGCATCTGCACCTCAAATGCGTGCAGTGCGGGCGCATCTATCATCTGGACTGCCACTTCATGGACGAGGTGCGCGCCCACCTGATGGCAGAGCATGGCTTTACCCTGCAGTGCGAGGGCAGCGTTCTGTATGGTTTGTGCCGCCACTGCGCCCAAAAAGAGGAACAGTCCGACTCTGATGGTCAAACCGCACAAAAATGCGCCTGCTGTGTTGACACGGACAAAAAGCCGTGATACAATGCATGCAAGAAAAAGCGTTGACCGGGAAAAGTAAGGTTTCAATGTCCTCTTTCAGAGAGTGCGGGTAGGTGGAAGCCGCGCAGAGAGCGAAACCCGAACGAACACCCGCAAGCTTCACCCTGAACCTGTTTATGCAGCAGTAGGGGCCGACGTGCGCCGCTCGTTATCGCGGCAGTGCTTTCAACGGGGAGAGCGCACAAAAGTGACTGGCATACTCTGTGTGCCGGTAATTTAGGTGGCACCACGGATACGGCAGCATATTCGTCCTAGCAAAATGGGATGAATGCGCTGCCGTATTTTTTTATTCACCAAGGAAAAAAGAGGGGTAAGAAATATGTGTTGTGTGATGGGCTACACCGGGCACGATCTGAGTGCCGCCAAGTTCAAAGAATATCTGCTGCGCACCGTGATGCGCGGCCCGGACGACCAGCGGGTGGTGGAAGGCCCCTTTGGCCTGATGGGCTTTGGCCGTCTGGCCATCATGGGTCTGACGCCGGAGGGCATGCAGCCGTTCTACCGCGGTGCCGACTGCGTGGTGTGCAACGGCGAACTGTACGGCTTCCGGTTTGAGAAGGAGATCCTCAAGCGCCGGGGCTACAAGTTCCAGTCCGACTGCGACTGCGAGATCCTGCTGCCGCTGTACTACGAGTACGGTCTGGACATGTTCCGCCACATGGACTCCGAGTTCGCACTGATCCTGTACGATTCCCGCAAGGACCGGCTCATTGCCGCCCGCGACCCCATCGGCATCCGGCCGCTGTTCTATGGCTACTCCAAGTCCAGCCACCAGATCGCTTTTGCATCCGAGATGCAGAACCTGATCGGCTGGTGCGATGACATCCGGCCTTTTCCCATTGGCAGCTACTACTGCGACGGCCGCTTCGTGCGCTATGAGGACATTGCCGACGTGCCCGCTCCCATGCAGGATGACATGGACACCGTGCTGACCAACATCCGCGAAAAGCTGATCGCCGGTGTGGAGAAGCGTCTGGACGCCGATGCCCCGGTGGGCTTCCTGCTCTCCGGCGGCCTAGACTCCTCGCTGGTGTGCGCCATCGCCGCCAAGAAGCTGGGCAAGCCCATCCGCACCTTTGCCATCGGCATGGATACCGATGCCATCGACCTGAAATATGCCCGTCAGACCGCTGATTATCTGGGCAGCGAGCACCACGAGATCATCATCAACCGCGACATCGTGCTGCAGAACCTGGAAGAGGTCATCCGCCTGCTGGGCACCTGGGACATCACCACCATCCGCGCCAGCATGGGCATGTATCTGCTGTGCAAGGCCATCCACGAGCAGACCGACGTCCGTGTCCTGCTGACGGGCGAGATCTCCGATGAGCTGTTCGGCTACAAGTACACCGACTATGCCCCCACCGCCGACGCCTTCCAGCAGGAGAGCCAGAAGCGCATCCGCGAGCTTTATATGTATGATGTCCTCCGCGCCGACCGCTGCATCTCCTCCAACAGCATTGAGGCCCGTGTGCCCTTCGGTGATCTGGACTTCGTCCGCTACGTAATGGCCATTGACCCCGAAAAGAAGCTGAACAGCTACGGCAAGGGCAAGTACTTGCTGCGCAAAGCCTTCGAGGGTGACTGGCTGCCGCCGGAGATCCTGTGGCGTGAAAAGGCCGCCTTCTCCGACGCCGTAGGCCACAGCATGGTGGACGACATCAAGGAGTATACCGAGAGCCTTTACACCGACGAGGAGTTCCAGCTCCGCCGGGCAAACTATTCGGCCCACTGCATGCCGTTCACCAAGGAGAGCCTGTTCTACCGCGAGATCTTCGAGAAATACTACCACGACCAGAGCCGCACCATCGTCGATTTCTGGATGCCCAACAAGGCATGGCCCGGCTGCAACGTCAACGACCCCTCTGCCCGTGTGCTGGCAAACTACGGCGCATCGGGGGTGTGATTTTTATTTTCGCTCTAGATGCAACAATTTTGCATCTAGAGTTTTTTGTGCAAACAAATAAGTTCAAAGAATTTCAGCAAATTCTAACAAGATTGATTTCAAAAAACAGCGGCCGCTTTCCCATTTGGAAAACTGCCGCTGTTTTGCTTTTTCTGCGTCTTGCACATCTGCTCCCAACATGCTACGCATTTTGCAGAAGGAAGTGGTCCCCAGCACTTTGCTGGATCGTCAAGTCGTTTTTTGTTGCGCTAAGGCGTCCCGGAATTCCTTCCATAGGCCGCTGCGCCCGGTCAAACGGTCCGCTGTTTCCTCGCCGAAGGTGAGTTTCAGCTTTTGATAGGCTTCCCGCAGATTGACCGGCCGGGACGTAGTGTTATGTGCATCCGATGCTACCACATCAATGACACCGCTGCTCAGCCAGCGTTCCACCCGCCGCCGCTTCCAAAAGCTGCCCGGCTCCAGCACCGTGGAACCGTTCATCTGGCAGGCCACAGGATACCGGGCCTTCAGCTTTTCCAGAAGGCCCCGCGATTCCAGGCAGCGGTAGCGCTCCACATGGGCCATCAGAATGGAGTAGCCGCACACAGCCACTTCTTCCAGCCCGTTTTCCAGCTCTTTGGCGGAAGTCTGCGGTAAAAACTCCATCAGCACCCAGTCCGTACCGGCCAGCGTGGGCAGGCCGTTTTCTCTGGCCGCATCCCGCAGCATGGGGTTGTACAGCAGCTCCGCACCGGGGTACAGCCGCAATCCATACCCCTGCTGTTGACAATAGTCCTGCGCTGCATCCAGGTGGCGCTGGTAGCGCTCCTGTGGAAACTCCTCCAGGCCCGGTGTTGCGTGGGTGGTGGCCACCAATGTGGTGATGCCGTTGGCGGCAGCTGCGTCCAGCATCGCCCGCATCTGTTCTTCCGTGCGGGCTCCATCGTCCACTCCATAGACCACATGCGTATGCAGATCTAAAAACTGTTCTGTCATGGGTTCAGCTCTTCTTTTCTCCTGCCTCTTTTTCGTAGGCCTTGTAATAACTGGAATAATGCGATTTGTAATAATACTTCTTGTTGGCAAAGCCCTCATAATCCACCTGATTGAGGATGGTGCCGAGGATGGGGCATCCCGTTTGTTCCAACTGGTTTTTTGCGTCGATCAGCTCCTGCCGGTGGACCTGATTGTAGCTCACCACCAGCAGAATGCCATCGCAGACCTTGGCGATCTCCGCAGCATCAATGACCACGCCCACCGGAGCCGCATCCACGATCACGTAATCGTACTGCTCTGCCAGTCCATCCAGCAGGTTCTGAAACCGCTCAGAGCTCAGCAGCGGGATGGGATTCAGCAGTTCGTGGCCCATAGGGATAAAGTCCATGCCCGGAACGTTGGTGTGGAACAGGACTTCCTCCTTTTCGGCAATGCCGGCCAGATAGTGAGACAGGCCCTGCTTTTTGGAACCCGGCGCAAACTGCACCCCATAAACAGTGGTGATCATGCTCCGCCGCAGGTCCGTATCCACCAGGACCACCCGCTTGCCTCGCTCTGCCAGCTTCCGGCACAGCGTAATGCTGGTAAAGCTCTTGCCCTCGGATGCGTGGGAACTGGTAAGCATGATCTTTTTGATATCCCGACCCAAAAAGGAGACATTGGTGGAAAGGGTGTTGAAGGCCTCATTGACCGGGTAGCTCAACTGGGGAAGTTTTCGAAATTCAAGTCTGTTCACAGCGTTTTCCCTCCCGGCAGCTTCAGGCCGATCTGCTTGTCTGCACTCTGGTGTTTTGGCTCATCGCCCTTTTCCAGCGGGATCACCGCCATCGTCACCAGGCCGGTGTATTTCTTGATGTCCTCCGCCGTCTTGTAGGTGTCATCCAGCAATGTGATCACAACAATGACACCCGCACTGACCACAAAGCCCAGCAATGCTCCCAGCAGGATGCTTTTGGTCTTGTTCGGGCTGACCGGCTCCGTAGGAACCAGTGCTGTGGACATGATAGAGATCTTGTCCGTTGCCATCTTTTTGGCAATGTAGTCCTGCACCACGGTAACATACTCATTGGCGATGTCTGCTGCTTCCTGCGCAGACTCCGACGTCACGGTGATCTCCACCATCCGGGTGTTGGAGGCATTGGTCACAGAGAGCATCTTATCCAGCTGGCTGTAGGTATAGGGCAGGTCCAGGTTGGAGATCACCTTCTCCTGCACCTCCCACATATGAAAGACTTGGATATAGTCATCGGTCAGGGCCGTGCCGATCTGGAGATCGGAGATGTTGATGTCCGAGTCTTTCTGGCTGATGACGTAAATGGTAGACGACGCCTGATACTTGGGCGTCACAAAAAACAGCACCCCAATGGCTGCGATCAGGGCGCAGGCCACGGTTGCTGCTGCAAGCTGCTTCCATTTACTCAGCAGCGCATAAAACAGCTCCAGGAGGTCAATGGTCTCCTCGTCTCCATTGCCGGGCTGGGGCGAATTCACCTTATTGGGGGGTGGCATTTGGTATTCTGACATAGTTTTGTTCTCCCTTTGATTTATTCTGAAGCAGAAAGAAAGCAGTGGCAGCAAATGCCACTGCCTTCTGTAAACCTACAAAAGGTACTTTCTCAAACTCAGACCTTTGCAGTCTTCTTGGTCGCGACCACGGAACGCCTCCTGACGTTCCATGCGGCTGGCGTTGGTCCCATCTCCGACCGTCATCCGGCTGCGGACAAAGGTCTCGGCCTGATCTCCATGTAGCGTCAGGGTCGTGCCCTTGGTCATTGCAGGGTCTATGGAGGAGAAATCATCCTCCAATGTCACGGTGACACCGCCTGCCAGATCGTTCAGCTCCGAGATGCCATCCATGTTCATGGCCACGTAAAAATCAATGGATTCTCCCAGCAGAAGACCTTCCACTGCCTCGCGGGCATACTCGCAGCTTTCCTCCTTGCCATCGCCGAAGCCATGCGCAAGGCTGATCTGCATCTCTTTGGTGCCGATGGGGCTGCCAAGGTAGCCCAGCACGGTGCATTCTGTCATGGTATCCCGGTCGGTCTTCAACTGACGGATGACCTGGCGTTCCGGATCGATGACGATCAGCCGCTGGAAATCTCCCTGGCCGCCCTGGTAAGCGCCCTCGCTCTCCACAGCACTGTCATGGTCCACGCCCATCACAAGGATGGAGGTCAGCCCCTCCCGGCGCTGGTATGTGACGCCGTTGTATTCCTGCGTTTCCACCGCTTCCGTCTGGGTCAGATCCCCGCGTGCTTCTTCAACGCTCCTGGTCTCCAGCCAGCGTCCCCCTGCATACAGGATCACACCCAGCAGAAGGATGCCTGCCGCAATGACCAGGATCAGCCACTTTGCTTTTCCTGCCTGGTCATATCGTTTCAAAAAGTTTTTCCCCTCCTCAGGGTACAATGACATCCGAGGTATAAATCCTCTCTCATAAGATACCATCTTTTATAGCCGTCTGTCAATGTTTTCCTCCATGTTTTTTCATTTTTATCCCCCCCCCCCCGCAAAAAAATAAAACCCACACAAAAATCGTTTTCTTTATGATTTATATCCATCCTTCTGAGTTTTTTTTTGCATCGGGAGATCCTTATGAAATGCTGTTTCTGGCACAACAAAGGAGCGCCCCCGCACGAAGTAGCTTCTGTGCGGAGACGCTCCCTGTTATTCCCTTATTTGTTGCTCAGGCATCCGAGCGGGAGAAGGCATTCTTCATAGTGCAGCTCAGTTCAAAGAGGACCTTGTTCAGCGTATCGGCGGCGCGGGCCTTCAGCTCTCTGGCGATGGCCTCGTTGGCCTCCGTGCGCAGGGCGGCACGGCGGGCCGGGTCGGCCTCCTGGGCCTGTTTTTCGTCGTAAGCGTTCAACAGAGCGCGTGTGGCGGAGAGGACGCCTTCCTCGTAGCGCTCGACATGGAAGATGGACTTGCCGTAAGCGGCATCGGCCATGGCAGCGATCATCCGGCTGACCCAGTAAAAGCTCTCGGTGGAGACTTCGCCGGTGGTGCAGGCGAGGTAGGCTGGAGTGGTGTCCACATTGGCATAGAACGGCACCATCGTGTTGAAGGCATTGGACGCATAGGCGATCCACTCCACCGTGCGGAACTCCTCCGGCAGATCCGGGCGCATCTGGGTCAGCGCCATGAAGCTGTTGCGGTTGATGCCGATCGTACGGTAGGCACCCTTGCTCTTCGGGTCGCCATAGGCGGCATACGGGTCATATGGAGTGCCCTGATAGTGCGAAGACAGCAGGTATTTCACGTCTTCCGGTGTGATCTTCCGCTCTGGGACCATGCACCAGGGCAGGTCGTCCGAATGCGGGGTATAGTCTGCATCAGGGCCTTCCCAGACCCAGGTGTTGGGGTTCAGATGCCGCAGCATGAACCAGGCGCGCGGTGTGTTATACACATGATCGGCGTCGTCGTGGCTGCCGAAGGCATCGCGCGGGTTGAAGCTGCCGTCCAGCGAGAGGTCAAGGTGGTGCCTGTCCACAAAGGCCTTCAGGTCCTCCGAACACATGTAGTTTTCCTGTGCGCCGCAGGCGTCGGCAAAGTCGAAGCTGTCGATGCCGAGCTGGTTGGGCATCACGACATAGCTGTCGTCCGGCACACGGCGGGCCATCCAGTGGTGGCCGCCGATGGTCTCCAGCCACCAGATCTCGTTCACATCCTGAAACGCGATGCCGTTCATCTCATAGGTGCCGTACGTCCGGAGCAGCTCGCCCAGGCGCACCACGCCCTCGCGGGCCGAGCGGATATAGGGCAGCACGAGGCAGACGATGTCCTCCTCGCCAATGCCGCCGGGCACTTCCGGCCGTTCCCCTTTGGCGGGCTGGTACACCACCAGTGGGTCTGCGCCCAGAACGCGCGGGTTGGACGTGATGGTCTCGGTGGCCGTCATGCCCACATGGGCCGCATTGACACCCGCTGCCGCCCAGATGCCCTCGCCTTCCACTGCGTTGGGCATGGCCGTCATCCGCAGCGCATGGCCGGGCAGCGGCACCTCCACATGGGAGATCACCGACCGATAGACGGCCGGGTGCTCCTCCGGCTGCACGACCACGAACTTTTTGGCCGTGAAATGCCCCGAACCCGAATCGTCGTTGCGGGCGACCATGGTGGAGCCATCGTATGACGCGTTTTTGCCAACTAAAATTGTAGTACAAGCCATTGCTCTGTCCTCCGAAATTGTTTCCTTGTCTTTTCGGTTTGCCGAGGCTATTGTAAGCCTTTTTTGGGGAAAAGGCAAGATTTTTTGAGAAGGGAGCGTGGAAGTACGATTTATGGGATATCATGGAATGTATTATGAATGCAGGCCACAAGATTTCCCTCCCACATCGTCAATCAGACGGTTTTTCCTGCGTAAAATTAGGCACCTTGCCAAAATCCTTTTCTGTTGTTTGTATTGGATTGACACCGTTCGCACCACGTTCTATCATTATGGTAAAATCATCCAAAGGAGGAATGTCGGATGAAACGTCCTCTCATTGCCCATCAGACACCCGACAGAACACGCACCCAGCTTCTGGAAACACACAGTCGCAACGTCGGTGAACGCTGCGGTGCTGCCTGTCAGCAGATCGGCCTGGAACATCTTGGCCGCCTGACCGGACTTCTGCACGATCTCGGAAAAGCTGCTCACGAGGTTCAAGACTATCTTTATGGAGCCCCGATCGTCGGAAAACTCAATCATTCCAGTGCCGGGATGCGGTGGGTCTGGGAAGCCTTTGGAAAAAACGAAACACGGAAAAGTTACCGCCTGGCTGCACAGTTTGCCGCCATCGCCATCGGCTGCCATCACGGCACACGATGCGATATTTTCGACCCGGAAGACGGCAGCGAACCCTGGCTGGAACGAATGTATTCCGAGAAAGCAGACCCATTTTACGCCCAGAGCTGTGAAACATTTTTCACCGAGTGCATCCCACAGGAGGAGATTGAGCAGGAAATAGCGCTTGCCGCAAAGGAGATCGCGTCTCTTTGGAACGAACTCCTGCAAATCGGTGACAACCGCTCCAACAGCGTTTCGTTTCAGATGATGCTCGGTCTTGTTCAGCGCTATCTATTTGGTGCATTGGTCGATGCCGATTGGACCGACACCGCCCATTTTGAGGAAAACACGCCTTTGCCATCCGCTGAGGCAACCGACTGGCCCGCACTGGCGAACACCGTGGAGCACTTTCTTGCGGACCTGAAGCAAACCCGCACGATCGACTTTCTGCGGCAGGAAATCTCCGACCAGTGTCGTTCTGCCGGGCAGAACGCCGCTCCCGGCATTTACCGGCTCTATGTTCCCACCGGAGGCGGTAAAACTTACTCCGGCCTCCGTTTCTGTATTCACGCAGCAGAGCACACCCATGCCAGCCGGATCTTCTATTTTGCACCCTATCGCTCAATCATCGGGCAGAACACCGGGCATTTCCGGAAGGCGCTCGGCAATTCCGCTCTTGTTCTGGAACATCACGCGGACGCCATCCAGGACGAGACTCTGCAGGAATCCATTCTGGCACAAACGCAGAATTGGCAGGGTGTGCCCCTCATTGCAACGACCATGGTTCAATTTCTCAACACCCTGTTCGCTGCGCCTCGCCGCAACGCCCGCAGAATGCCCTCACTGGCCAACGCTGTCTTGCTTTTCGATGAGATCCAGTCGCTTCCATTGCAACACATCTACTTATTCAATATTGCACTCAACCTGCTTTCGCAGGCGATGGGCTGCACGATCGTCCTCTGCACCGCCACGCAGCCTCCTCTGGAGCAACTTGCTTATCCACTTTTGTTTTCTACTCCCAAGGACATCGTTCCAGATTATGCAAAACGCTTTGAGCAATTCAAGCGAACCGAAATCGTCCCCATTCTCGACCATTCCGGTTTTTCTGCTGAATCACTGGCCGATTTTGCCTTGGACAAGCTCCAAACCAATGATTCTCTGCTCGTGATCCTCAACACCCGCCGGATGGTCGAAGCCGTATTCGATCATCTAAAACCTCTTCTGGGTTCGGATGTTCAGCTTTTCTGCCTTACTACACATCTTTGCCCGCAGCACCGTATGGATGTGATCGACGCCATCAAAGCCCATCTGGATCCACCACACCCGGCACAAAAGCTGATCTGTGTCAGCACTCAACTCATTGAAGCAGGTGTAGATCTGAGCTTTGACTGCGTCATTCGCGGCATGGCCGGCCTGCCCAGCGTCGCACAGGCCGCCGGACGCTGCAATCGTCACGGTAAAACGTCCTGCCGCCCGGTCTATCTGCTCCCCTGCGCACAGAACGAAGAACATCTGGACTCCCTGCCGGATCTGGATGAGGGGCGTCGTTCCACAGAACGTCTGCTTTCCAGCCTGCCTGCTCATACAGACCTGCTCTCTCCAGCCTCCATTCAGGCCTACTACGATGCCTATTATTCAGAAGGTCGTCAGAAGAACCAGATGCTTGCCCCGACCGGGCAGGACGGACAGACGCTCCTCGACCTTCTGAGCGACAACAGATCCGGTGTCAAAGCATATCGGGAAACCCACCGTTCGGCACCGCCGCTTTCTCCCGTTTCGCTTTTCCAGGCATTCGATACGGCCGAATCGCAATTTCATGCACTGGAAAGCGACACCGTTTCTGTCATCGTACCGTACCAGGAGCAGGGGCAAAAGCTTGTCTCCGCCTTTTTGGCCACCGAACACCCCACCTCCGAACTGTTCCGTGCGGCACAGCATTATACCGTAGAGCTCAACAGCAGCGAGTTCCGACGCCTTGACCAAGCCCATGCGATCCTACCCGGAGCAAAAGGAGCCGTCTATCTTTTGCAATCCAATTGTTATGACTCCATCAAGGGCATCCAGACCGAGCCCTCTGCACCGGAGGTTCTGATCTTCTGATAAAAAGGAGGAATTTCTTTGCAATATCCCAACACCATCACTCTGCTTGTATCCGGACGCTATGCACTTTTCAGTGACCCCATTACCCGCGTGGGCGGCGAGAAATGCAGTTACCCCGTCCCGACGTACCAAGCGCTCAAAGGCATTCTGGAAAGCGTATATTGGAAGCCCACATTTATTTGGGTCCCTACCGATGTCCGCATCCTGAACCGGATCGAAACGCAGTCTAAGGGCATCCGTCCCATCAACTACAGCAACGGCAAAAACGACCTTTCCATCTATACGTATCTGTCTGATGTTGCCTATCAGGTGCGCGCCCACTTTGAGTGGAACGAGCACCGCCCGGACCTTGCGCAGGACCGGAACGAAAACAAGCACTACGCCATCGCCAAGCGAATGCTGGAACGCGGCGGGCGGCGGGACATCTTTCTCGGTACACGAGAATGTCAGGGTTACGTAGAACCCTGCACCTTTGGCGAGGGCCCCGGTGCTTACGACAACACTCCCTCTGTTCCGCTTGGCCTGATGCTGCATGGTCTGACCTACGCAGACGAGACCACCACTGGCACCATGCAGGAGCGTTTCTGGTATCCGGTGATGGAAAACGGCATCATCCACTTCTGCCGCCCGGAAGAGTGCCCCATCGTCCGCGATATCCGGAAGCAGTCGGCCAAGCATTTCATCCTGAACGAAACGCTCCAAAGCTGCGATGATCTTTATCAGGAGGTGTTCTCCGAATGAGCTGGCTGGAACGCTGTTATCAGACCTATGAGTACATCCGCCGGGCAGAACCTGACCTCATCGGCAGGCAGGAACCCAATCGTGCCACCCTCCTGCCCGTCGGTCACACCACCCAGCAGGCACAGATTCAGGTAGAGCTCGACCTCGACGGCAATTTTCTGAACGCTTTTGTCCTGCGCAAAAAGAACAAAGAGAAGGGGTCCAAAAAGGAGGATGAACAAACCACAATCATCCCCTGCACCGAAGAATCCCTTGCTCGTACCACAAACATTGCGCCACATCCCTTGGCAGATAAGCTTCAATACGTTGCTTCCAACTATAAAGACTTCGGTGGTCCTAAAAGGGCCGGCTGGGACGCGTATCATGCCCAACTTGTTCAATGGTGTAATTCACCTTTTGCGCATCCACTGGTCCGTGCTGTTTTAACCTATCTTGAAAAAGGCACGCTCATTCAAGATTTAATTCATTATAACGCTCTTTTTACAGACGATTCAGGTCTTCTCCCCCAGACAGACGATAACCCCAATGATTCCAAACATCCCATCAGTTCGCTTATCAGTGATCAAACGGAAGCTTTTGTTCGATTTCGCGTGAATGGCATCGACCTTTCAAATGACAAAGAGATCTGGGATTCGTTTTTATCATTTTATGAGCCAACCATCACTTCAAGAGATTACTGCACAGTTCTTGGTGAAAAAACTGCTATTTCGTATCTCAGTCCTAAGAAAATCCGTAATGATGGCGACGGAACCAAGCTGATTTCGCACAATGCGGACAAAGGGTTCAATTACACTTTCCGTGGTCGCTTTCATAATACGCAGCAGGCGCTTTCGATCGGCTATCGCACCACACAGGAAGCCCACAGTGCACTGCGCTGGCTCATCAGCCGTCAGGGCACAAATCTTGGTGATGAATCCATCCTGGTCTGGGGCACACAGGATGAACCGGTTCCCTCGCTTTGTGATGATACCTATGATCTTGCGCAGAATGCCCCCGCTGATGATCTCGATGACATGGAGATTCCAGAATTTGCTTTGATGCCCTCACAGGAAGCTTCCACCGCCGAGACCATTGCGCGGCAGTTCAATCGGGCGATCCATGGATACCGCTTGAAGCTGACCGACACCTCCCAGCTTTCCGTTCTGATCCTGGACTCTCCTTCTGGTGCCAAAGGCCGCCTTTCGGTCCGGTATTATCAGGAACTCAGCGGCTCCCGGCTGCTGGAAAATATCGTTGACTGGCACAAGACCTTTGTGTGGCTTTTGGAATACCGCTCCCGCCCCGCACCGGCACAGCCCGGAACGAAACCCAAGCAGGAACATTTTTCGTTTGTCGGAGCACCCGCTCCGGAGGACATCGCGAAAGCTGCTTACGGAGAAAAGGTCGATCAGAAACTCAAGCAACAGACTTTGGAGCGCCTTGTTCCCTGTCTGGTAGAACGAAAGCCGCTGCCTTATGACCTTGTGCGAAGCGCTGTACGCCGTGCTACGGCAGGTGTCACGCTGGAGCCCTGGGAAGCCCGCAAGACCCGCAGCATCGCCTGTGCGCTGATCTGCGGTTATTACAACCGATCGAAAGGAGAATCTTATTCTATGGCATTGGATGAAACCTGCCGCGACCGCAGCTATCTGTTCGGCCGCATCCTCGCCTGCGCAGAGCAGGTCGAACGCTATGCACAAAACCTGACCACCGATGAAAAACGTACAACGAATGCCGAACGGGCACAGGTCATGTTCGTACAGCGACCCGCCAAAACGACCGTTCTGCTGCAAAACAAGCTCACGCCCTATCTGAGCCGCATCCAGTCCAAAAACGGCAGCCGACGCCGTTATCAGCTCATGCTGGATCTGATCGATCAGCTCGGTGAAGAAAACTTCACCAACAAACCCTTGAGCGAACTTTATCTCCTTGGCTATTCCAGCCAGCTGATGGCCTTCCGCCGTGAAAACGAAGAATCGAAAAAGAATTCCAATCCGAGTGAAGAATAAATAACAGGAGGATCTACTATTATGAGTACTTTGAACCATAAGATCGACTTTGCCCTTGTTCTTTCCGTCCGCCACGCAAACCCCAATGGGGACCCGCTCAATGGCAACCGCCCCCGTGAGACCTACGAAGGCTACGGCGAGATCTCGGATGTCTGCCTGAAACGAAAGATCCGCAACCGCATGATGGACCTCGGCGCTCCGGTTTTTGTGCAGTCCAATGACCGCTGCATCGACGGCTGCAAAAGCCTGAAAGACCGTGCTGACTCCATCCCTGCACTGAAAAAAGAAAAAGACGCCGATGTTTACGCAAAAGTCGCCTGCCAGACCTGGCTGGATGTGCGCAGCTTCGGCCAGGTGTTCGCCTTCAAGAATGGCGGCGAGGCCGACGGTGTCTCGATCGGTGTGCGTGGGCCCGTATCCATCCACCCGGCGTTCAGCGTTGACCCCGTCGAGATCAGCAGCCTGCAGATCACCAAAAGCGTCAACGGCGTATCCGGTGCAAAAAAATCCAGCGATACCATGGGCATGAAGCACCGTGTGGACTTCGGCGTCTATACGACCTTTGGCAGCATCAACTGCCAGCTTGCCGAAAAGACCGGCTTCACGCAGGAGGATGCCGACCTGATCAAGCAGGCTCTCCTCACATTATTTGAGAACGACACGTCTTCTGCCCGGCCGGACGGCAGCATGGAGGTGATTCGCCTGTACTGGTGGGAGCACAACTGCAAGAGCGGTCAGTATTCCTCCGCCAAGGTCCACCGCTGCCTGCATGTGAAGTCAACCTGCGAGACACCTCGCAGCGCAGAGGATTACGAGATCACCTGCGACGAATTGGACGGTCTGACGCCGGAAGTGTATGATGAACACTGACGAATATCTGCAAATGTCCGGTATTCAACACTTTGCCTTTTGTAGAAGACAATGGGCGTTGGCCTACCTCGAACAGCAATGGTCTGAGAACCTTCGCACTGCGGAAGGGCGGCTGGAACATATCCGCTGCCATGATACCGCGCAGACCGAGCGGCGGGGCGATCTGCTCATCACGCGGGGGATGAAGGTCGTCAGCCACCGGCTGCGGCTCAGCGGAGACTGCGACGTTGTGGAATTCCGGGCGGACCCGGAGGGCATCCCGCTGCAGCACACCGAAGGCCGCTGGCGGCCCATGCCGGTGGAGTACAAACATGGCCGCGCCAAGGAGAACGACGCCGACCGGCTGCAGCTCTGTGCGCAGGCCATGGCTCTGGAAGAGATGCTGGCCTGTGATATCCCGCAGGCCGCGCTCTTCTACGAGGAAACACGGCGGCGGGAACTCGTCCCGCTGACGGACGCGCTGCGCCAAAAAACGCAGGCCATGGCCGACGAAATGAACCAGTATTTCGCCCGCGGCTACACGCCAAAAGTCAAGCCGGGAACCTTCTGCAACGCCTGCTCCCTCAAAGAGCTTTGCCTGCCCGCACTGTACAAACGCGCCGACCCCAGGGCCTACCTGAAAGCCTATCTGGACGAAGTGCAAGCGGAGGACACGCCATGAGACAGCTATTGACCCAGCTTTACGTCACTTCGGAAGACGCCTATCTTTCGCTCGACGGTGAAAATGTCGTGGTCAGCCGCCAGAAGACCGAGATCGGGCGGGTCCCGCTCCACACGCTGGAAGGGATCGTCTGCTTCAGCCGCTCCGGTGCAAGCCCGGCGCTCATGGGCAAATGCGCGGCCAAGGGCATCGACCTCTGCTTTTTCAGCCCCTACGGCCAGTTTTTGGCGCGCACCGTCGGCGAAGAGCGCGGCAATGTCCTGCTGCGGCAGACCCAGTACCGCATCTCCGACAGCGAAGCGCTGAGCTGCCGCTATGCGCGGTACTTCATCCTTGGCAAAGTTTACAACGCCCGCTGGGTACTGGAACGCGCCACCCGCGACCACCCGCAGCGCGTACCCGTAGAGGAACTCAAACGCACGAGTGCCCAGCTTGTGGCGGCGCTCCCGCTCATCGAACAGTGTGACGATCTCGACCAGCTGCGCGGTCTGGAAGGGGAAGCAGCGCAGCGCTACTTCGACTGCTTCGACTCCCTCATTTTACAGCAGCATGAAGCGTTTCCGTTCGTGTCCCGAAACCGTCGGCCTCCGCTGGACAATGTGAATGCTCTGCTCTCCTTCGCCTATTCTCTGCTGGCCCGCGACTGCGCTTCCGCACTGAGCAGCGTCGGGCTGGACCCGTATGTCGGCTTCCTGCACCGCGCCCGTCCCGGACGCCGCAGTCTGGCGCTGGACCTTATGGAAGAGCTTCGCGCCGTTTACGCAGACCGGTTCGTGCTGTCCTGCATCAACCAGAAGCTGCTGACAGCGAAGCACTTCCAGAAACAGGAAAATGGTGCTGTCCTCCTGACCGACGATGGCCGCCGCGCGTTTCTCAAAGCCTGGCAGACCAAAAAGCAGGAGCAGATCACCCATCCCTTCCTGAAAGAGAAACTGCCCTGGGGACTGGTGCCTTACGTGCAGGCGCTCCTTCTGGCGCGGACTCTGCGCGGTGATCTGGAACTGTATCCGCCATTCTTCTGGAAGTGAGGTTCGTCTATGCTGGTCCTGATCACCTACGATGTCAACACCGAGACCGCTGCTGGGCGCAAACGCCTGCGCAAAGTCGCCAAAAAGTGCGTAGACCACGGGCAGCGGGTGCAGAATTCTGTCTTCGAGTGCCTGCTGGACGCCGCGCAGTTTGCTGTTCTGAAGTCCGAGCTTGCCGCCCTCATCGACCCCGATCTGGACAGTCTGCGGTTTTATCAACTGGGCAACAACTATAAGACTAAGGTCGAGCACATCGGGGTTCATCCCCTGTTTGAATCCGGAGACGTGCTGATTTTCTAGCCCTCTCCCTCGGTGCGAATGGAAAGTACTCATCCTTTTTCCGTCTCCTTCGCACCATGTTTTCAAGCCGTTCTGTGCAGATCGCGGCTCTTTTTTCGGATGTTTTTGGACAAGCTCTTCCAAATCTGTGCAGATCGTTTTATAATGAAACAAAAGCGGAGATGTTTTTCTCCGTTTTTGCAGTCGCCCTCCTCGCGGAGGGCGTGGATAGAAATTTCCATCGACCAACAGAAGCATATCATCCATAAGTCGCCCTCCTCGCGGAGGGCGTGGATAGAAATACAAAAAGCAGCAGGTCGGCCTTGTACATACCCTGGGTCGCCCTCCTCGCGGAGGGCGTGGATAGAAATGCTGTAGATGCTCCCACGATCGCGCCGACTGGGCCGTCGCCCTCCTCGCGGAGGGCGTGGATAGAAATCCCATTCGATGCTGATTCCGGCGGGTGCAGTGCAGTCGCCCTCCTCGCGGAGGGCGTGGATAGAAATTTCGACGCTTGAAGAAAAAAGGTCAACCGCGACGTGTCGCCCTCCTCGCGGAGGGCGTGGATAGAAATTTCGTGGTCGCGGAGCATCATCATGCGGCGAAAATGTCGCCCTCCTCGCGGAGGGCGTGGATAGAAATACAATGGATGATTTTGAAAACAACCATTCCGAAAAAGGTCGCCCTCCTCGCGGAGGGCGTGGATAGAAATACTTTTTGGCATTCCTCTGCACCTCCATCATAGAGTCGCCCTCCTCGCGGAGGGCGTGGATAGAAATGATCAATGATTGTTTCTCGGTCACTCTCCCACCCATGTCGCCCTCCTCGCGGAGGGCGTGGATAGAAATGTGCATTGCGGCAACTCTGGCCGGTGCTGCTCTGCGTCGCCCTCCTCGCGGAGGGCGTGGATAGAAATTCCAACATCCATGTCGCGCTGTATGCAGCCGACGGTCGCCCTCCTCGCGGAGGGCGTGGATAGAAATATCAAGAAAGCTCTGGGAGGCGAATAACGAATGGTCGCCCTCCTCGCGGAGGGCGTGGATAGAAATCGTTCACGGCCTTCTTCTTACCGGTCTCTGTTTGTCGCCCTCCTCGCGGAGGGCGTGGATAGAAATATAGCGATACGCTCCTCTCTCAGATGCTGCGGAGTCGCCCTCCTCGCGGAGGGCGTGGATAGAAATTTTCCTATCCCGTAGATTGGACGTGCGCGCCTAGTCGCCCTCCTCGCGGAGGGCGTGGATAGAAATTATTTTTGCGGCTTTTTGACATTCGGGGCAGTATTGTCGCCCTCCTCGCGGAGGGCGTGGATAGAAATTCGTGAAAAGCTGTGTGCTTGCACCTGTGTTCCGTCGCCCTCCTCGCGGAGGGCGTGGATAGAAATCTTCCGACTGGGACATCTGAGGAGGCTGCCGGATGTCGCCCTCCTCGCGGAGGGCGTGGATAGAAATTCTGGTCTCGGCAATCTGGTGTCCAGCGCAGGGAAGTCGCCCTCCTCGCGGAGGGCGTGGATAGAAATTTTTTCTGGGGTGCCCGCTTCCGGGCGGGTGGTGTCGCCCTCCTCGCGGAGGGCGTGGATAGAAATTGCATGGCCTCCGTCCGGGGCGTAGGCTCTCGGTCGCCCTCCTCGCGGAGGGCGTGGATAGAAATGGCATCGAGATCGTGGCCAGCAGCGGCTACATCGGTCGCCCTCCTCGCGGAGGGCGTGGATAGAAATGCTTTTATATCAAGGCAAGCCTCATCCGTTTTTAGTCGCCCTCCTCGCGGAGGGCGTGGATAGAAATAGGTGCTTCTCCAGCTTGTCGAGCGCATCCTTGGTCGCCCTCCTCGCGGAGGGCGTGGATAGAAATTCCAACATCCATGTCGCGCTGT
>OOBN01001158.1_pt1 | contig 20257 bp, 15 predicted proteins | sample 1671091 | NCBI WGS metagenome assembly OOBN01 (sample SAMN06348121, study PRJEB24527) | human gut metagenome | biome: human gut; feature: ankylosing spondylitis patient; material: feces | host: Homo sapiens | place: China | collected 2015-10 | reverse complement strand
CTTCGGCGGCAGGCTATTTATACGCGAAGCACTTGACGGAGCAGCCGCCGATAGACTTGAGCTTGGCGGATGCGTGCGGCGCGAAGCGTCGACCGCATTCCGCCTAGCTACCATCTATCGGACGAAAAATATTGTCAGATGCACCACATAGCGAACTCCCAAGCGGAGGTTTCATTTCCAGGCATGCCATCGACTGAACGAGAGGGCCGCTCCACTAATCTCTTAGACCTGTTTCATGAATGCGGTGTCTGCGCATTCTGGCCAGAATGAACTTCAGAAGTCTTATCCGTGCCAAATAAGGACGTATGCAAATTGCTGCAATCAGGCGGAATGGCTGTGGGATAAGCCTTTTCAAAGGGTTCTCATTCGTGACGATTAAGCCTGGAGGTCATCTTCCTCTACGCGGCAGATTCAGCCGCAGCGTCGTGCTTAAGGGGCTTTTCCATAGCCGCAAGCACCGAGCGTGGTACGCCCGCTTTGTGACTGTCGAATTTTTCCCCGTAGGTGAGCAAAGCCCAAACAATCCGCAGCAGTTTGGCTGCAAGTGAAACGATGATTTTGCCGTACGGCTTTCCACGCTTGATTTGTTCGTGAAGCCACCGCCGCAACTGACATTCCGGCAGCATGTCCTTGCAGTACAGCATGTAGATCGTAGCTGCGCCTTGGATGATGAAAGATCGGGCTACTCTGTCGCCGCGGCGGGAAACTTTTCCCTGGCCTCTGCTGCTCACTGGCTTCAGAGCGCCGCGCTTGCTGGGGCTTGGCGTTCCGGAATGTCCGGTAATGATGTTTCGGGGAGCCAAGCCAAAATAGGCCACGTAGCTCCTTGGCATCGGGAACCGTTTAATGTCGCCCGTTGTGACCGCAAGGCGTGCCGCAGTCTGAGTTCCGATGCCCAGAACCGTTTTCATTGTTCGAGCCTGCTCGTTGGCCTCAACAAGCGCATCAAGCAGCTTGTCAAGTGCGTTGATTTGCTTCATGGTGAACTTGTAGGCATCCCGAAGGATCATCAAGCTCGATGCCACTTCTGCGCCAAGCAGCTTTTCAACGGCTGCGACTGCTTCCGCCATCTTCTTTGTGTTCAAGCTGCCTCGACGAATCACAATGCCCCAGCATTGGCACAGACTTTTGAAGCAGACTAAGGATTTTGTAGCCTGTGTCCGCAGTTGGATTCGGATCGCCTGGACACTGGCGATCCGGCACTCCTCAACGTTCTTGACGCGAATCGGCTGTAGATCATGATCGTAAAGAGCAAGCTTCGCCAAAGCCGTTGCATCGTTGAGATCGGTTTTCTGATTTGACTTGTGCGTTGCAATCCAGTTCTTGACTGCGTGTCCGGAAATGACCTTGACCTCGTGCCCCATATTTTGCAGGCGCAGGGAAATCTGACTGTAGCCGCAGCAAGGCTCCATCGCAAAGAGCGTAGGCTTAAGCTTCTCCGCTTGTTCAAACAGCGACTCGTAATCCATGCGGTCGATCAGCCCAAGGTCGTCATCGGAACAAGGCACCGCTGCAACGGCGCAGTCTGCCTTAGCAAGATCGAGGCCGATGACGGCGTACGAGAGCGACGTATCCAGCGCATTGCGTGTATTCTTCTTTGACATGACATGGACCTCCTACGAGGTTGATATACACCCATTATCGCGCAGCGCTTCGTTGTGACGCACTGGGTAGGTGGGTGGTCCATGTCATTAGGAAGGGGACTCCTGCGGCGGTCCTGTTGAAAGTTTGTATGGAGCACACTCACAAGAAAAAACGGACGGCCGAACCATTGCTTATGCCAGAGTATCGAGCAGTGATCAAAAAGCAGATTTGGAAAAACAAAAGCAGATCTTGGAGCTTTTTTGTACGGGACGCGGTTGGCGCTTTGAGATGATTTCAGATCTTGGATCTGGGATGAACTACCACAAAAAAGGGCTTCTTCAACTTCTGAATATATTAGTCGACGAGGACGTGGAGCGTCTGGTTATTACGCAGAAGGATCGATTGCTCAGATTCGGCGCAGAACTTGTATTTGCCGTATGTGAAGCCAAGAATGTGGAAGTGGTCATTATCAACAAAGGAAGTGATGCATCCTTTGACGAAGATCTCGCCCAAGACATGCTCGAGATCATCACGATTTTCAATGCGCGTTTGTATGGTTCTCGAAACAGAAAAAACCAACAAATAATTCATGGCATGCATAAGGTACTTAAGGAGACTGAACGGCTTAATAGTTGATTCCCAGCACTTTGGATCTAAAATTCGGCTGGAAATTTGTTGGCCCTGTTGAAGGTTTCGCTGAGCCCGAAAACTTCATAAACAAGAACGAAGATTTTCTTCGGACAAAGCAGTATTTTGCGGCACGGAACAGCGCGTCGATGAAGCTCTGCAGGATCGGTAGACTTTGCCTAACAGCGGGGGCAGCGGCCTATAACGAGGCTGCCGCTCTGCTGATGGTGTCTCTTTGATTTGTCCTTTATGTCGCTTCCTGTTATTGCGTATGTGCTTCAGCCCGACCAGGTGATATTTACGCCAACCACCGAAAATGGTCCGATTCCCGGAATCTATGCGGCATCGGATTTCATTGCTAAGTGGCGCGATTGGGACGCAGGAACGGCCGGCCGGCCAGCCCGAGCATGGCATACACTTTTTGATGCGGTGCTGAAGGCTGGCGACCGGTTTGACTTTTTCTTGCTGGATGAAGCGCTCAAGTCTTATGGTGAGGAACTTTTTCCTGATCCCCAGGAGCGTCTCGAATGGTGTATTCGGACAGCCATTGGACTTGAGCGCTGGGATGAGGCGAAGCGGCTCATCAATGAGCTCGAAGGATATGCTCTGCCCCCATCGGGTTCGGCAGATCAGCGGCCGGAGGTTTTCAGCAGTCCCGTTCGCCGTCTGCGCGCCGAGTGGGCTTATGCCCGAAGAGCGGCGGGAATGGAGGACGACATTCTGGTGCCGACGCTCGTGGATGAGCTTTTCGCCTTGGGGGAGACTCAAAAGGCCGAGCACCTTATTGCTCGTGCTTGGCCGGCCGTTTTTTCTGCCCTTTTGAGTTTTCTGCAGCCTGAAGAGAACGCTGGCAAAGGATCGGATGCGCAGGAGGCTGCCCAATGGCGCCGAACCATACTGAGCGTCGGCCAAAACTGCACCTTGATGACGCAGTGCAGCAGTGCATTGAGTTTTCATCAGCGCTTATGGCGTGCCGCGGCGTTTCTCTATTTCTCTCAAGATGAGCGAGATGTTGAAACCGGATTGAACGAACTGATTTCGCTCACATCGCTTTTGCGCCCGGCTGAGGAAGTTTTAGAAGTGCTTGCCCTGATGACGGTCGTGTTTGCGGGGGAGGCTTTTGAAGTGCCGGCGGACTGTTTGGCTTGGCTTTCTTGCGCCATGGACAGGCGCCGCGCAGCAGTGCTGCCTGCACGAAAGAAGGCTGAGGCTGACAGCCGGCCGCATCCGGCCGAAGTGCTCACAGAGAGCGCTGAAGCCTGTCGGGCAGAAGCGGATCGGTTTTGGCTCCTGCGTTCTCTTTTCATGGAAGGGAATGTGCTGGATTTGAAAAAACGTCTAGCCTATGCGCGTTTTATCGATCGGACATTCTTTGAAGAGCTGCTCCTTCGTGTGCTCGATGTGCGATGCGCGGCGAAAGCGTCTCAGCGTGATCGTGATGCGCTTGCAGAGAGTCAATATCGGCTGAAGGGGCGTCTTGCCGTACCGTCGAACGCAGAAACGGCTGCGGCGCTTTCGCTCGTTGTTCATGTGATAGAGGCGGAAGTGCTCGCTCGGCTATCCGGCGATTTGCTTGGGCAGAATGCCGGGGGCAAGGCGGTTAATGGAGCCGCTGCGGCGCAAAAGCGCTCGGAAGGGACCGCCCCAATGAAGGAAGCCCTTGAGAGAGCCGCTCGGCAGCTTGGCATTGAATGTGTTCGATGCACTTTCGAAGATGCCGAAGGACCGATTGTGAGTCTTGGCCGAGGCGCCATGCTGGCGCTTTATTTCGCACCGAGATCGGTCATGAATGATGAGCGCATTATCGTGCAGGAATCCGTTGGTCCTCTGTCTCCGGGCGAATATCGCGCAGAGAAGCTGCTCGAACTCTGGCGCCGAGAAGCCAGCCCCTTCAAGATGCCCGAGGGCTTTTTGCGTCTTGTTGTGGAAGCGGGCCGCCGGGCGAAGCCCAAATCAGCTGATGTCCGGCTTTTCAAACCGCTGCTGATCAAATGTCCGGAATATTTCGGAGATGATCTTCACCAATTGCTCTGGCGGATTCGAATGGCTGTGGCCGAACAGCGTTGGGCGGATGCTGAGGAAGGACTTTTCACGGCTGCAGAGTGTCTTCTCGACAGGGCACCAAACGCAGCAAGGGATGAAACGATCGAGTTGCTCTGGCTCGAAGCTGCTGCGCTTGCAGCTTGGACGGCAGCCGGCCGCGTCGTACTGGTGCCGGGCGTAAAGTGGAAGAAACCTTATGCGGAAAACGAAGCGGAACTGATTGTCGAGCGCCTGCGGCTCGGAATTCCAGATGCAGTGAAACTCGCTGATCTTTTCGCAGAGCTTTCCGACGCTGCTCCGGCTTGAGGAGTCATCATGAAGCACAGTCACATCATTCATCATTACTGGACATCGCCTTGCGGCATTTTGGACCTCGCTTCTATTGGCGATGAGCTTGTAATGTGCGACTGGGTAGATGGCTGGCATCGAGCAGCAACGCTCAATCGGCTGACCCGACTGACCAAGCTTCCTATGGTCGAAGATGCCTCATCGGTTATTGACCTCGCACAGATGCAGCTTGAGGAGTACTTTGATCAGCGGCGAGAGGTGTTCTCCGTCCCCTTAAGGCTGATTGGCAGCGAGTTTCAAACGCATATTTGGCACGCACTCACCAAAATTCCATACGGCAAGACGATTTCCTATGGGGAAATTGCCCGGGAGGTGAACTCGCCGAAAGCTGTGCGGGCGGTGGGCGGTGCTGTGGGCGCCAATCCGCTTTCCATCATCATTCCTTGTCACCGCGTCGTCGGCGCGAATGGTTCCATCACGGGCTATGGCGGTGGATATGCCGCCAAACGTCATCTTCTTGCGTTGGAACTTGGACTCGCGGCTGACGAGCTCCCGTTCAGCCGCGGCGTGAAGGAGTGATTTCAATGGGATGATTTAGCCGCCTTCGAGCACCGTTAGGAATTGCTTTAAGTTGTGCACCCGCAGCTTCTTATAGATGTTGTTGCGGTGTCCCTGCACTGTACGATCCGAAAGGTCGAGACGCTCGGCAATGTCATGATTGGCAAGACCCTGCTTAAGAAGCTCAGTGATTTCGTGTTCTCGCGGACTCATTTCCGCGAGAATCTGCTCGACGGCCTGTTTGGGCAGCGCGCCCTGCGACGCCTCAACACTCACGCGGCTTGCCGCCTCAATAGCGTCAGCGAGCGCCTCGGCATCAACGGGTTTTTCAAGGAAGTCGAAAGCACCGAGTTTGAGCGTTCGGACTGCGGTGGGCACATCGCCGTGACCGGTGACGAAGATGATGGGAAGCGACAGATTCTGAGCCTTCATGCGCTCCTGGAGTTCCAGGCCGGACATGCCGGGCATGCGGATGTCTAGGAGCAGACACCCGGGAGGCGTTGAGCGCCAGGCTTTAAGGAATTCTTCGGCGGATCCCCAGGCAGCCGTTTGCCAGCCGCGGCAGGAGAGCATGAAGGAGAGTGCATCGCGGACTTCGGCATCGTCATCAACGATTCGGATGAGCACCGTTCGCTGGAGATCTTCGAGTGTTTTGAGGCCGGAGCCGTCAGTTTGCTTCTGGTCGGTCATGATGCTTGAGGCGGAATGTCGTAATGCGAAGAAGAGGAGGATTCGGTGCCAGCTGTGTTTTTCGAGGGATACGAGCCGGCGCGCAGGAGCCGAACTTGCGCGATGACGCCGCCCTGCGGGCGCTCAAAGAAGGTCAGTCGCCCGCCGGAGGCCTCGGCGATGGCAATGGCAATGGGAACACCAAGTCCATGTCCAGCGGCTTTAGTCGTGATGAGCGGCGTGGTGAGCTCGTTGAAGGCGGCATTGGTCATCTGCAGACCTGTGTTCTCGATGGTGATGAGCACAGAACGATCCGTTTTGTCTGTCGGATCGGGCTCGGTACGCACGGATACGGTCGGAACCTCTTGAGCGCTCGAAGTGTTGTCACTTGCCGCGGTAGCGGCGGCTTCAAAAGCATTTTTAATGAGGTTTCTCATGAGCAGTTCGAGTTCGAGCGCATCGCCCAACACATCAATGCCCTCCACGGACTCACACTTGAAGGCAACAGAGCGCTGCAGATCCGGAGAAATGGCAGTCAGTACATTGTCAATGGTGGTCTTTAAGGACACCGTTCTGTCGCGGCGGGTTTGGTTGCGCGAATAGCCGCGGACTTTGGCAACGATCGCTTTGGTGCGTTCAAGTCCCTGCTCAATGCCGATGCGGCTTTTTTCCAGCATGGCGGTATTAACCGGCTGGCGTGAAAGCAGTGTTTTCATGCCGTCAAGGTAGTACTGAACGGCTGCGAGCGGCTGAGCAAGTTCGTGAGCAATCAGGTTGGAGAGCTGTCCCACGATGGTCGCTTTTTGCATGCGTTCCATGCGCCCGCGCATTTCTTCGAGCCGAAACTGAGATTTACGCTCCTCTTCAATACTGGCTTCAAGCTCAGCCGTGCGCACGCGCACAAGGTAGCCCACACGCCAGCTGTGAAAAGCAAGCCCAAGAATCATCGCTGCAGCCAATACGCACCAGGCGAGGTTTTTCGTCAGCCAATCTTTGAAGGAAATGTCGCGCAGATAAGCGTAGTTTTCGATTTTGAGTTCGCGGTAGAGCCGATTAACAGGACGAAGGTCGGTGGCTACACCCCAATGGTGACCGGGTGCAATTTCCTTGATTGAGAGGAGTGTGCGGGCGATCACATGCGCCGCACCCGGCGCGGAGCCTTCGAGCACAGACACCATGATGTTGGGGTAGGTGCGCGAGGTGTGAACGCAGTGCAGCGTCGGATCTACTCGGGGTTCAAGGACGCGGTAGCGTGCCCGGACTTCGGGCGGCTGGTGCTCGAGCCAGCAGGCGCGAACCATGGCAACGTCGGCTTCATGCGTATCGAGGCGGGAAGCAATGGCCGCGTTTTCGCTGTCGCCGGTATAGTGGATGTCGCTGAAAAAATGCTCCGGATCATATCCGCGGACGGCAATTTCGCCGAGCCCTGTGCGATAGCTCATGAAGGCTGAGGCGTAGCTTGCCGAGAGGCGTTTGTCTTTGAGATCCGCGATGGTTTTGATGTTTTCTTCATCGGCACGCACGAGGAAAGTGGTGGCTACGCCCGTATTGGGATTGGGCTGCAGATCCGTGATGAGCGTGGCTACAGGGAGAACGCCGTGCGGCGACATGCGCATGGAAAAGCCTGAACTGGCAATGAAAACGTCGATATTGCCCGTTTCGATCAAATGTTCAAGCTTGGGGGAAGGAATTCTGGGATAGATCTCAACCGGATAGGGGGCAAATGCCTTCTCAATGGTTTCAAGCGTATTCATCAGCGCTTCGGTGGTAACGGGCTGTTCCCAAAGTGAAATGATCCCGACGCGAAGCGGTCGATTTTGGAAAATTTGCGCGGTGGCCGATGAAAGGGCATCCGTCTGATTGGCTCGGTGAGCGCTCTCTGATATGTCGGACGCGCTCATCGGTTCTTGAGCGGGCTGCGGTTCCTGGTGCCCCTGATGTGCCAGATTGGTAGGGGTGTCAGGCTGCGCCGTGGGCACAGGAAAGGCGAGCCGCGTCTGACCCGTGCCGGTTGAGTTCGGCAGTGCAGCAAGGCTTGGCGTGAAGGCAAGGACAAGCAGAAGCAGTGCCGCTCGCCGACATAAAGTCGGCAAGAGCCGTGAGCGCTGGCGAATACATGAAGGGAAAAGTGCGGACATGGTTTTTGAGCTGCCGATCGGTGCTTCTGTTCTCTCATTCTAGGCAGAGGACTGATTGCGCGCTTTTCCTGAACGCATAGATTTGTTGACGCTTGTCAGGCTACTCGAGTACCTCGTTTGGGAAATTGTTTTCATCGGAAGAAAGTGCGTAATGAACACAGCCCGCGGCCGTTATTCAAACGCAGCTTTCCGAAAAAACTAAAAGCGCGCGGTTCATGCCGTACGCACGTAGAAAAGGAGAAAACCATGTCTGCGAATCTATCTCGTCGCTCCTTCATCGCTGGTTCAGCCGCTATGGGCGGCATGATGCTGGGTGTATCGAGCTCCGCTGAAGCCAAAGTTCCGTCGAAGTGGGACTTCAAGGCCGACGTGATTGTCGTCGGTGCCGGCGCCGCAGGCATTCCGGCTGCTATTCGCGCAGTCGAACAGGGTCTTTCGGTTCTCGTGGTTGATGCCAACTACGATATCGGCGGTCACGCCATCATTTCTCAGGGCAATACGCTTTTGGGCGGCGGCAATGCCATGCAGCAAAAGTACGGCATTAAGGACTCCCCTGAGACGATTTTCAAAGATCTGACGGACTGGTCCGTGACGCTCCCGAACGGCTTTGCCGACTATCGCTTCAATGACCGTGACATGCAGGCGATGATCGCCAAAGAATCTGTGCCAACCTATGACTGGCTCGTTAAAATCGGCGTTCCGTTCCTCGACAAGAAGCCTGACAATGCCGGTGCTTACGGCGCAGGCTGCAGCGCACCGCGTGAACTCCACTTCTCGTGGACGAAGGGTGCCAATCTCGAAGCGCCTGCCGGCACGAGCGGCACCGTGCTGATGCGCTCGCTCGAAGACGCAGCCCGCAAGGTCGGCGTTAAGTTCCTGCTTAACTTCTACATGGACGAACTGATCGTCGACGAAAAGGGCCGCGTTGTGGGTTTGAAGGCCCATCGTACGCCGAAGGTTCTCCCGGACGGTACGGAACTCAAGAGTTTCCGCAGTGACGGCAATGTGGAGTCCAAGAAGGACAAGATCGTCGTCGGTGCCAAGAAGGCCGTCGTGCTTGCTACTGCCGGCTATACCGACAATGTGACCTTCCGCCGCATGGTCGATCCGCGTCTCACGAAGGAATTCGCTTCGGCTGCCTGCGAATATTCGCCGCAGGACGGCTCCGGCACGCTTGCCGCTATTAAGGTTGGCGCTGGTCTTTGGGGTCTGACGAATGCTTATACGGAACGCCCGATTTCACTTACCCGCGGTGCAGTGATCGGCGTGCGCGACACGTATCTGCGCTGGGCGCCTGAATCGCCGATCTTCCCGCTCGTGAAGCATTCCGGCGTAGCACTTCGCAACTGGCAGAACGCCATTGTTGTCAACTGGGTCGGCAAACGCTTCTTTGAAGAAACTTCGTCGGCCGGCTTGACGGCTGATTCCGGCAAGCTGACGAGCTACGGCACGGCCAACAGCACCCGCGGCCTGATGAACGGCACGAACGGCGCATTCTTCAAGGAACTTGACAAGAACCCGTACGTTCAGGGTAATTGGCGCAACATCGACCGTACGAAGTACAACCCGATCAACTTCATCGCCGCAGCGCTGCAGATCAATGAAGGGTCGCATGCCCCGGATTGGTCGGCTGGTCCTCAGTGGGCTATTTTCGACAGTGAAGCCATCAAGCGCGAACGTATGCATACGGATGAAAAGAGTGTTGATCCGGAATACTTCTTCAAAGCCGATACGATTGAAGAGCTCGCAGAGAAGATCAACACGAATCCGTACATGTCGCACAAGATGGATCCGAAGATTCTGGCTGAAACCGTTGCGAAGTACAACAGCTACGTCGACGCCGGTGCGGATCCGGACTTTGACAAACCCAAGCCCCAGTACAAGATTGAGAAAGGGCCGTTCTATGCGGCGTGGACTTCCGTCACGCTTCACGACTGCTACTGCGGTCTGCATGTGAACAATGCCTGTGAAGTGCTTGACTGGGAAGGCGAAAAGATCCCGGGTCTCTATGCTGCGGGCGAAGTGACGGGCGGCTCCTCCATGCACGGTCTCTCTCGCGGTCTTATTCAGGCCTATGTGCTTGGCGATACCTTTGCGTCGCTCAAGAAGTAAATAAACCGAACCCACTTCCTGGAGACCTAGAGCATCATGAGAACGACCTCCATCATTACGCTCGCAGCTGCGGCTGCAGTGCTCATGATGCTCTCTCCGGCGCCCGAGGTTCAGGCCGCTGAGACCATGAAGCCCGAACAATGCCTCATGTGTCACGGCGGCAGCTTTGACGCCCTGAGAGAGCAGACAAAGAACTGGAAGGATGAATTTGGATCACCTGTCCAGCCCCATCAGTACCTTGACCCTAATGCCGCTAATCCGCATGCCGGCGCAAAGGTTGTGCCGGACTGCACGGGCTGCCATCAGGCTCACCCGATTCCGGTTCCCAAGGACTTTAAACCCGAACCCGCCTCACTGTCGATGTGCTACGGGTGCCATCACATGGAGAATTTCCAAAAGTGCAGCGATGCAGGCTGCCACGAAAAATAATGTGAAGATGGTCTCTCTTCGCTCCTAACAGTCCGGTTTGCTGCGTCCGCAGCAGCCGGACTGTTTTTTGGGAAGCGGTGTGAATGGCTCACAAGAGCGTGAGGAGCCGCGAAAGCACGCGCACGCGCGGCTCAATAGTCGGGATGAGCAGGTATTCATTGGCGGAGTGAAAGCCCCCGCCCGCAGGACCTGCGCCGTCAATCACCGGCGTACCGGCAGCAGCTATGCGGTTGGCGTCCGAACCGCCGCCTGCGTCCGCCCATTGGGCTTCAAAGCCTTCCAAACGTGCAGCTTCATTCACGAGCTCAATGAGCGGGCGGTTCTTTTCGGAATAAGGCATTGCCGATGAAAGCGACAGCCGTTTGGCTTCGACGTGAATGCCGTTGCCGCAGCTCCTGAGCGCAAGGGCTTCGATGGCGTCATCAATCGCTTGACCGTCTTCATCCCGGCAGCATCGGCGGTCAATCGTGAGCTTACAGAGGTCCGGCACGGTGTTGCATACCGTGCCGCCGTGAATGACGCCGACATTGACCGAGGTGCCTTTGCCGCTGTAATCCTGAAGCTGATTGACTTCGAGCGTGAAGCGAGCGGCGGCCAATATGGCCGAACGTCCGTCCTGCGGATTATTGCCGGCATGAGCAGCGACGCCGCGGAAGACGACTTCCCAAACAGCACGGCCTTTGCGCGAACGCACAAAGGCCCCGTTCGGCCGCCCCGGTTCGCATACCACGGCGAGCCGGCTCTTTTGGGCAAGCGACGAGAGCCAAGCGCCAGAGGATACCGAGCTTATTTCCTCATCGGGATTGTAGGCCACGGCAATAGAGAGTCGATTGAGGTCTTGGGGCCGGGCATTTTTGAGCGCATGAAAAAATGGCAACGACGCCAGCCTTGCAGTCAGCGCACCCCGCGCCGGAGATGCGTTCTTTGTCAACGGTGAAAGGCCGCAGGGCGGCAGTGCCGTCCGGATAGACCGTGTCGAGGTGCGCATTGAAGAGAACGTCATAATGGTCGGCATTGGGCTGATTGACGGCAAAGAGTCCTCGGCCGGCTTGGCTGCCAAGATCAACAAGCTCAGCAGCAAAACCAATCGCATCGAAGCGGCGTTTCATGATTTCTGCGGCTCTAGTGACGCCGGTGCAGTTGCTGCTGCCGCAGTCAAGATCGACGACTTCCTGAAGATCGCGAAGATAGTCATTTAAACAAAACATCTGCGTAGTTCCCATGATGAAATGACCTGCTGACCGGTTTTCCTCCATAAACGCTCTGAGATTCTCGAGCGGCAGAGCTCTTGCAGTCAAAAGGGCGTGTCTGTCATGCAGTGCATGATAGGCACGCCCTTCAATTGAGCTGCGGGAGGCGGTATTCAATGCCCGTGACTTTGAAGCCCGCTCCTTCAACGGTTGCTCGGAGCATGTCGTCGGTTACGAAAAGATCGGCGTCGACTCGGGCCTCCTGCTTTTTAAGGCTCACTTCAACGGCATCAATGCCGGGCAGTGCCTTGAGGGCTTTTTCGACGGACTGAGTGCAGTGTCCGCAGTGCATGCCTTCGATATGAATGATTTTTTGAGCCATTTGTTTTTCCTTGTGAGAGGGTTCAGCTGGTTGGGCTGCTGCTAAAGGAGCCGCATCGGCATCTGTTTCAAGCTTAGGCTTAAAAAAGCGCAGACGCAGCGCATTGGAGACAACGGAGAAGGATGAAAGGCTCATGGCCGCCGCAGCGATCATCGGCGAGAGCGTGAGGCCCTGCGAAGCAAAGACGCCGGCGGCAATCGGGATGCCGATCAGGTTGTAGATGAATGCCCAGAAGAGATTTTCGCGAATATTGCGCATAACGGCGCGTGAGAGCTCAACGGCTGCGGGCACGTCACCGAGGCGGCTGCGCATGAGAACCAGATCAGCCGAGGCAATAGCGACGTCAGTGCCTGCGCCGATGGCTGCGCCGACATCCGCGCGGGCCAGTGCCGGTGCGTCGTTGACGCCGTCTCCGACCATTAGAACGCGCTTGTCCATTGCCTGCAGACGAGCAATCTCATTGGCCTTCCCCGAAGGCAGAACGCCGGCGATGACGCGGTCAATCCCGGCGCGCTTTGCGACGGCATTTGCTGTCGTTTGATTGTCGCCGGTGAGGAGCGTGACTTCGATGCCGAGTTTTTTCAGTGCAGCAATGGCTGCAGCTGAATCCGGTTTGATGGGGTCAGCCAGCCCGAGGAGACCGAGCAGCATCCCAGGAGCATCTTCCTGCGGCGCCTGTCCGATGAAAAGCGGTGTTTCGCCCGATTCGGCAGACTGTTGTGCTGCTGCGGAGATCGCCGGCGGCGGCGTCAGGCCGAAAGCCTCGACCATCCGGACGTTGCCGGCAAAGTAAAGTTTCTTGCCGATCTTGGCGGCAATGCCTTGGCCGGCAGTTTGCTCGAAGTCGCTGATGGGCTGCGTCGGAAGGTTCTTTTCTTTCGCGGCGGCTACAACGGCAGAGGCGAGCGGATGTTCGGAAGCACTTTCGAGCGAAGCGGCAATCATGAGGAGCGGCGTCTCCAGTCCGGCCGCAGCCGGTGCAATACGGACGACCTGAGGCTTTCCGGCCGTGACAGTGCCTGTTTTATCGAGGACCGCACAGTCGATCTTGCCGAGCAGTTCAAGCGCTTCAGCACTCTTAAAGAGAATGCCTCGGCGAGCGCCGCGGCCAGTGCCCACCATGATGGCAGTCGGCGTGGCGAGGCCGAGCGCGCAGGGGCAGGAAATGACGAGGACGGAGATGGCGCACGTGAGCGCGAAGGAGAAGTCGCGTCCAAGGAAGAGCCACACGACAAGCGTGAGGAGGGCAATGCCGATCACTACGGGAACGAAAACGCCGCTCACGCGGTCAGCGAGGCGTGCAATCGGGGCCTTTGACGATGTGGCTTCATCAACGAGCTTGATGATTTGCGCGAGTGCTGTATCGTCGCCCACGCGGAGCGCTTTCATGACAAATCGGCCGCTCGAAACCAAGGTGGCGCCGGTGAGCGCATCGCCGGGCTTCTTTTCAACGGGAATGCTCTCGCCCGTCATGGCGGATTCGTCAACCGAACCAGTACCTTCCGTTACGATGCCGTCGACCGGAATGGATGCGCCGGTTTTGAGCACGACCAGGTCGCCCGCCGCAACCGCCTCGCGGGCGACGGTCACTTCCTTGCCGTCGCGAAGCACCACGGCTGTTTTGGGGGCAAGAGCAGCAAGTTTTTCAATCGCATCCGTCGTACGGCCCTTGGCGCGTGCTTCAAGCCATTTGCCCACGGTGATGAGCGTGACGATCATGGCTGCGCCTTCAAAATAAAGGCCGTGGGCAAGATGAAGCGCATGATCGATCTGACCGGCTCCGGCCCAATAGGACGCTTCAGCAAGCACCCAGACGCCGTATATGAAGGCGGCGCCTGCGCCTACTGCAATGAGCGAGTCCATTGACGGGGCACGGTGGCAGAGCGCACGGAAGCCGCGCACGAAGAAGACGCGGTTGAGAAAGAGGGGCGGCAGCGAGAGGACGAGCTGCAAAACGCCGCGCAGGAGCCCGGATTCATGGCTGCCGAGCCAGTCCGGCATGGGCAGTCCCATCATGCTGCCCATGCTGACGTACATGAGGAGCACGAGGAACATAATGGAGTAAATGAGGCGAGTTTTCACCTCAGCAGCCTCGGCGGCAACTGTTTCCGCACGGCTCGGGACAGCGGAAGCATTTTTAGCGCCTGGATCCGTGCGCTGAGCGCCGTAGCCGGCTTCAGAAACGGCTGCCTCGATGGCCTGCGTGAGCTCGTTGGCCTGCGATGCGTCTTTGGGCGTCACTTCCATGGTGTTTTTGAGCAGGTTGACGGCAACATTTTCTACACCGTCGAGCCCGGATACGACTTTCTCAACTCTGGCCTGACATGCAGCACAGCTCATGCCGGTGACGTTGAAGTGCATGCGGCAGACGGGATTTGCGTCTTGGGTGGTCATTGACAATGTCCAAATGGATGCGGGAGGTACGAACTCTGCACGTCAGTACGGTGGTTCGCGACTCCAAGTGATGATTGGTTCGTATGCTAAACCTTGAAGCAGCTTCTGACTTAATACTTTAGAAGGGCAGCGCATCATCCATTATGGGCGGGCGGCATCTTTACCCTGCTGAGCGGAGGCGGCAGTTTCAGAGGCTGAATGGCTCAGGTTCCGCCAGGCGGATGGGATTTCCGTTTTGCGGATCCGGAAAGATGATTTCGGCGGCATGCAGCAAAAGCGGAGTTTCCGGCCGATCGACCAAGAGCCCCGGCCGGCTGTAGTAAGGATCGCCGGCAATGGGGGCATTGAGGCCGAGCGTCGGATGGGCGGCATGGAGCCGAAGCTGATGCGTGCGGCCTGTGAGCGGCAGAAAGTCGACCAGCGTACGTCCGTTTTTTTCACTCAGCCGCCGCCACTGCGTGCGCGCCTCGCGCCCGCCCAGAGCGGCAATCTGCCGCAGCCGGTCGAGCGGATGTGTGGTGATGGGAAAGTCAATCAGGCCGCATTCGGCAGGAAGCCTTCCCTCCAGCACGGCTCGATAGCGTTTTTCGACGCGCCCTTCACGAAAGGCAGCCATCAGTGATCGAATGCCTTCGGGTGTTTTGCCGTACAGCAGGATTCCGGAGGTGTCCATATCGAGACGATGGACGGCTGTGAGGGACGTGCCCGTCATTTCGGAAGCTATGGTTAAGGCATTCGGAAGTCCGCCGGTGCCCGGAACGGAGAGCAGCCCGGAAGGTTTGAATACCGCGATAAAGTCGCGGTGTTCGAGCAGGATGCGCGGCCGAAGGGACTGCGTGACGGGTGAGTTGACTCTTGGATCGCTTGCAAAGGGGATGCCTTCCAAAAGGAATTCCACCAAGGGCTTGGTCGTTGTTTTGGGGGAGAGCGCCATGCCGTCCCATTTGACGTCGTATATGGGGGCGCTGCCGCGCCACCATTCCATGCTGGCGAGCGCAGTGAGTTTTTTGCCGGCAGCTCGCGCCTGAGCTGCGGCGAGCAGGTTGGCCGCCAACGGCGACTCGACGGCATCGAGGAGCGCGCGGTTCCAGTGTTCGAATGTGAGGTTGAGCCCGGCAGCGCCGCCGCGGGCGATTTTGGGCGGCCGTCTGGCCCGGTCGCTCTCGGCAAACGCCAAAAGAGAGGTACGGGTTCCCGCCATCGTCAGGATTTCCACAGAGCGGGCAGCTTCTTCAAAGGCGCCGCAGGATGTTTTTCCGGCAATGCGGTCAGCCATCGGCAGCGTTTCGTTTGGGTCCGGCAATACAAAGTCGGCCGGAGACTGAGAAGCGATGAGGAGGATTGACTGCTGAGCCGGGTCGTCATTTTCTGCTCGGCAGACCAGTACATTCCGACGGCCGGGGGCGCCGCTGAAAAGCGCTGCGTCTTCGGCGAGCTGACGGGCTTTCAAAGCAATTGGGAGAGGCGCGCCGTGCCATGGAGAAGGAAAGTACTCAGCTGAGGCGGCGCCGGATGATTCCGTAAAAAGTTCGGAGAGCGGAAGGGAAAGCAGGCGCGGCATGACGACATTCTCCGTTGCAGCAACTCCCGTGCGCAGGGCCTTAGGCCTTATTCGGGCGTTCTTGCGGGCACAAACGCAGGCATTCTACACAAGGCGCCGAATACATTCGGACAACGGGATGAGGCAGAGAGCCTGCGCTAATCCTTACATCATTCTCACGCTGCCGAACATTACCCATTCAAGATCGTCTGGGGCAGTTGCTTCCGGGTCCGCATCCCGGTACGATGGCTGAGTTTAGGTATTTGTGACTAGATCCCTCACGGCACGCTGCAGTTTGCACATTAAAAAGTATTTATGAAGATATCTGAAGCAGTAGCGGATTCAAACAAGAGAAACGAGTCGCGGCAGCTTATGTCTATTGCGCTTCCGCTCATGATGGGGCTGGCGCTCGAGCAGCTGATCGGCATGACAGACGTGCTTTTTCTCGGACGTTACGGCGAAGCGGAGCTTGCTGCCGCCGGCGTAGCGGGCATCTATGTGATGCTCGTGATGATGCTGGGGTTAGGTTATACGGTGGGTTCGCAGTCGCTGATGTCGCGCGCAAACGGCGCCGGCCGCGCTGAGGAGGTGGGGGCGATTTTTCGCCAGAGTGCGATTTTCATGACGGCCTGCGGTTTTGTCATCATGCTTGCGAGCTGGTTCCTGATCGGCCCGATGTTCGAGCGTTTCATTGCCGCTGATGCCGTTCGCAAGGCAGCAGACGATTATGTTTTCTGGCGTTTGGCCGGGCTGCCGTTTGCTTATGTCGGACTGCTGGCGCGAGCGTACTTCGTTGCCGTGATGCACACCCGGGTGATTACGTCGGCATCTATTGTGATGGTGCTCGTCAACTGCGGCTTAAATTCGCTGCTTATCTTTGGGCTGGGTCCTTTCCCCGAACTTGGCATCGCCGGCGCAGCGATCGCCTCTGCAGTCAGTGAACTGGCGGCACTGGCAGTGTATTTTCTGGAATTCCTGCGGCACAGCGCCTCTTCGAAGCTCTTGGAGGTGAGCAAGCACCTTTGGCGCCTTGACTGGCTCCTTCAGCACCGAATTTTTATGTTAAGCCGCTGGCTGATGCTCCAAGAAGCGATGGCCTTCGGCGTTTGGCTCTATTTTTTCATTGTGGTGGAAAATGCCGGCGGCGAGCGCGCATTGGCGCTTTCCAATATTGTGCGGCAGCTCGGTGCAGTTCTTTTTCTCTTTGTGCACGCATTCGGCTCCGCGGCTGGAACGATCGCTGCTAACTATGCCGGGGCAGGAAAGCCTGAATGGATTCGTCCAATGGCGTCATTGGCGCTGCGGCTTTGTGCTTTAGTGCTGCTGCCGTTCTTTTTGTGTTTTGCGCTTTTCCCCTCGCTGGTACTCGGTATCCTCACCGATCTTCCAGAAGTGATTTCCGATGCTAAGCCATCCTTTTATGTGATGGTGCTCGCTTATGCATTGACAACCCCCGCCTATCTTTATTTCTTTGTGATTGGTGCGCTCGGCTTTGCCAAGGAGAGTTTCAGGATGACGGTCACGGCGGTTGCGGCTTACGGCGTCTATATCGCCGTCCTGAATTTGTTCACGCCGCCGACGGCAGTCTATTGGACGGCGGATATAGTGTACGGTCTGACGCTTTGGCTGGGGGTGACAGTGGTTTGGCGTCGGGCTCGAGCAGCGGGCTTTCGCAGCGCAGCGGCCGATGGGTTCTGATGCGGCTGAGGCGAAGCGTTGGCTGCGCACAACGTCCGTCAACAGGCATCGTTAACCTGCAGACGATGAATTTTTACATTCTTTCATCTAATTGTTTTCATCGACGGCGCTCCTGTTTTTCGTCCGTCACAGCGGCTGATGCGAAGTTTGAATGAGGCCGGCTGAGCAAAAAGCAGGGTACTTCTACTTCGTTGATTTTCTTACATCCGTCCAATCGAAACCGTGTTGAGTTTTGAGACAAATCCTGTCGCATTTGTTTGCTGGCAGCCGATTTTGCCCGTTGGTTTATTCAAGCAAACAGCATGATGATGCGTTTTGTCGGCTATCGAGCGAATGAATATTTTCCTGTAGGGCCCTCCGCAAATCGTTTTTTCTTGGCTATAGTGTGCCTCACCTGTCGCAGTGGTTGATTCTGGCCTCTGTGGAAAGGCATATTTATCCTAAGGTCGCCGCGACGGGAATTGTTCCCGCACGGGAATCCATATCAAGGAGAGCATCCATGAATAAGACCGAACTGACCGCCGCTGTTGCTCAGAAGGCTGGTTTGTCCAAGTCCGACGCCGCCAAAGTCCTCGGCGCCTTCTTCGAAACTGTCTCTGAAGAACTCAGCAAGGGGCAGGCTGTTCAGATCATCGGCTTCGGCAACTTCGAAGTGGCCGACTACAAGGCTCGTACCGGCCGCAATCCCCAGACGGGCGCAGTGCTCGAAATCCCGGCTGGCAAGCGTCCGAAGTTCACCGCAGGCTCTGCGCTGAAGAAGGCTGTCGCCGGCTGATCATTGCTTAATCGCAAGCGTAAGCACGCACCTGCATCTGAAAAGCAGGGAGCGTGCTTTTTTTTATCCTGCGTGCGAAAAGGACTGTGTCATCCCGTTTATACGTGATGCATGGAAGCCTAAAATCCTTTACAAATCGTGAGATCTTTGACCTGGAAGTAGTCGCCTATGCACTAAACCGCGGTTTGGTTGTTCCAGAGCTTCTTAGGATCAAAAGACAGCCGTAAGGCTGTTGGTCCCCGGAGGGGCTTGAAATGAGAATGGTGGAAACCCAATGGGAGTGTGCGGCTTGAAAGAAACTTGCCGCGGACTGATCGGAGGGATGCGGCCGCGCATGCTCAATTGAAGCCCCATTGCCGCATTCCCAACAAGGACGCTTAAGTGATGTCTGAAGCCGCAACCAATAAAAAAACTCCGATCTACAAAGTCCTCTACTTTCAAGTCATCTGCGCTATCGTAATTGGCATCGTCTTAGGTGCTGTCTGGCCTGAAGTGGGCGAGAAAATGAAGCCTTTCGGCGATGGCTTCATTCGTTTAATTAAGATGATCATTGCGCCGGTCATTTTCTGTACGGTTGTGACAGGCATTGCCGGCATGGAGAATATGAAGAAGGTCGGGAAAACGGGCGGCCTGGCACTTCTTTATTTTGAAGTCGTTTCGACAATCGCTCTGATCATCGGTCTGGTGATCGTCAACGTGGTTGAGCCGGGTTCAGGCATGCATGTCGATCCGGCAACACTCGACCAGTCAGCTGTCTCTGCCTATACCGGACCAGGCAAGATGCAGACTACGACTCAGTTTCTGATGAACGTGATTCCGAGCACCGTAGTCGGCGCCTTTGCTCAGGGCGATATTCTGCAGGTGCTCTTCTTCTCAATCCTTTTCGGTTTTGCGCTGCATAAGTTCGGCGGCCGCGGTACGCTCGTCTTCGATCTCATCGAAAAGAGCTCCCAAATTCTTTTCCAGATCGTCGGCATGATCATGCGCGTTGCGCCGATCGGTGCATTCGGCGCAATGGCGTTCACCATTGGTAAGTACGGCATCGCATCTTTGCTGCCGCTTGCAAAGCTCATGGGCACCTTTTACGCCACGTGTCTGCTCTTCATTTTCATTGTGCTCGGCGCCATCTGCCGCATTCACGGTTTCTCCGTCATGCGCTACATCGCCTACATCAAGGAGGAGCTCCTGATCGTATTGGGCACATCGTCATCGGAATCGGTGCTTCCCCGCATGATGACCAAGATGGAAAGAGCCGGCGTTTCGCGTTCGGTCGTGGGGCTGGTGATTCCGACGGGCTATTCCTTCAACCTTGACGGAACGGCAATTTATCTGACGATGGCGGCTGTCTTTATCGCTCAGGCCTGTGACGTCAATATGACGATCATGCAGCAGGTGACGCTGCTCGCCGTGCTGCTCCTCACCTCCAAGGGGGCGGCAGGCGTGACGGGATCCGGCTTCATTGTGCTGGCAGCAACCCTTTCCGCTGTGGGCCACGTACCGGTGGCGGGGCTGGCTTTGATTCTCGGCATTGACCGTTTTATGAGTGAGGCGCGAGCGCTTACTAATATGATCGGCAACGGCATTGCCTGCGTGGTGGTCGGCCACTGGTGCGGCGAAGTTAAGAACGAAGCGCTGCATATGTACCTCTCCACGCCAAGTCAAAAAGCGAAGTACTACGCCGCTGATCAGGCTGAACACGAAGAAGCCCTCGAAAAGCATTAATGGCGAACGGTGCATTTCAGCCTTCGGTCTGAAATGCTGAGCAGTACGCTTTGAGCCTGAACTCCCGGTTAACTGATCCATAAATCAGCGGAGAGTTTTAGGCGGCAG
>OOBN01001151.1_pt1 | contig 20382 bp, 20 predicted proteins | sample 1671091 | NCBI WGS metagenome assembly OOBN01 (sample SAMN06348121, study PRJEB24527) | human gut metagenome | biome: human gut; feature: ankylosing spondylitis patient; material: feces | host: Homo sapiens | place: China | collected 2015-10 | reverse complement strand
TGCCAGCTTTTTGAAGTGCCTTGGCCAGGGGCAGCACCGCCCGGCCCAGGGCCTCCAGGGCCTGGCCGAAGTCGAAGTACTCCTCCGCCTGGCTGTCGGAGAACAGGTGGTCTGAGACGGACTTCACCGATACGAACCGGACACCGTTCCGCAGGCATACCTGGGCGATGGCACCGCCCTCCATCTCCGTCAGCAAGGGGGAGAAGGTATCCCGGATCCACTCCGCCCGCTGCCCCTTCACAGCAAACCAATCCCCGGTGGATACCCGGCCGGTGACGGCGGGATAGCCCAGGGAAGCAAGCAGCTCCGCACAGCGCTCCGGCTGCCAGGTGGGGAAGGCCACCTGATTCACCGTGGAGACCAGGCCGATGGGGTCCCCCACAGCGGTGGTGTCCACATCGTGCTGGACGAATTCCGACGCTACCACCAGCGTGCCGGTGGGCAGATCCGTGAAGCACCCGGCCACGCCGGCGTTGAGAATCAGATCCACGCCGTACCGCAGGCACAGCAGCTCCGCGGCCATGGCAGCGTTCACCTTGCTGACGCCGCCGGCACAGGCCAGAATGTCCGGGGCAATCTCAAATATGGGAACGCCGGAGACGGTCTCCAGCGGCGCCAGCTCCCGGGCGCCCGGCAGGGCATGGAGCTCCGACGGCATGGCGAATTGCAGGGCGATTTTCATGGATGATCCTCCTCTTGGACGTCAGGCAGCCGCTTGCCGCAGTGGCCGCAGAATGTATAGGAATCCCCCAGCTTGGCGCCGCAGTAGGGGCAGTAGCGCAGGGGCCCCTCCGGTCCGGACGTGTCCCCGGCCTCCTGGGGCTGGCCGCCGAAGCGCTGATTCAGCGGGTCCGGCTCCTCCTCGCCGTCCACGATGTCGAAGGCGGAGTACCGTTTTTTGCCCGCGGCGTTCTTGAAATTGTAGACGGCCTGGACGATGCCCACGATAACGAACAGCACGCCGAAGATGGAGAAGGAGATGGGCGCCCCCATGGAGGCGACGGATACGGTCCAGAAGATGCCGAAGACCACAGCGATGACGGAGCCGAGGGCTCCCATGGCTGACGGCCCCCGGCCGGGCTTGATGTGTTTCACAGCGGGGCTTCCTCCTTCGGCATTTCTGTCACCGGTCGTCCACGGTCAGCTTCAGCACGTCCGGCCGGGCGTAGTGGCCGCAGCCGTCGAATTCCATCCGGCTCCGGGGCACCTGGGTCAGGTCCAGATCCGCACAGATGATGGCCTCCCGGTCCCAGACGGGCTGGGTCACATAGTGGCCGTAGGGATCCACCACGCAGCTGCCGCCCCGGCAGACGATATCCGGCAGGCGGCCGATCTCCTCCGGGCAGTGGAGCCCGGCGGGGTACATGTCCCGAGTGAAGACCATGTCGCAGTTGACGAAAAAGCAGTGCCCCTCGATGGCAATGTGACGGATGGTGGCCTGCCACTCCTCGTTGTCGTTGGTGTTGGGAGAGAGGTACAGGGTGATCCCCTTCTCGTACAGGGCGACCCGGGCCAGGGGCATATAGCTCTCCCAGCAGATCAGGCTGGCCATGGGACCCCAGGGCGTCTGCGCCACCGGGAAGTAATGCCGGTCCGCGTCACCCCACACCACCCGCTCCGCGCCGGTGGGCTTCAGCTTCCTGTGGACGGTGAGCAGTTCGCCCGCCGGGGAAAAGATCAGGTTGGTATTGTACAGCGTGGCGTTGACGGCGTCCCGCTCGGACACGCCGATACTCACGTAGGCCCGAGCCTCCCGGGCGGCCCGGCCCAGGATCTCTGTCTCCGGCCCAGGCACCAGGATGGAGTTGTCGTAGTACAGCCCCCAGTCCTTCCGGCCCGGGGCGGTCCGGCTGCCCACGGTGAAGCCGAAAGTCATGCCGTAGGGATAGCCGGGGATGAACAGCTCCGGGAACACGATCAGCTCCGCCCGCTCCGCAGCCGCGGCCCGGATCAGCTCCACCGCCTTCACGGTGCAGGCGGCTTTGTCAAACATCACTGGGGCGGCCTGGACCACCGCGATCCGGCAGGACTCCCGCAGATCCCGCATACATGATCACCTCGTTTCGAAGATTTCCGCTGGGTGTGTTTTGAGTATAGCATACCGCTGTGCCGGGGGCAAGGCTTTGCGGGGCATTTGCGCCCATTCGGGGCGGACGCTGCTCCCCTCGCGCTTTCCCAGGATCCCTGCTTCCGAAACGGGATGTTTGCAAAAGAACGGAGGGCAGGCCGCCGGCCTGCCCTCTCTGAATATGCGGAGATGCGGAATTTAGTTGCCCTTGACGATGGCGGCCGTGTCGGTGGCGATCATCAGCTCTTCATTGGTGGGGATCAGCAGGACCTTCACCTTGGAGTCGGCGGCGGAGATGACGGTCTCCTTGCCGCGGACGTCGTTGGCGGCGGGATCCAGCTTCACGCCCATATACTCCAGGCCGTCGCACACCATGGCGCGGATGCCCTTGTCGTTCTCGCCCACGCCGGCGGTGAAGATAATGGCGTCCACCCCGCCCATGGCGGCGGCGTAAGCGCCCACGTACTTCTTCACCTCGTAGGCGAACTTCTCCTCCGCCAGCTGGGCCCGTGCGTTGCCCTCTTCAGCTGCCTTCTCCAGGTCACGGAAGTCGGAGCTGACGCCGGACAGACCCTCTACGCCGGACTTCTTGTTGAGGATGTTCAGCATCTCGTCGATGTTCATGCCGTACTTGTTCATCAGGTACTGCAGGATGCCGGCGTCCAGGTCGCCGGAGCGGGTGCCCATGGGCAGGCCGGCCAGAGGGGTGAAGCCCATGGAGGTGTCCACGCTCTTGCCCCCGTCAATGGCGGTGATGGAGGAACCGTTGCCCAGGTGGCAGGAGATCAGCTTCAGCTCCTCGATGGGCTTGCCCAGCATGGCGGCGGCCCGCTGGGACACGTACTTGTGGCTGGTGCCGTGGAAGCCGTAGCGGCGGACCTTATCCTGCTCATAGTACTCGTAGGGCAGGGCGTAGGTGTAGGCCACGGGGGGCATGGTCTGGTGGAAGGCGGTGTCGAACACGGCCACCATGGGGGTGCCGGGCATCAGCTCCTGGCAGGCCTTGATACCGATGATGTTGGCGGGGTTGTGCAGGGGGGCCAGAGGGTTGCACTCCTCGATGGCGGCCATCACCTCGTCGGTGATCAGGACAGACTGGGCGAACTTCTCGCCGCCGTGGACCACCCGGTGGCCCACCGCGTCGATCTCCTTCATGGAGCTGATGACGCCGTTCTTCTCGTCCACCAGGGCGTGGAGCACGGTCTGAATGGCCTCAGAGTGGGTGGGCATAGCCACGTCGGCGTCCTTGATGGGGTCCTTGCCGGCGGGCTTATAGGTGAACTTGCCGTCGATGCCGATGCGCTCGCACAGGCCCTTCGCCAGCACCTCCTGGGTGTCCGGGTTGAGAAGCTGGTACTTCAGGGAAGAGCTTCCTGCGTTGATGACAAGAATGTTCATGGGAATCAATCTCCTTTTCCAAAATTACAACTGCCGGGCTTGTCTTTGACGTTTGGAATGTAGTAAACTAAAGAGACAGTCCAACGCCGCGGTTCAATTTATTGTAACGCTTTTCCACCGCCAGGACAACCACTTTCGGGGAAAAAATTTCTTTTTTCCCGGGAAAAAAAGAAACTCTTTTCCAAATCCGTTTCCACAGACAGGGAGGCACGCTATGAAAATCGCCGGCATCGTGGCGGAGTATAACCCCTTTCATACGGGACACGCCTATCAAATCGCCTGCACCCGGGCACAGCTGGGGGAGGACTGCGCCATTGTGGCGGTGATGAGCGGCCACTGGGTGCAGGGCGGGCGGCCCGCCATTGCGGACAAGTGGACCCGGACCAGGCTGGCCCTACTGGGGGGTGCGGACCTGGTACTGGAACTGCCCACAGTGTGGGCGGTGTCCTCGGCGGAGACGTTTGCCCGGGGGGCGGTGGGGCTGCTGGCCGCCGCCCAGGTGGTGGACGTGCTCTCCTTCGGCAGTGAGTGCGGGGACGCGGACAAGCTCCAGCGCGCCGCCATCTGCCTCAACAGCCCGGAGTACGAGGCCGGCCTGCGCCGCCTTGTGGAGGGGGGGACCCCCTTTGCTGCCGCCCGGCAGGGAGCGGTAGAAGGGCTGCTGGGGCCGGAGCTGGCCGAACTGCTGTCCACCCCCAACAACAACCTGGGGGTGGAATACATTCGGGCCCTGGACAGGCTGAACCGTGACATCCGGCCCATGACCGTCCGCCGGGAGGGTGCCCCCCATGACAGCCTGCTGCGGGGAACGGAGCGTCCCCGGTTCTGCTCCGCAACCCAGCTGCGCGCCTTTCTGGATGGGAAGGACTGGGCGGCCCTGGAGCCCTACCTCCCCCAAAATGGGCCGGAAGTGCTGCGCGCAGGCTGGAGCGGCTTCCCCAGCCTGGAGCGGGCGGAGCGGGGCCTGCTGGCCCGCCTGCGCACCATGACGGCGGAGGACTGGGCCCGCATCCCGGACAGCGGCGCAGGAGAGGGTCTGCCGCCCCGGCTGGAACGGGCGGGAAAGCAGTGCCGCTCCCTGGAGGAATTTGTCGCCCTGGCCAAGCCCAAGCACTGGACCCAGGCCCGCATGCGGCGGCTGCTGGTGTGGGCCTGGCTGGGCCTCACTCAGGCGGACCGGCCGGAGTCGCCCCCCTATCTCCGGGTGCTGGGCTTCAACAGCCGGGGGCAGGCCGTTTTGAAACAGATGAAGGGGCGGGCCCATCGGCCCATCCTCACCAAACCCGCCCACGCCCGCAGCCTGGCCGGTCCGGGCCGGCGGCTCTTCGCCCTGGAGGCCCGGTGCACCGACCTGTACGACCTGTGCCTGGAACAGATCCCCGCCCCCGGCCGGGAGTGGACCACGGGGGTAGTGAGAGTGGAGAGTGGAGAGTAAAGAGTGAAGAGTGAAGAGTGGAGATGAGGCGTGTATGAAAAAGCAGAACCTTCGGCCCCTGCTCCCATGGGGGATGGCCCTGGTCCTCCCCCTGGTGCTTCTATTGCTGTTTGAGGCCCTGAAGGGCGATCAATCTCTGATGGACCGCTGGGTGTCCGGGGTGATGGCCCCGGTGGAGCAGTTCCTGGGGCGGGTGTGGTCCCTGCTCCCCTGGTTTTCTGTGGCGGAGGTGCTCACCGCCCTGTTTCTGGTGGGAAGCGCCGTCTGGCTCATCCGCGCCCTGGTCCTGCTGGTCCGGGAGCGGGCGGGCGGGCGCTTTCTGCGCCGCCTGCTGGCCCTTGCCTCCGCCCTGCTGTGGCTGTGGGCGGCGGTGAGCTGGATGTGGAACGCCGCCTACTACGCCTCCAGCTTTCAGGAGCGGAGCGGGCTCAAGGCGGAGCCCTGCTCGGTGGAGACCCTGGCCCAGGTGACCGCCCTGTTTGCCCAGCGGGCGGCGGAGCTCTCCACCCAGGTGGAGCGGGACGAGAACGGCCTGTTTGCCGAGTCCCTGGATGAGGTCTTTGACCGGGGCCCCGCCGTCTATGAGAACCTGGTCCAGGAGTTCCCCTTTCTGGAGCTGGAGCCCTCTGTGCGGGTAAAGCCCCTCTTTTTCTCCCGGCTCCAGAGCATCCTGGGCTTCACCGGGGTATATTTCCCCTTCACCGGAGAGGCCAATGTGAACGTGGACGCTCCGGCCTGCATGATCCCCGCCACCGTCGCCCACGAGATGGCCCACCAGCGGATGGTGGCCTCGGAGCAGGAGGCCAACTTTGTGGGCATCGCCGCCGCCGTCACCAGCGGGGACCCGGTCTTTCAATACTCCGGGTACCTGTTCGGCCTGGTCCAGCTGTGCAACGCCCTGGCTCCCGTGGACCGGGACGCCTGGAACGCCATCGTCCAGCAGTATTTTACCCAGGAGCTGGCTGATGACTGGAACGCCAACAACGCCTACTGGGCCCAGCTGTCCTCCCCGGTGGAGGAGGCGGCGGAGCAGGTATACGACTCCTTCCTGAAGGGCAACGGCCAGGAGCTGGGCATCCGCTCCTACGGGGCCTGTGTGGACCTGCTGACGGCCTACTTCGGCCCGGAGGCGGTCAGCTGAACGGCGCTGCAAACTGCACTTCTCCGGTGCAGTTTGCAGCGTTTTTTGCTCCCTTTCCCCCTGCGCAGGCGTCTTTTCCCGCCTTTCAACTTGGCACGCGGTTTGCTCTCTATCTCTGATGCCGCCGGCGGCTTTCCCCTCCCGGGAAAAAGAGGTTGACGGCCCATTCCGCCGGCGGTATCATAGGAGACAAGACGGCGCGGAAATTCGACCCGCTTTTCATCCAAAATCACAAACAGGTCTCCGGCTTCACATCCGCCGCGGGGAAGCGGCGGAGCCGGAACCGCCGCGCCGGACGAAACGGTACGAGGAGGGAAACCATTGAGCCGTCTATCCATTGAGATCCCCAACCGGGCCCAGACCGTGCTGAACGATCTGTACCGGGACATGGGGCGGCGCATCAGCGCCAATCAGCCTGGGCTGTGCCCGGTGGACATGTCCCTGAACTTTCTGCGCCTCTGCCACGCCCAGACCTGCGGCAAATGCGTCCCCTGCCGGGTGGGGCTGGGGCAGCTGGCGGTGCTCATCGAGCAGATCCTGGACCGCACCGCCACCCTGGAGACCATCGGCCTGATCGAGCGCACCGCCCAGGTGATCGCCGACTCCGCCGACTGCGCCATCGGCTATGAGGCCGCCCACATGGTGCTGCGGGGGGTGCGGGGCTTCCGGGAGGACTATGAGGAGCACGTGCTCCATGGCCGCTGCATCAGCGGCCTGAGCCACCCCGTCCCCTGCGTGTCCACCTGCCCGGCCCATGTGGACATCCCCGGGTATGTGGCCCTCATCCGCCTGGGGCGGTACGAGGACGCGGTGCGCCTCATCCGCAAGGACAACCCCTTCCCGGCGGCCTGCGCCTATGTGTGCGAGCACCCCTGCGAGGGCCAGTGCCGCCGGCGGATGGTGGACGACTCGGTGAACATCTGCGGCCTGAAGCGGTACGCGGTAGACCACGCCGGAGACCTGCCCGCTCCGCCCCGGGCGGAGGACACCGGGAAGACGGTGGCCGTCATCGGCGGCGGCCCCTGCGGCCTGACCGCGGCCTACTACCTGTCCCTCATGGGGCACAAGGTCACGGTGTACGAGCAGCGGCCCAAGCTGGGCGGCATGCTGCGCTACGGCATCCCCGACTACCGCCTGCCCCAGGAGGTGCTGGACCGGGACATCGCCCACATCCTGTCCGCCGGCATCTCGGTGCGCACGGGGGTGTCCATCGGCCGGGACCTGTCCATGGAAAATGTCCAGAACAGCTTTGACGCGGTGTACATCGCCATCGGGGCCCACACAGACAAGAAGCTGGGCCTGGAGGGGGAGGACAGCGCCAACGTCATCAGCGCCGTGGAGCTCCTCCGGGGCGTGGGCGAGGGCGAGATCCCCGACTTCACCGGCAAGCGGGTGTGCGTCATCGGCGGCGGCAACGTGTCCATGGACGCCGCCCGCACCGCCCTGCGCCTGGGGGCCGCGCAGGTCACCTGCGCCTACCGCCGCCGGGTGGAGGACATGACCGCCCTGGCCGAGGAGATCGAGGAGGCCATGGCCGAGGGGTGCCAGATTCTGCCCCTCCAGGCCCCCGCCCGCATCGAGGCGGACGAGGAGGGCAAGGTGGCCGCCCTGTGGACCCGGCCCCAGCTCATCGGCCGCTACGGCCGGGACGGGCGGCCCGCCCCCGGGAACGCCCAGGCAAAGGAGTTCCGCATCCCCTGTGACTATGTGATTGTGGCCATCGGCCAGGCCATTGAGGCCAAGCCCTTTGAGGCCATCGGCGTTTCCACCAAGCGGGGAGCCATCCAGGCCGACCTCACCAGCGCGGTCCCCGGGGTGGACAACGTGTTCGCCGGGGGCGACGCGGTCTCCGGCCCCGCCACCGTCATCCGGGCGGTGGCCGCCGGCAAGGTGGCCGCCGCCAACATCGACAGCTTTCTGGGCTTCAACCACAAGATCCGCACCGACGTGGAGGTCCCCCCGGCCCATCTGACCAGTATGCCCCCCTGCGGCCGGGTAAACCTGCACAGCCGGACACTGGAGTGCTACGCCGGGGACTTCTCCCTGGTGAAGGATGGCATGACCGACGAGGAAGCCCATCAGGAGGCCAGCCGCTGTCTGCGGTGCGACCACTTCGGCTTCGGCAGCTTTAAGGGAGGGAGGAATACAGAATGGTAACCTTGACCATCAACGGACAGGTGCTCCAGGTGGAGAAGGGCACCACCATCCTGGAGGCCGCCGCCCAGGCGGACATCCACATCCCCCACCTGTGCTATCTGAAGGGGCTCAACGAGATCGCCGCCTGCCGGGTGTGCTGCGTGGAGGTGGAGGGGGAGCGGGCCATGGTCACCGCCTGCAACACCCCGGTGCGAGAGGGCATGGTGGTCCACACCAACTCCCCCCGGGCCCGGGCCACCCGCCGTACCAATGTGGAGCTAATTCTGTCCCAGCACGACTGCAAGTGCGCCACCTGCGTGCGCAGCGGCAGCTGCCACCTGCAGAGCGTGGCCAACGACCTGGGCATCCTCACCCTGCCCTACGAGACCCAGCTGCCCCAGGGCCTGCGGAAGGCCTGGACCACCACCTTCCCCCTGTACCACGACTACAACAAGTGCATCAAGTGCATGCGGTGCATTCAGGTGTGCGAGAAGATTCAGACTCTTGGCATTTGGGATCTGGCGGGCACCGGCGGCCGGACCACCATTGACGTGTCGGGCAACCGGGTCATCAAGGACTCGGACTGCGCCCTGTGCTGCCAGTGCATCACCCACTGCCCCGTGGGCGGCCTGCGGGAGCGGGACGACACCCAGAGGGCCTTTGACGCCCTGGCAGACCCGGACAAGATCACCGTGGTCCAGGTGGCCCCTGCGGTACGCACCGCCTGGGGGGAGTACTTCGGCATGCCCCGGGAGCAGGCCACCATAGAGCGCATGGCCGCCGTCCTGCGCCGGCTGGGCTTTGACTATGTGTTTGACACCAACTTCTCCGCCGACCTGACCATTATGGAGGAGGGCAGCGAGTTCCTCCGCCGGCTGAAGGTGGGCGGCCTGGAGCGCTGGCCCATGTTCACCAGCTGCTGCCCTGGCTGGGTGCGGTTTTTGAAGAGCCAGTACCCGGAACTCACCGGACAGCTGTCCACCGCCAAGTCCCCCCAGCAGATGTTCGGCAGCGTCACCAAGAGCTGGTTTGCCCAAAAGCTGGGGGTGGCTCCGGAGAAGATCTTCTGCGTGTCCATCATGCCCTGTGTGGCCAAGAAGGCGGAGTGCGAGCTGCCCACCATGCGCACGGAAACCGGGCCCGACGTGGATCTAGTGCTCACCACCCGGGAGTTCGTGCGGATGATCCGGGCGGACAAGCTGAACCCCTTGGAGCTGCCTGAGGAGGAGCTGGACAGCCCCCTGGGCTCTTACACCGGAGCGGGGGCCATCTTCGGGGCCACCGGCGGCGTGATGGAGGCCGCCCTGCGCACCGCCGCCTACCTGGTGAACGGGGAGAACCCGGACCCGGACGCCTTCGCCGCTGTCCGGACCGGCCCCGGCCTGCGGGAGGCGGAGTATGAGCTGGGCGGAAGTAAAATCCGCTGCGCGGTGGTCAGCGGCCTGGGCAACGCCCGAAAGCTGATCCAGGATCTGAAGGCGGGCCGGGCCAAGTACGACTTTGTGGAGGTCATGGCCTGCCCCGGCGGCTGCGTGGGCGGCGGAGGCCAGCCGGTGTCCGTGGAGGACGAGGAGCTCTACGGCGTGCGGGGAGAGCGGCTGTATGACATCGACCGCGCCTGCAAGCTGCGCTTCTCCCACGAGAATCCGGAGGTTCAGCAGCTGTACCGGGAGTTTCTGGGCGAGCCCCTCAGCCACCGCTCCGAGGAGCTCCTCCACACCGACCACAGGGCCTGGGACATGCCCAAGTGATTGTCTCCAGATGCAAAAAGGAAGCGGACCATATTCTGGTCCGCTTCCTTCGTCATTCGAAACACAAAAAGCAAGGCCGGAACTGTTCCCACAGGAACCTCCGGCCTGTCTTTCTTATCTTGGGATCAGCCCTCGTGGCGGCCCAGACGCAGCTTCTCGGACTGGAAGGCCCACAGCATGCCGCACACCACAGCCAGCATACCCAAAACGGTGATCGCATCCATCATATACGCTCACTCCTTTCTTTCGAACATATCCTACTCCATCTCCCCCCAGTCCGTCAATGTATACTCTGACAGTTCTTTTCTCCCCTCTCCCGGGCTGTCTTGTGCAACATTTTCGTGTTTGTGCCCATGTGTAAAAATGAAATATTATTTTTGAAAAAACACCTCTTTTCTTTCTTTTTTGTTTCAATCAATTATTTTTCCCATAGCATTCAAAAACAGCATGGAATGGTGCAACGCCTTTTCCCGTGAAAGAGACGAATCCCGCTCCGGCGGGGCAGCCCGCCGCCCCAGCCGATGCCGCCGGCGCCGCTTGACGGCGCGGGACAAGCTGTGCTATTCTGGGACCATCTGAACGCAGCACAAGGAGGATTTCCCCATGTCTGATCCATTCATCCGCACCCGCATGCTCATCGGGGATGAGCCGCTGTCCCGTCTGGCCGCCGCCAAGGTGGCCGTCTTCGGCGTGGGCGGCGTGGGCGGCTTCTGCGTGGAGGCACTGGCCCGGGCCGGAATCGGTACGCTGCACCTGTACGACGACGACACCGTTTCCGAGAGCAACTTAAACCGGCAGCTGGCCGCTCTCCACTCCACCATCGGCCGCCCCAAGGGGGAGGTGCTGAAGGAGCGGGTCCAAGACATCAATCCCGCCTGCCGCGTGGAGGCCATTCGGATGTTCTATCTGCCGGAAAATGCGGACACAGTGGATCTCACCCAGTACGACTATGTGGTGGACGCCATCGACACCGTGGTCGCCAAACTGGAGCTGGCCGTCCGGTGCACCGCTCTGAACATCCCCATCATCAGCGCCATGGGCTCCGGCAACAAGCTGGACCCCACCGCCTTTGTAGTCACAGACCTGAGCAAGACCCAGGGCTGTCCCCTGGCCCGGGTGATGCGCAAGGAGCTGCGCAGGCGGGGGGTACAGCACCTGAAGGTGGTCTACTCCACCGAAGAGCCCCGCTCCCCCATCCGCCCCGCCCAGGCGGAGGCCCCGGCGGGGAGCGAGACCCGCCCCGGCACCTCCGCCCGGCGGGACACCCCAGGCTCCATCTCCTTTGTCCCTGCCGCCGCCGGGCTGGTGCTGGCCTCCGCGGTGGTGCGGGATCTGGGGCAGTTTTGATGCCTGCACACAAAACCGGCGGGACGCGCCTTTTTAAGACGCGCTCCGCCGGGCTTTTTCTTACGGCTGGACGGCAATTTTCAACACGCCGTCCCCCTTCTGTTCAAACAGGTCGTAGGCCTCCATCACCCGCTCCAGGGGATAGGTGTGGGTAATCAGGGGCTCGGCGTTCAGCTTCCCCGCCGCGATGAGCTCCAAAATCTCCCCACAGTGGCAGGCGTCCACACCCCCGGTCTTGAAGGTCAGATTCTTGCCGTACATATCCGGCAGGGGGAGCACCTGGGTCTCCTCGTACATGGCCACCACAGTGACTGTGGCATTGGGCCGGGCCAGCTGCCAGGCGGTCTGGAAGGTATCCCTCCCGCCGGCCGCCTCCAGCACCACGTCGGCCCCCCGGCCGTCGGTCCAGCTCTTCAGCACTTCCGCCGCATGGGGCCCCGGCTCCACCGCCTCGTCCGCCCAGCCCTGAGCCAGGGCCAGCGCCCGGCGGGCCGGGTCGGGCTCCACCGCCAGGATGTGGGCGGGCCGGTACAGCCGGGCGCACATCATGGTGCACAGGCCCGTGGGGCCGGCCCCCAGCACCAGCACCGTGTCCCCCGGCTGGATCTGACTGATCTGGGCCGCCCAGTAGCCGGTGGACAGGATGTCCCCGGTAAAGAGAGCCTGCCGGTCGGTGACAGAATCCGGAATTTTGGTCAGGCCGTTGTCCGCGTAGGGAACCTGGACATGCTCCGCCTGTCCCCCGTCGATGCGGCAGCCCAGGGCCCAGCCCCCGCTGGGGTCGGTGCAGTTGTTCACAAAGCCCCGCTGGCAGAAGAAGCAGCTGCCGCAGAAGGTCTCCACGTTTACCGCCACCCGGTCCCCCGGCTGTACGGAGGCCACCTGTGCCCCCACCGACTCTACTACGCCCACAAACTCATGTCCCACAATGGTCCCCGGCACCGCCCTGGGCACAAATCCGCCCTTGATGTGCAGGTCGCTGGAGCAGATGGACGCCAGGGTCACCCGGACGACGGCGTCTGTCGGGTCCTGAATTTTGGGGACAGGCCGCTCCTCCAGGGCAAAAACGCCCTTCTCCCGGTAGACCACCGCCCTCATGTTCTCTTTCATCCCACATCCTCCTCCCACAAAGATCCATTCAGCAGCCGGGCCAGGCTCTCCGGCGCGTCCCGGTTGAGCCCATGGCCCGCCTCCCCGCTTTTTCTTATTGTACCACAGGAGGGAAACTGCGGCAAGCGGCCCGGAATTTTGCCGTGCTTTTCCTCTTTCAGGGAGAAATCTTCATTTTCCATTCCCTTTTTCTCCATTTCATGGTATGATAATGGCTGTAAATTCGTCGATTTGGGGGCGTTCTCCCATGTTTGTCAAAAATCCGGAATACTTTCTCGCCATTGTCAAGGAACGCAGCATCTCCAAGGCCGCCGACCGGCTCTACCTGTCTCAGCCCTACCTCAGCCAGTACCTGGCCAAGCTGGAGTCCAATCTGGGGGTAACCCTGCTGGACCGCTCCCACACCCCCCTGCGGCTGACGCCGGCGGGCGAGCTGTTCTACGCCTATCTGGAGCGACAGGACTACCTGGACCGCCAGCTGGAGAGCGATCTGAGGACCCTGCAGTCCCAAAAGCCCCAGCAGCTCCACATCGGGGTGTCCACCTGGAGGGGGTCCATTCTTCTGCCGGACATCCTGCCCCGGTTCGTCCAGTTCTACCCGGATGTACAGGTGGTCCTCCACGAGGCTCCAGTGCCCCAGCTGGGGGATCTGGCCGCCAGCAGCGTCACCGACTTCTGCCTCATGCACATTCCCAGCGACCTCACCGACCTGAGCTATGAACTGGTGATGCATGAGCGCATCCTGCTCATCGCCCATCGGGACCACCCCCTGGTCCGGGGGCTGGAGAGCCCCTGTGATGCTCCCCTTCCCTTCGGTGATCTGCGCCGTCTGGAGAAGGAACGGCTGATGATGCTCCCCGAGGACTGGCGGCTGTCCAAGCTGCTCTACAACATGTTCAGCGTCCAGAGCGTGGAGCCGGTGAACATCCTCACCACCACCAACAACACCACTGCCATCAACCTGGTGGCCGAGAATATGGGCTTCACCTTCCTTCAGGAGAGCGGCATCCGCCGCACTCCCTATATGGACCGCCTCTCCTTCTTTACCGTGGGGGAACCCCCACTCACCAGCCCCATGGCCCTGGTGTACAAGAAAAACGGCTTCCTCTCCCCCGCCGCCCGCACCTTTATGAACCTCATCAAGGACTACTACCGGCAGTTCGACCGGGGCTCCGCCCTGACGGACCGCTGACCGTCTCTCTGCCCCACAAAAATGCCATTACTTTCCCGCCGCTGCGCAGCGGAAAAGTCCTCGCTGTGCTCGCTGAACGCCTTGCCAAGCAAGGCATTCAGGGCATTCGATCCCACTCGAGGCGGGCTGCCGCCCCCTCGAGCTCCCCCACCCCAACTTGAGCGGATTCATCTCGACAGAAGTTTTTTGACTAGCTGAAATGCCCAGGAACAGAGTAATCTCTGTTCCTGGGCATTTTGACTTACATAAATGTCAGTCCGTCACATCTGAGGCGACTCCGCCCCAATCTTCGGCTTTTGCGCGGTAAACCAGTCTTCCAGCCTCCCCATAGGGCGGCGGATCTGGCGAGTCAGCGTCCCCACCAGGAGAGCCGCGGCCAGGGTACCCTCTCGGACGCCGGAGATCTCTCCGGTAAACGCCAGTGAGAGGGCACAGGCACTGACTACCAGAGTCACATCAAAAATCACCTTCATGGCGGAAAACTGGATCGGCGCCACCTTACATACGGCCAGGACCACGCCCTCTCCCGCCAGGACAGCTACATCGGCGGTTACCTCGCAGCTGACTCCCACAGCCACCAGGCAGATCCCTACCAGGCACACCAGCCACTGCTGCCAATAAGCGGTACATTGAATCCAGTCCACTGCCCACAGCGCAAAATCCGTCAGATATCCAAACAACAGGGCCACGGGCAGCTGAATCAGCTGCATGGGGTCGTACTGCCGCCGCAGAATCAAAATCTGCAGCAGAATAAAGCCCACGTGCATAATAATGGTACAGCTCCCTACGGTCAGGGGCAGAAAGCCGCTCATGGCGTATGGAAGGCTGGAAATGGGCGACGTGCCCAGCGCCCCCCTAATGGAGCAGGCCACCCCCAGGGACATAATCCAAAGTCCCACACACAAGACCAGATACCGCTTTCCCCACTCTTCTATGGTTCGTTTTGTTGTCATTGGATTTCGTTTTTCTCCTCTCCGCTGTCATGCTGCATACGATGTGCTTCCATACTCCTCCACAGCCGGTCCAGAAGTCCTTTCAGCTGTTCCAGTTCCTCTGCAGAAAGGCCGGAAGCCGCAGCCGTCTCTGTCTCCCTGAAAATCTCTGCCACTGCCGCGGCCGCCTGCTCCCCCTGCTCTGTCAGCGACACGAACAGGGAGCGGCGGTTTCCCTCGTGCTGCTGCCGGACGACCAGGCCGGAGCGCTCCATCCGCAGCAGAATGCTGCCCACCGTGGCCGGCTCAATCTCACAGTAGGAGGCAATGGTCTTTTGGTCCGATTCCCCATGCTGAGAGAGAAACTCTAAAACCTTAGGCTGTCCCGCCGTCAGCCCAGCCTTTCCCGCACAGTTTAAAATTTGCCGGTTCAGGATGGTATGGGTCTTCATCAACAGATAGTGCAGCGAGTCCATAGAGTCACCTCTAAAACAATATGTATTCTTACTGTATCAAATATTATTATAAGAAAACTTATTATTTATCGTCAAGATCTATTGTGCCTCAAATTCACATCTCTCATGGCAAAAGATTGAGCAAATTTTATTGTATGACCTGATATGAACCCATAAAAATTCCAGCCCAGCGAAACCTCGCTGGGCTGGAATTCCATGGATTCAAATTGATATCTGCCGCGCTAAAAAACGCGGGACGACGGCATACCTAAACCGGCACACATTCGCTTGCTTATCTCTGGGCCAAAAGCGCATCCACCCGGTCGGTCTTCTCCCAGGGCAGGTCCAGGTCGTCCCGGCCGAAGTGGCCGTAGGCGGCCAGCTGGCGGTAGATAGGACGGCGCAGGTCCAGGTCCCGGATGATGGCGGCGGGACGCAGGTCAAAGACGGCGGTAACCATATCGGACAGATCCTCGTCGCTCAGCTTCCCAGTGCCGAAGGTGTCCACCCGCACAGAGACCGGCTGGGCCACGCCGATGGCGTAGGCCAGCTGCACCTGACAGCGGGTGGCCAGGCCGGCGGCCACCACGTTCTTGGCCACCCACCGGGCGGCATAGGCCGCAGAGCGGTCCACCTTGGTGGGGTCCTTGCCGGAGAAGGCGCCGCCGCCGTGAGGGGCGCTGCCGCCGTAGGTGTCCACGATGATCTTCCGCCCGGTGAGGCCGGAGTCCCCCTGAGGACCGCCCACCACGAAACGGCCTGTGGGGTTCACGTAGATCTTGGTGTCGTTGTCCATGAGGCTGGCCGGAATGGTGGGACGGATCACCAGGTCGATCATGTCCTGGCGGATCTGAGACAGCTCCACCTCGGGCCCATGCTGGGTGGACACCACCACCGCGTCAATGCGCAGAGGTTTGTCATTCTCGTCATACTCTACGGTGACCTGGGTCTTGCCGTCGGGACGCAGATAGTTCACCAGCCCCTCCTTGCGCACCTGGGTCAGGCGGCGGGCCAGCTTGTGGGCCAGGGAGATGGGCAGAGGCATATACTCCTCCGTCTCATCGCAGGCGTAGCCGAACATCATGCCCTGGTCTCCGGCTCCGTTGTCCAGGCCGTCGTCCTGCTCCCCCTCCTTGGCCTCCAGGCACTTGTCCACGCCCATGGCGATGTCGGGGGACTGCTCGTCAATAGAGGTGAGCACCGCACAGGTGTCGCAGTCAAAGCCAAACTTGGCCCGGTCATAACCGATGTCCCGCACCACATCCCGGGCGATCTTGGGGATGTCCACATAGCAGCTGGTGGTGATCTCCCCCATCACGTGGACCAGGCCGGTAGTCACTGTGGTCTCACAGGCCACCCGCGCAGCCGGGTCCTGAGCCAGGATCGCGTCCAGCACCGCGTCGGAGATCTGGTCGCAGATTTTGTCGGGATGCCCCTCGGTGACGGATTCCGATGTAAACAGTCTTTTTGCCATAGTATTGTTCCTTTCTCTGGTGTTGAGGCGAAAAAACGCCCCGCCGCGGCGGAGCGTTTGGATTCTTCGCACCCTCATCTTTCGATCCACTGCCGCCGGATTTAGCACCTTGCAGAGTTTTCCTTCCTCCGCAGGTTGCCGGGCTTCATCGGGCCGTTCCCTCCGCCGCTCTTGATAAGGTAATTCAATTTTACAAGGGAATATTATATCAGGTTTTCCCAGTCTGTCAACTAGGTTTTGAAAAATATTCTCTTTCCCGCAATTATAACCAAGAAAAGCCCCACGAAATCAGGCAAAAAGAAATCCCCGCCAAAAGGCGGGGATTTCTCAAGGGAGTAAATTACTCCTCGATGTCGATAACAACGCCGGAACCCACGGTGCGGCCAGTCCCACGAAAGCTCCGCTTTCGCGGGATCCCTTCTTTTTTAAATGCTCGGCGGAAGTGAATTCCGCCTGCGCCGAGGTTTTATCGTAAACGTCAAATGAAGAAGCAATAAAGGAGAGAGGGCGTGGCTACGGCCACGCCCTCTCTGGGAGAATACGTCAGGACAGCGCATCCAGCACCACATCCAGCAGATGCATAGGACTGAGCTGTTCTTCGTTGCATCGGTGAGCAAGTTCTTCAACAAAGGCCCTGTTACAGGAGATGTCTGGGATGTAGGCTAGGTAAGTACAAGCACCATTCTCCAGTACAGATGCCAGAACGCCGTAAGATAGCTGGCGGCTGCCCAGGCTGTACAGTTCCATCACTTCGAAACGGCACAAGGTTCTTCCCTCCAAAACCACAAGATTTTGCCCGGTTATACTGAGCCGCCTACCAACTCAGAGTCTTCCTCTGGTTCAACACTCAACAGCTCTGAAACGGTAAGGCCAGTCATCGCAGCCACCTTCTGCAAGGTGCTCAGTTTTATATCAGTCAGCTTTTCACGTTCAATCAGGCTCACTTCCTCTTCGCTAATGCCCACCATAGCCGCGAACTCCGCTTGTGTCAGTCCCATTTTGGTACGGATTTTCTTCATCCTCACAGCAAAAATCGTCAATTCAGGCATTTTTCCACCTCATCGTACAAAATTATACAGAAGGTGGGAAAATTTTCCACGGAGCGCGCTACGGATTGCGCAAAAAGCAAGAGCAGGCCCACATACATGACAGGTCTGCTCCGTACAAATCAGTCGTTACTTTTTAATATACCACAGCATCCCTCCCTTACGGATTCCGGCAGAAGTTTCTCCGCCCAACAGCTGCCCTCAGCTGCCAGCCTGGGGGCTTCCGTCAGCACATAAACGAAATAGCGGTAGGGATCAAGACCATTTTCCTTCGCGGTTTCAATCAAGCTGTAAATCATCGCGCTGCTCTGGGCCCCGCCTTCCGTATTTGCAAACAGCCAGTTCTTCCGTCCCATTACAAATGGTTTCACACTGCGTTCCGCTCGGTTGTTGGAGATCTCCAACCGCCCATCCTCCAGAAACCGGATCAGGTATGGCCACTGCTCCCGCAGATAATGCAGTGCCCTGCCCAGCGCGGACTTCGGCGCAGCGGCGCTCTTCGTTTCAGCCCATGCCAATAAAGCGTCCATCACCGGCTTGGACCGGGCCAGACGCTGTTCATACCGTTCTTCCGGCGGCAGCCCCGCCAATTCCTGCTCAATCCTGAAGAGGGCATTACAGTACTCCAGCCCCTCCAGCGCCGCACAACCCACACGCTGCTCCTTCGGCAGGGCATTCACTGCCTCATCGAATTTTCGCCGCAGGTGCGCCCAGCAGCCAACCACCCGGATATTTTCAGGCAGCCGGTGGTAACCGGCGTAGCCATCCGCATGGAGCCAACCGGAGAACCCCTCCAGAAAGGCAGCCGCGTTCTCCGCCCTCCGGGTAGGCCGGTACTCATACAGCACAATGGGATGTTCCGCATCCCCGCTTGTCCGGTACAGCCACATATAACACTTGCTCCGAGCTGTCCGGCCCTCCAGTTTCAGCACCTGCAGCGTGGTCTCGTCCGCGTGGAGCACCTGCCGTTGGAGGAGCCGCCTGTGCAGTTCCTCGTATACCGGTTTCAGCCAATCCTCCGCCACCCGCAGCACCCAGTTGCTCATGGTCTGCCGGCTCAGCCGCACTCCTGCCCGGTTCCACTCCTGCTCCTGCCGGTACAACGGTGCGTACATCACAAATTTCTGCACCATGATGTGGGCGACCGCATCCGCCGAGGCATAGCTGCCTGGGATCAGGGCGGGGAGCTTTTCCGCCTTGCGGATCGGCGTCTCCGTCCCTTCCTCCTTGCATTTTGGGCAGGCATAGGTGAAGTAGACGTCTTCCCGGATCTTCACCTGGGCCGGAATCATCACCAATGTGCGCCGGACGTCCCTTCCAATCTCCATCATGGCAGTGCCGCACACAGGACAGTCCAGCTCGTTCTCCGGGATACGGTGTTCCTCCACCTCAACCGGTACATTGTCCGGCAGGACCTCCTCCAGTCTGGAGGAACGCCGGGTATGGGCAGCCACCTTCGTCTCCCTGGACCTCCGTTTGGACAGCCAGGCCTCCGTCTCGTCAAACATGAGACTCAATTGTCCCATCAGCTCTTCTTCCAGCCGCTCCGAAGACGCCCCATAGAGCTTGTTCCGGCTCAGGCGCACCTGTTCCAGGAGCCAGTCCAGCTTCTGGTTCAGCTCGTCTCTTTCCGCTTTCAGTGACTCATATTCCGCCCGTGAAATGGTTACCATCTCCGGGGTACTTGTTCCATGATTTCTTTCATTTTTCATGGATAAATTATACCATATTTGAACTAAAGAGTCCAGTATTTCCAAGGCTTTCAGCTGTCCTCCCACCTAAATGATACGCAGGCCGTCCACCGGACGGTGGGCCTTTGGCTGCTCTACCTTCAGCCCTTCCATCAGCCAGCGGTACTGCTGCAGTGTCAACTGCCGCGCTTCATTTTCCGTTCGCGGCCATTGGCACGAGCCCTGTTCCAACCGCTTATACAGCAGGATGAATCCATCCCGCTCCCAGTAGAGTCCCTTGATGCGGTCCCGCCGTCTGCCGCAGAACAGAAACAGCGTATTGGTGAATGGGTCCAGCTGAAACTGTTGCTGCACCATAGCCGCCAACCCATCGATCCCTTTCCGCAGATCCGTATAGCCGCAGGCGATATATACCTTGTCTGCTCCGGTGAAGTCACTCAGCATGATTTCAGTACCTGGCAGATTGCCCTCACCACAGCCGCATCCGCACCCGAATAGATGTCCGCTTTCCCTTTCCCAATTTGGATGCTGGCAATCACTCTGCCTCCTGTCTGCCGCTCTAGCTGCGATGGGAGTTCTGCAAAAGCTGCAGGCGGCTGCGGTGCTGAGACTGTGGGCACAAGTTCCGTGGCTGCCGACGAAAGGATTTCCTTTTCCCAGCGGTAGTAGGTCTTTGTCGAAATATTGTGTTCCGCACACCATCCCTTTACACTCATGCCGCTGCTGCGGCAGTCTATGATCTGCGTCCTCCAATGCTCCAGTTTTGCCTGTCGTTTCAATTCACACGCACTCATCTTTCCAGGCTCCTCCCAAAATGAGAATTCTCGAGAAGTCTCAAGACTTCTCGAGAATTAGTATCTCATATCTTCTTTGCCTTTTTAATCCGTCCTCAGCCTTGACGCTTACGACGAAGCCTTGACAGCTTCTGTCCAGACGGCGAGATTTGTCTGCAAAGCGGAACGTGTTCGGGAGCTGACGGATACCCTGACCTATATGACCCGGCAATCTCCCTTCCATGTAGTCAAGGTCATCGAGCTGACCGAGGCACAGTATCAGCACTATGCCGCTCACTTGGGCGAAGAAGCTCCATTTATCACGGCGAACCGGGCTCTGATGGGAACGGATGAGCACGGTGTGACCCGCTGCCTGCTGATAACAGTTCGGAGCCGGAGAGACGGTATCCTCATAGATGCCCAAGGCTATGAC
>OOBN01001142.1_pt1 | contig 20524 bp, 19 predicted proteins | sample 1671091 | NCBI WGS metagenome assembly OOBN01 (sample SAMN06348121, study PRJEB24527) | human gut metagenome | biome: human gut; feature: ankylosing spondylitis patient; material: feces | host: Homo sapiens | place: China | collected 2015-10 | reverse complement strand
CCAAGGATTACCGCATCCTGTTCCTGATGGTCTATTTTCGGCAGAATATATTCTGTCAGAAGCTGAAACTGTTCTTTAATATCCTTCTCATATCCGGGCATCATACAGAAATAAATCTGTCTTTTTTCAATATCTGTATAAATATATTCCGGCGACATTATAAACTGTCCGGGATTGATCAGATATTCCGCCGCATCTTCCATAGCCTTTACAAAACCACCGAAAATAAGCCTGAGATCTTCAACTCCCATCTTCTTTTCTTCATACAGCACATTCACCGCCTGTTTCGAAGTAATATCAAAATAGATAAAAAATCTGCCATCCATCCCCTGTATCCTGCACTTCAGAAGAGAGGGAATCACATTTCCCGCAAGCATCCTTACCTGATAGGAATCTGTATTGATCTCATTCTCACCATAGACAATGAGATAATTATGATTCATATCCCTCTTATATTCTGTCCGCATACTATTCTATTCCCCCATTTCTCTCAGTACCGCCTGCGCCGCCCGCAGTCTGCGGATATGTTTCACCGGATTTATCACTGCGGATTTCCCTTCTGTCCTCAAATGCCAGCTCAGATTGCCATACGACGAGATCGTGTCCAGGTCATAGGTTACCTGCACTTCTTTTCCCACATTTGTCTGGGTACCTAAATTCTCCGCCCCGAAAAAACCAATACTCCCCAGCTCCTCACTGCGCATCCTTGCAGTATCATATATTTCTCCGTTTTTCTTAATCCCTTCCATGCTCCCGCTTACTGCCGATTCATAAGCTGCCGCTGTCAGCCATGCCCTGTTATGTACAAAAAAACTCAGATAGATAAGTCCCATCAATACCAGCAGGATCAACGGCATGACACAGGCAGTCTCGATTGTAAAACTTCCCTTACGAATTATACTGTATTCATTTGTTATACAAAAATTATCTTTCATATCAAAAATCCTCCCAGATATCCTGCCAGCAGAAATGGCACAAACGGTATTTCCGTACTTCCCTTTCTGCAAAATCCCATCATCATGATGCCGGACCATACTGCACTGCAGATCATTCCCATAAAAAGTGTTGAAAAAAATTCTTCCGGGTACAGCACTGTCCCCAGTGCCATAAGCAGCCAGCCATCGCCCATTCCCACAGCACCTTCTGTAAGGATGCTGATCAGCACAAAGAGAAAACCTGTCCCCACGCACATAAGAACCTCCGGAACATTTCTTCTGCTATATATTGTCCACACAGTTCCGCAGACTGCAAATATTATGATCAGCAGAAGAGAAACCTGCTTTTTTCTGATATCTATCCATGAATTTATTCCCAGAAATCCAAGTACACATATTTCTTTTACGCCATTCATCTCCATATACATCTCTCCGGCAAAATTCAGCCACACCTGCTACATGCTCCCATTTCCGAAACAGAGGAAGCTTTTACCAGTCTTACCGAACGTTTCAGCCCACTGCAGGACTCCAGATTATGGTATCTGTTTCCCTGTTCCGTAACATATACCACTCCTGCCGGATTCTGATTCCTGCTGCAGATTTCACAGGCTGAATAATGCTCCCCGTACTTATTGGATGCAGATTTTGCGGAACTTCCGGGAATTTGTTTTAATGAAACATTCAGATAGCTGCAGCCCGGATTTTTATGGTACACACTGCCCGAGGCAGTTACATAAACCATCGGTTCTGTTTCTCCCTGCTCTCCTCCATTGTCAGGAAATTCGGTTCCTGTCCATGCATGGACTTTTACATGGTTATAAACTACAATATCCGGAAGAGGTATCAGTCCACCAAAGGGTTTATACGTGTAGATATCCGGCAGCGTAATATCATCAACACTGTCCCCACCCGGAAGATACGCATACATTCCCGCCTGTTTTGCCTTCGTACACAATGCAGTCAGATGTTCCGTCTGCAGTTTATATATATCCATAAACGAAATCAGCGTAACCATTCCCAGGAAGAACAGCGGCAGTACAAGTGCTGTTTCTACTGCCAGACTTCCCTTCTTAATCTTTCCCCGAAAAGAGGTGCAGAAAGATACTTTTACAGAAGAAACTTCTCCAATATGTTCTTTTGCATTTGTCCGAAAATATTTCCGACTCTTTTGGGGGAATAAAAGATCGTAAATATTGCTTAGAGAGACTTTTCTCCTTTCATAAATTTTTTTATCTTTTTTTCCGATTTCTTCAATGCTTTGTTTTTCTTTCTGTAAAAGCATCTTTTCACACCTCTTTTCAGCAATTCATTCATAACAATACTGACGTATCACCTGAAATTCCTTTTTCCTGTTTGCTTTTACCTCCGCAAATGCCTCCAGAGCTACAACACAGGAATCCATATAAAAATTTGCCCTGCCTTTCTTTCTTATCGCATCTTCGATCATATCCATAGCTCTCATCACTTTCTTTTCCTTTGAAACAGGCAATATCAGAACCTGAAGGTAATCCTCATAGGACAATCCATGTTCATTGTTTTTCCGCATGGAATCCAGTCCTTCCATCAGACTTGAAAGATTAGACAGCGAAATCTGCCAGTCTGCGGAAGTTTTTACAAGGGGAATCTTCCCTCCTGCAAAAAGTTCTCTCACATCCAGTACGCTCTCCGCAAATGCCCAGCATAAAAGCAATGCAGACTCTATCACTACCGCTGCCGGAGGAACCAGAAATCCCGACGCAATGGCTGCAGCAAGTGCCTGTGCCTCTGTTCTTTTTACATTATCTGCCATCAAACATGCAAAGTTTACGCCTTCTCTGATGAACAAGAGCTTTGATGCCACAGATTTAAGGTTATCTATATCATTGTCTCTTCCTCCAAAAATATATTCCATCTGATATGCAAGACTTTCTTTTGACGGATCTGTGTAATTTCCCAGATGATTCATCAGATACTGCTGAAACAAAACCCCGGAAGTATAACTGCTATCTGCTGTCACTCCGTCCGGCATCTCCATTCCCTGTTGCAGCTGTCTTCCCGAAACCATTGTGTCTTTGCTGACTGTCCGGGTGGAAATTTCCCGTCCGGGTGGCAAAACCAGCTCCAGTATTCCCATTTTCATAGTTCTTTTTATAATACTGATGGGATTGTCAGCCTGTGGCTGCGTCGGTGCTGGCTGGGTTGATATTTGTCCTTCCTGTTGCTGCCTGTTTTCAGCTTCCTGTGCTGCCTGCCGGCTTTTCTGAGAAGCCTGATCCATTTCCGAATCATATCTGTCGATAGAGCCTCCTGTCTCCGCCTGTTTCGCTTTCAGATCTGCCTCTTCTGTTTTTCTCTCTCGATCAGACATTTTGTTGAGAAGGAGCTGTACCCCCTGACTTCCAAGAGTTTCCTGCATATACTGCACAATCTGCTGATAAAAAACCTCTCCGCACTCATCTGTCAGAAGCCGGTAACCGGTAAGTCCGCTCTGATGCAGTTCAAGTTTCTGACTGTTCTGCTTTAACACCGGTTTCATATAGGATTCCAGATTATCGCAGATCTTTGCGAGATTAAGCTGCCCGCCTCCCATGGAACCATCCAGCGCAAACAGATCATATTCCTCAAGAAGTTTCCTGTCATACTGTCCAAATACAGAATAAAGTCCGATATCCATACTGTTGAGTATTTGGGTTCTGGCCGATGCCATACGTACAGATTCTATACTTGTACATACAAGAGACAAAAGCAGACTGAGTATTAATGCAAGAAATAATGTAATGCTTCCTCTTTCCTTTCCGCAATATTTCATACAGGAAGTACACCTCCTTCTCTTTTCATCTTAAATAGAATTACTCTGTTTGGCGATCTTTGAAAGAATGCTCTGCACCAGTTCGGTCAGCTGCTCTTTGAAAATAATGACAAGCCCGATCAGGACTACAAGAATCAGAATGATCTCCACAACACCTACAGCGTCTTCTTCCTCTGCGAATCTTCGTATCAGTCCGTTTTTCTTTTTTATCTGTCTTATCAATTGTCCCATTTTTTCCCTCCAAATCCAAAAGCACCCTTTACGCTGCACAGAATTTACTGCAGCACCTTATCATGTTTCTCCGTAGAAAGACATAAAAGCAGGAATCATGACAATTGCCATAACGACAATAAGCATCATGATCATCGGCACCAGAAGTTTTGTGGCTGCAGCCTCTCCAAGAACACGTGCTTTTCTCTTTCGTTCTTCCCATGCTTCGGTTGATTCTCTTTCAAGCATATCAGCCATCTGTCTGCTGCCCTTCTGGAGATTCTGGATAAGAAGCGTGGCAAATGTTTTATACTTTGCCTGACCACATCTTTCTCCAAATCTTCTGTATGCTTCACTTTCAGAAACTCCGCTTTCCATCTCATAGCAGACAATCCGTATCTCTTCATACGCAGGTCTTGGATTCCGCTTTCTCTTTCTTCCATAATCCAGAGAAATTTTCTGGAATGCCTTTCTTACAGTCATCCCGGCCTGAACCAGAAGTGTAAATTTCATGATCAGTCCCGGATAATCCATAAGAAGTTCTTCATACCGTTTCTGAAGCTGAACCTGTTCTTCTCTCCCTTTCATCACAAGAATTGCCATTGCCGCAATAAGAAACAGTCCTGTCAGAAGCATTCCGGAAGTGTCTGCCGGACTTTCCCATTTTACCTTTTTTCCATTCAGCTTATCCGGAAGATAATAATAATCCGGATCACTGCGCTGCTCGTTATACCGGGATACTGCCTCTGCAATACTTTTTTGTGCCTGTTCTTTTCTGGTCAGCTTCTTATTCTGTTTCGGTTCTTCCTCCTGCTCTTCCAGTTCCTTCTCCGGTACCTGAATGTACATGGAGACCGGTTCTTCTCCGTCAACGGATACCATAAATTCCTTCTCATATGATCCTGTATCCTCCTTTTCCAGACGGTATCCCTGAGGATACACCTGTCCACCGTTTTGCAAAGTAAGGATCATGCCCAGCAGATTTCCGGCTATCGCTACTACCGCAAAAAGTCTGATACCATCCTTCCCTCCGATTCCGGAAGATGGAATCCATCCTTTTTTCCAGCCGGTCAGTGCACACAGGATCATAACAAAAATGACAACATGTATCCACATTTGTACTGTCACACCTCAATATCTACAATCCTTCTGCCAAGCCAGTATGCCGCAGCATAAATGACAAGACAGATACTCATTGCTGCAATTCCAAAGGGATTTCCATAAAGAACACTTAAGAAGCCCGGTGAAGTCATCTGCAAGTACAGGATAATTCCCACAGGCATAAGACTCATGATCATCTGTTCTGACTTCTTTGCTGCCAGTGTAGCCTCTATCTCTTTTTTAACGTCAATCTTATCTCCAAGCATACGAGACACCTTCTGAATTACCCGGTTCATATCACCACCTGTACGCTTGGCTGTATAAAATACAGAGGCAAAATTTTCGATATCTTCTATCTGACTTCTTTCTCCAAGATCCAGAAACAGCTCTTCCAGCGGAACACTGATATGCTGCTGGCTTTCAATATAGCGAAATTCCTCCACAATATCCGTTCCCTTTCCGTAGAGTCTCTCCAAATCTCTGACACAGGTTTTTACCGCGCTTTCCACCGAATATCCAGCCTGAACCGCAACACTCAGCGAAGTAAGTGCATCCTTAAACTGATAATTCAGATTCTTCCGTCTTTCCCTGATCATACGATTTTTCTGCCATTTCAGATAAAACACAGGAACGGGAAGCATAAGAAGCAACACCCATTTACTTTTGTAAAAAAGATAATCTGCCATTATGCACAACGCCAGTGCCTGTCCCATATATTTCAGAAGTTCTTTCATAGAAAAATGATAATGATCATAATTACGTTTCTGATAAAGCTGTTCTTTTTCTTTCCCTTTCATAGTTCAATCCCCGCTCTTTCCAGTTTTTCCACATGAAGGAGGGATGCTGTCTTTACAAGACCTTTCCCTTCCTGCCATTGATACAGCGGCCGGATACGGATTTCTCCATTTTCAAAGCCGCACACCTCAGTTACTTCCAGCAATTTCCTTGATTTATCCCTCATTCTTCCCAGATGTACCAGAATATCCACTCCGGAAGCAATCTGTCTTCTGATTGCTTCCAATGGAAGATCAACGCCCATCAGAACCATTGTTTCCAGTCTGGATAACATATCCCTGGCAGAATTGGCATGGGCAGTAGACAGCGACCCTTCATGCCCTGTATTCAATGCCTGAAGCATATCCATTGCCTCTCCGCCGCGGACTTCTCCCACTATGATTCTGTCCGGACGCATTCGTAATGCAGATTTGATCAGATCTCTGATCGTAACGGAAACTGCTCCTTCCATGTTTGCCATCTTTGCTTCCAGCCGGACCAGATTGTCAATTCCCCTGATGCGAAGTTCTGCATTATCTTCTATTGTGATCAGTCTTTCGTCCCTGGGGATATATTCCGACATTGCTGCAAGAAATGTAGTCTTTCCGCTTCCGGTTCCGCCTCCTATGACCATGGAATATCTGGCCTTCACAAGCTTCTCCAGAAATTCTGCACATTCCTGTGTGATACTTCCCAGTGCGATCAGCTTTTCCATTGTAATGGGGTGTTCAGGAAAACGCCTTATAGTGAGAATCGGACCATTTAATGCAACCGGATAAATTACAGCATTTACCCTGGAACCATTTTCCAGTCTTGCATCCACGATCGGCATGGATTCATTGATCACACGATTACATTTTCCAACAATCTGCTGGATCACATCCTCCAGTTTCTCAGCAGAAGTAAAACTTTTATGCCATTTCATAAGCTTGCCGGCCCGTTCTACAAAAATGGTATCCGGCCCGTTTACCATGATCTCAGTCACTGTCTCATCATCCACCAGTTCCTGAAGCACATCCAGTTTGCGGACAGAATAAAACAGTTCCTGACGAAGCTGTACCTTTTCTTTCAGCGCAAGACGGACATCTTTTATCTGGTTCAGAATCAGCTCATCAATTACATCAAGGATTTCTTTATCCGATAATTCTCTGGACAGATCCAGTTCTTCCATCAGCATCTGCCGCAGCTTTCTAAATACATCTTTGTTCATCCTTTTTCCCTTTACAGCATCTTTCCGGAACTTTTTTAATTTTCTTTTTTCTGGCTTTCTTTCCTCAGAAGGTTCCGCACATAATCTCCCAGTTCACTCCACATCAGCTGTTCAACATACGCAGGTGACAGACAGGTTGCCATATGAAACGGTGGATTTATCTTTTCCGTCTTTTCCAGAATCTGAGGATAATCCCAGATTCGGACCAGATTCTCAAACTGCGCAATCTTACACTGTGAAACAGCATCAGACAATACAGGCATATAAATCTTCTTACACATATCCAGCAGCTGGAAATTTTCATCAATCCCACATCCAATATCCAGCACAATCACTTCATAAGAACTGTCAAGTATAAGCATCTGAAAAAGCCGTTCCCAGTCCTGCCAGGCTGTTGTACGGATATCTGCCGGCATCTGCACAGGTGGAACATAATCCAGATTATTGATCGTCTGTATCATACTGTTCATCTTATAGAGAAGATTCTGGTTATCCTGTCTCACATAATAAAGAAGATCACTCAGATTGTGGGCAAAACCTTTTCCCATCAATTCTTCAAATCCGGAATATTCTTCCATATTCAGATAAAGAACGGCTCGTTCTTTGGCAAGTATCTGTCCAAGTGTCAATGCAAAAGAGGTTTTCAGACAACGTCCCAGAGGTGAAAATATTCCAATAATTTCTGTTGTCTTTTTTAATACAGCGATCTGATCTGCCACTGTCTTTTTTTCGGCGCCATAACATGCCATCACTTCCCGGAGAACATCAGAAGAAGACTGATATTTATACACACTTGGATACTGGTCAAGTTCCGGAGGGTGTACCCCTTCCGACAGAATGATGATCTTCCCGATATCCAGATCCCGGACTTCCCGGCACATAGCCCGCCCGGAGATCAACAGCAACTCTATATGTGTTTGTTTCCCATAGGCGATCAGGTTCTCTACAGATGTAAATGCCTGTATCTCAAAGGGAATATTCTTCTTCCGGTTCATATAGTCCATAAAGTTCAGCGCATAATCCACTTCCAGATCGCATACTGCAAAAATATTTCTTTTCAATAGATACCTCCTGCATATAACAACACACTTATAAAAACAGGAATCGTAAAATGGAAATTTTCAGGAGCAGCAATATTTTTTCTCCGATAGGAACTAATCTTTCCCGTACTGACTGTACATTTCACATATTCAATAAAATAAAGGATACGTTCACAGAAATTGTGGTTAAAGATCAGAAGTGCGGCCGAAATGCCTGCACCTGTCAGAAAAGAAATAAAGATGCATTTTATGATAGATTCACAGCCCATTATCCCTCCCAGTGCGCAGAATAGTTTAATATCTCCGGCACCTATCATCCCAAAAGCAAAGAGGATCATAAGAAATAACGGCATTACGCTTCCCATTATAAAAAATCCAATTCCCGTAATATTCTTTTGCCATATACAGACAAACAGTCCCACAGACATGGAAAAAATAATCCATCCGTTATCAACTTTTGCTGTACGGATATCCATGATCATGGCAGTCCCGGCAACCGCTACAGGAAAAAGGTGAAAAAATGCATATTGCATCACCTCCAGTCTTATATTTTTCGCAACTGTTTCGATACTGTTCATACAATAGGAAACAGTCTGTCTCTTCTTTGGTATTTTAAAAAAATAAAAGTGGAATTAACCGCCGAACTGACGGGATTGAATCACCAGAAGAACTCTGGTGAGTATTATTATAGGACCGGACAATCCATTTGTCCAGTCCTATTTTTTGTCGAATTTCTAAAATATTTATAAACTTGTTACCTGTCCACACGCTGCTATCCCGAAATATACTATGCGAAGTGTATTACTGAGAACAAATTGAACAGTAACATAAACCCGGCTATAATGCACTTCACAGAAAGAATATCATGCACCTGTCAATTAGAGTTCGATTTCCTGTCTGCATCCTTCCGGTACAATGATAATACCATTTTCTGTATCTTTCACTATGCTTCCACCAGTAACATCGGCTATTTCATGAATATTTCTCAGCAGATAGGTCATACCTCCATTTTCTGCTGAAGCTTCCAGAGTGAGTTTATTTCCCTCTCTTACAGCTTTTACTGTAAAAGCTATCTCTCCTTTACGCGTCACTACCTCACAGGATGCAGTTTCATTTACTTCATAAACCTGAATCTGTACATCTTTCTCCAGTTCATAATCAACGGTAGTATCTACAGCACCAATCGGAAGCAGAGTATTCTCTCTTACAAATACAGGCAATGAAGAAAAATCATAATCTTCTTCATACCATCTTCCGCCTTCTTTGACTTCTCCGCTTAAAAGATGAGTCCATTTTCCTGCCGGCAGATAATATTCTGCATGACCTTCTTTGTTGAAGATTGGTGCAACCAGAATACTGTCACCTAACATATACTGCATATCCAGATATTTGGTTGCAGGATCATCGTTAAATTCCATGATCATTGCACGCATGGACGGAATACCTGTCTTGTGTGATTTTACAGCCATAGAATACAGATATGGGAGTAATCTTAATTTCAGCTTTGTAAACTTACGGCATACATCTACAGCTTCTTCATCAAACAACCACGGTACACGATAACTCTTGGAACCATGGAGACGGCTGTGTGTGGAAAGAAGACCAAACTGCAGCCAGCGTTTGTATACATCCGGTGCTGCTGTCATTTCAAATCCGCCCATATCATGACTCCAGAAAGAGAATCCTGATAAAGTAAAGGACAGACCACCTCTTAAGCTCTCAGCCATGGAAGCATAGGTTGCAGAACAGTCACCGCCCCAGTGAACCGGGAACTGCTGTCCGCCTGCTGTAGCACTTCTCGCAAAAAGGATTGCTTCACCTTCACCCTTTACTTCCTTCAACAGATCAAATACTGCCTTGTTGTAAAGGTATGTATAATAATTATGCATAGAAACCGGATCTGAACCGTCATAATATTTCACATCGACCGGAATTCTCTCGCCAAAGTCTGTCTTGAAACAGTCAACACCCATATCAAGCAAAGTTTTCAGCTTATTCTGATACCACTTCAATGCATCCGGATTTGTAAAGTCAACCAGGCCCATGCCAGGCTGCCAGTTGTCGATTTGCTTGATTCCTCTTCCGTCTGCACGCTGTACCAGGTATCCGTTCTTCAGACCCTCTTTAAAGAAGTTAGTTCCCTGTGCAATATATGGATTGATCCATACACAGATCTTAAGTCCTTTATCCTTATAACGTTTCAGCATTCCCGGTACATCCGGGAAGATTCTGGAATCCCATTCAAAATCACACCAGTGGAACTCTTTCATCCAGAAGCAGTCAAAATGGAATACACTCAATGGAATATCTCTGTCTGCCATTCCCTGGATAAAGGAATTGGTCGTCTCTTCATCATAGTTTGTTGTAAAGGATGTGGAAAGCCATAATCCAAAGGACCATGCAGGCGGCAATGCCGGTTTTCCTGTAAGATCTGTGTAGTTCTCGATCACACCCTTAATGTCATCTCCGTAAATAATATGATATCTGATCTCTTCACCTTTCACAGAGAATCCTACATTCTCAACCTTTTCACTTGCAACTTCGAAGGAAACATGATCACTGTGGTCTACGAATACGCCATAATGTTTGCTTGTTACATAGAACGGAATATTTTTATAAGAAATCTGAGAAGCTGTACCGCCATCTTCATTCCAGATATCAACAACCTGACCGTTCTTTACAAACGCTGTAAATCTCTCACCTAGACCATATACACATTCTCCAGGTGCAAGAGAAAGCTCTGTCACCATATATGGCTGATACTGTGCTGCCATATAGTTCGGTTCCGGGAATTTTGTCAGCGTAGCTCTGTCATATTGCATATAGCCAAGATTGCGGAATCCGATGTTTGTGAGAACTTTTCCGTCTGCTTCATATGTAATCTTAAAGTCTTTCAAGTCCACTCTTACTGTCATTCTTCCGGCTTTCATCACAGCTTCATCTTCTGTAATCTCAACCTCTGTTTCCTGTGGATCCTCATTCAGCTCATACCTTGGCTCACCTTTTACATAACCTTCATAATGATAACTTCTTACACTTATGATATCTTTACGTACAGAAATAAATTCTGTAGTGATAGTTCCGACATCCAGAGCACCGCCTCTGTCTGTGATCTGGCGGAATGGAGAAACAATTCTCATTCCTCCCGGAATTGCTTCCGCAGTAAAAGCCTGCATCGCATAGGATGCGTTTGCGCGTTCATTTTTCTCCCAGTAACCTTCTGTGAACTTCATTCCTGATCCTCCTTGCTTTTAATCTTATGATTTGCTTATTTTCCGAAATTGAAACTCTTTCAGTACCTCGCGGGATAACGGACTGCTGAATAATTATCTGATACCAGTATACATCATGATTCTTTTTCTTACCAACAATATAACCCAAATTTTATCTGTGCAAAAAACAAAATCTGTATATTGCATAAAAACAAAAGATTGTGGTAATATTCTTCAAAATATACACGTTCTACAAGTATATCTATTTTGGCACCAGGAGGTAAGAAAATATGTGCACAGCAGCAACTTATAAAACAAAAGATTTCTATTTCGGCAGAACCCTTGATTATGAATTTTCCTACGGTGATGAAATCACCATCACACCACGAAACTACCCATTCCATTTCCGTCATTCTGATAAAGCCCCTGACTCTCACTATGCCATCATCGGAATGGCTCATGTGGCCGGAGACTATCCACTCTACTATGATGCCATTAATGAAAAAGGTCTCGGCATGGCAGGTCTGAATTTCGTAGGAAATGCAGTCTATGCAGAACCAGTATCGGACAAAGAAAACGTAGCCCAGTTCGAATTCATCCCATGGATTCTCAGCCAGTGTGCCACCTTAAAAGAAGCCCGCCAGAGACTCTCAACTATGAATCTCACCAACACACAGTTCAGTGAGAACTTCCCATGTGCTCAGCTCCACTGGATCCTCGCAGATGCTTCCGGCTGCCTCGTTATCGAATCCATGCAGGACGGCCTCCATATCTACGAAAATCCTGTAGGGGTACTAACCAATAACCCACTCTTCCCACAGCAGATGTTCCAGCTTAACAACTACCAGTCTCTCTCCCCTCGCCAACCAGAGAACACCTTCGCTCCAGGATTAGAACTCCAATCCTACAGCCGCGGTATGGGCGCCCTCGGCCTCCCGGGAGACCTTTCCTCCGCCTCCCGCTTTGCCAAAGTTGCCTTCACAAAAATGAACTCCATATCCGGCGACTCCGAACTCGAAAGCGTCAGCCAGTTCTTCCACATCCTCGGCTCCGTAGATCAGCAGCGTGGCTGCTGCGAAGTAGCAAAAGGCAAATATGAGATCACTCTCTACACTTCCTGCTGCAACACAACAAAGGGAATTTATTATTATACCACCTATGAAAATCATCAGATCAATGCTGTCGATATGCATCGTGAAAATCTGGATACAACAGTCCTAATCCGATATCCTGTACTCGCAAAACAGAATATCTGTTTCCAGAATTAATGTGAAGCACTCTATACCTGTGGCAATTTCGACAAATATTCTTTAATTATAGCCATTGCCATTTTTCAGTTCTGTACGGTATAATAAAGACAAATTATTGGTTTCAAAAAGAGGTAATAACAATGGTACATTTTTTTGATATTACAAAGTTCAACTTATATAAAGAAGATAACCGGCGCGAAGTAAAAAAAGCAAATGGCGGCCTTCCTTCTTCTTTATGGGAGACTTACTCTGCTTTTGCAAATTGTTATGGCGGCGTAATTATTCTGGGAGTTGCCGAAAACAAAGATGGAACCTGGAGAACTACAGGTTTAAAAAGTACAGACAGGGACAAGCTGTTAAAACATTTCTGGGATACAATCAATAATCGAAAAAAGGTCAACGTAAATCTTCTATCTGATCAGGATGTAGAGATATATGAGAAGGATGAAGATACTATCATCGTGATTTATGTTCCTATGGCAAACAGAGAACAAAAACCTGTGTATATTAATGATGATATATTTGGCGGAACATTTCGAAGAAATCACGAAGGAGACTATCATTGTACCAAACTTCAGGTGAAAGCCATGCTCCGCGACCAGACAGACAACACTATGGATATGGATGTACTGGATGATGTTCCAATAAGCGACCTAAATTATGAAACCATTCAGGGATATCGCAACAGACATCGAGCCCTTAAACCTGCACATCCATTTGGCCGTTTAAATGATTCTGAATATTTACGCAGCATAGGAGCTGCTGCCATTTCCAATATTGATAAATGCCTTCATCCAACAGCTGCAGGAATGCTAATGTTTGGAGATGAATATAACATTGTACGACATTTCCCTGAATATTTTTTAGATTATCGTGAAATTCTGGATCCAACTATACGCTGGACCGATCGCTTACAGTCAAGTTCCGGTGAATGGTCCGGTAATATATGTGATTTTTACTTCCGAGTATATAATAAACTTGTTAAAGATATCAAGGTACCTTTTAAAACAATCGATGGAAACCGTATTGATGATACTCCCGTACATGAAGCATTGAGGGAAGCCCTCGCAAACTGTTTGATAAATGCAGACTTTTATGGTGTTCGAGGCATTGTAGTCCGAAAAGAAGCTGACAGAATAGTATTTGAAAATCCAGGATATTCCAGAACAGGAAAACAACAAATGAAAAAAGGGGGAATTTCTGATCCTCGCAACAAAGTACTCATGAAAATGTTTAATCTGATCAATATCGGCGAGCGTGCCGGCAGCGGAGTACCCAACATTTTTAACACATGGGAGGATCAAGGCTGGGTTGAACCAGTTATAGAAGAACAATTTGATCCAGATAGAACTCTTCTGATTCTTAGCTTCGATAAAAAACAAGCGATAAAAACAAGCGATAAAAAACAAGCGATAAAAACAAGCGATAAAAAACAAGCGAATAAATCCTGTCATAAAAAACAAAACCAAAAAACTTTGGAAAATATAGAAAAAATCAGAGAGTATTTATCTAAAAACAATATCTCAAAAACCAGTGATATTGCTGAATATATTGGATTAAGTCTTCCGCGAACCCGGGCTATTTTAAAAGAAATACCTGATGTATCTCCAATTGGAAATAATTCAAACAGAAAATGGACTCTGCAAAAATAATTTTCACCAGCTAAGAAATAAGTCAGAACATGGTACAAAGCAATAAAAGCATCTACGGAAAGCCTTCATCAGACCATCCAAAGATGCTTTTTATTGATATATTTTGTTTCTTTAAATTTCTTTATGACTCGTAACCCTCAGTCGTGCCATAGCTCTGGACAGAGCCAACTGATTCATATGATACTCCTGAATACTCTGCTTCTGTCTCATCTGCTCTTCTGCTCTCTCCTTCGCTTCCTGCGCCCTGCGGATATCAATCTCCTCAGGACTCTCTGCCGTCAGACAGAACAGCTTCACACGGTTATTGATCATCTCCACAAACCCACTGCTCACAGCCAGAATATGCTTTGTGCCATCAGCTTCCTCGAAACGCATTTCTCCCGGAATGATAGCAGCAACAATATTCTCATGCTGTGCCAGAAAGGCCTGCTCACCGTCAACAGCCGGGATTGTCAGGGTTTTGGCACGTCCTGCAAACGCCAGCTTATTACTGGCATAAATCTCAAGACCAAATGTATCTGCCATAAAATCCGCTCCTTATTCCTGACCCATCTCAGTCTTTGCTTTCTCGATGACATCCTCAATTGTACCAACATTGAAGAAAGCATTTTCCGGATACTGATCCATCTCACCATCAACGATTGCCTTGAATCCACGGATGGTTTCTTTCAGAGGAACATATTTACCCTTGATACCTGTGAAGTTCTCAGCTACATGGAACGGCTGAGAAAGGAACTTCTGGATCTTTCTTGCACGGAATACAGTGCTCTTATCCTCTTCAGAAAGCTCTTCCATACCAAGAATAGCAATGATGTCCTGAAGTTCTTTATATTTCTGAAGGATTTCCTGTACTTTACGTGCTACTTCATAATGTTCTTCACCTACAACATCCGGCTCCAGGATACGGGAAGTAGATTCCAACGGGTCAACGGCCGGATAAATACCCTGCTCTACGATCTTTCTGGAAAGAACGGTTGTTGCATCCAGATGAGCAAATGTAGTTGCAGGAGCCGGATCAGTCAGGTCATCGGCAGGTACATAGACAGCCTGTACAGATGTTACAGAACCATCCTTAGTAGAAGCGATACGTTCCTGAAGTTCACCCATCTCAGTAGCCAGTGTTGGCTGATAACCTACGGCTGAAGGCATACGTCCAAGAAGGGCGGAAACCTCGGAACCAGCCTGTACAAAACGGAAAATATTATCAATGAAAAGAAGCACATCTCTGTGTTCCTCATCTCTGAAGTACTCAGCCATTGTCAGTCCGGTTTCAGCAACACGCATACGGGATCCCGGTGGCTCGTTCATCTGTCCGAACACTAAGGCTGTTTTTTCAAGAACACCGGACTCTTTCATTTCTGACCATAAGTCGTTACCTTCACGGGAACGCTCTCCAACACCTGTGAAAATGGAATATCCGCCATGCTCTGTGGCAATGTTCTGGATCAGCTCCTGAATCAGGACTGTCTTACCAACACCGGCACCACCGAACAGACCGATCTTACCACCTTTTGCATATGGTGCAAGAAGGTCGATAACCTTAATACCTGTTTCCAGGATTTCTACAGCCGGTTTCTGATGTTCGAAATCCGGCGGATCTCTGTGGATGACCCATTTCTGTTCTCCCTCAAGGGAAGGACCGTCATCTACTGTATCACCAAGTACGTTAAATAAACGTCCCAGTGTCTTATCACCTACAGGAACCTTAATGCCGCTTCCTGTGGCGATGACTTCTCTGTCACGCTGTAAGCCTTCGCTTGCGCTCAGCATAATGCAGCGTACCATATTGTTTCCCAGATGATGGGAAACTTCCATTACACATCTTTTACCGTTGTTCTCTACCTCAAGGGCATCCTTGATCTCAGGAAGATTTCCATCTTCAAAAACAACGTCTACAACAGGTCCCATAACCTGTACAATTTTACCTTTGTTCATCGTCGTCACTTCCTTTTTTGTGCTTTTGCACCGCTGACAATCTCAGTGATTTCCTGTGTGATGGCAGCCTGACGCGCACGGTTATACTCAATGGATAACTCCCTGAGCATCTTCTTTGCACTGTCCGTAGAGGACTGCATTGCCATCATTCTGGCATTATTTTCACTGGCATAGGCTTCTACAAGACATCCATAGATCAGACCAGTCAGGTAATTTGGGATCATGGTATTCAGAAGTACATCGGCTGATGGTGACAGCACGATTTCCTCCTGTGGCATGTCCGCAAGCATTGCCTGATTTGGCAGGAACTCTGCTTTCTTCAATGGAAGAAGCTGCATATTCACCGGCTCCATGGCAACTGCACTCTGCATCTCCGTATAGAAAATACGGACTTCGTCCAGTTCTCTGTCCAAGAACGCTCTGACAATCTCCTCTGAGATCAGACGCGCTCTGTGCATGGTCGGTTTCTGTACTGTATATGGAAAGTTCTCTGCGATATCCATATGTTTCTTCGTGAAATACTGACGGCCTACCATACCCAGCACATAAAGCTTGCAGTGCTCATGCTCTGCCATAAACTGTTCTGTCATTTTCTGGATATTATGGTTATAGGCACCTGCCATACCTTTATCACCGGTAACTACGATACAGCCGATCTTACGGTCTTCCTCTGCGATCTTATGACGGATACTGAAAAAAGGATGCTCTGTATCCGGCATATGACGCAGGATTCGGGAAATTGCTGCCTGCATATTATAGTAATACGGCTCTGTATCAGACAGGATTCTTTTGGCCTTCTGCATCTTGGATGAAGAGATCATATACATGGCATTGGTGATCTTCATGGTGTCCTGAATGCTTTTCATTCGAGTCTGAATCTCTTTCGTACTGCCCATATCAACACCTACCTGCTCTTATCTGCAAATTCTTCTGCCACTTTCACGATCTTTTCTGCCAGTTCATCCGGAAGCTGTCTCTTCTCCTCGATCTCTCTTCCGATTTCCGGATAAGCACTGTCAAAGTAGTCCAGCATATCTCTCTGATACTTCTTCATCTTCTTGGTTTCCACGTGCATCATTGCTTTGTGTGTTGCCGCACAAAGAGTGATGACCTGCTCATGAAGACTTAACGGGCTTGAAAGCGGCTGTTTCAGAAGTTCCATAAGTCCGCTTCCGTATTTCAGCTGCTGAGTTGTAGCCTCGTCCAGATCAGAACTGAACTGTGTAAAGATTTCCATCTCACGATACTGAGCCAGATCGATACGGACACTTCCTGCTGCTTTCTTCATGGCTTTTGCCTGTGCAGCACCACCAACTCGGGATACGGAAAGACCTACGTTAACCGCCGGACGCATACCGGAGTTAAACAGGTCACTCTCCAGGAAGATCTGACCATCTGTGATGGAAATAACGTTTGTAGGAATATATGCGGAAAGGTCACCTGCCTGTGTCTCAATGATAGGAAGTGCAGTGATAGAACCACCGCCGGCCTTTTCATTCAGACGGCTGGAACGCTCCAGTAATCTGGAATGGAGATAGAATACATCTCCAGGATAAGCCTCACGTCCTGGTGAACGTTCCAGAAGCAGTGACAGTGCACGATATGCAACCGCATGCTTGGATAAATCATCATAAACCATTAATACATCTTTTCCCTTATACATAAAGTACTCAGCAAGTGCAGTACCTGCATAAGGAACAATATACTGAAGCGGTGCACAGTCACTGGCTGTAGAGGAGAATACTGTTGTATAGTCCATAGCACCATGTTTCTCCAGAGTAGATACGATCTTAGCTACTGTGGAAGCTTTCTGTCCGATTGCAACATAGATACAGATTACATCTTTGCCTTTCTGGTTCAGAATGGTATCCAGTGCAACGGAAGTCTTACCTGTCTGTCTGTCACCGATAATCAGCTCACGCTGGCCACGGCCGATGGGGAACATGGAGTCAATAGAAAGAATACCTGTTTCCAGAGGAACTGTTACAGATTTTCTGTCAATAATTCCAGGTGCCGGATTCTCTACCGGACGATACCCGTCTGCCTTGATCTCACCTTTACCATCGATTGGCGCTCCCAGAGCGTTTACGATCCTTCCGATAAAAGCGTCACCTACAGGCACACCTGCCTGCTTCTGGGTTCTTGCTACCTTTGTTCCTTCTTTGATCCCTGTATCTTTACCGAACAGGATACATCCGATGCTGTTTGCACGGATATCCTGAACCATACCTTTCAGACCATTCTCAAAGGTTACAACCTCGCCATACATAGCATGATCAATACCATGTACCGTGGCGATACCATCTCCGACGGAGATGACTGTTCCTACTTCCTGGTCCTTGCTGATTTCGTCATAATTCTTAATTTCTTCTTTCAGAATCGAAATGATTTCATCTGGATTCATTGCAGCCAACTTTTATTCACCTCCGTGTCAATTTCTGTCTTAAATTGTTATAACGTCCGCGGAGACTCCAGTCGAACTCTTTGTCTCCGGCAGAAAGAATGAAGCCTCCGATCAAAGATTTGTCTTCTCTGAGAGTAAGGATTACTTCCTTTGCTCCAAATTCCCTGCGAAGGAAATCTTCCATCTTCTCTTTCTGGGCTTCTTCCGGTTTTGTTACATATGTGAGAACAGCTTTCAGGATTCCTTTCTGCTTGCGGCTGTAATTGCCATATGCTTCCAGGATATCATAAATGCTGCTGATTTTCTGATATTTACAGGTCACCTTCAGGAAATTTTTCATCTCCTGTGGGAATACCCTGTCAATTACATGTTCTTTTTCTTTTAAAGAAACCAGCGGATTCTCAAGAGCACCCTTTAACTGCGGGGTACTCCTGAAAATCTTTTCTGTCTCCAAAACAGCTTCTTCCGGGACAGAAAGCTCATATAATGCTTTTGCATAATTAATGCTTGTTTCCGTCATTGGAATCACCTGCCTCTTTTATAAACTGGTCATAAAGGGACAAATCCTGCTGACTGCTGTTTTTCTCTCCCATGATCTTTGAGGCTGCATCCAGCGCGATCTCTGCCACTCTGCTTTCCATAGCCTTCATAGCATTTTCCTGCTCTGTCCTGATATCTGCCTTTGCTTTGTCAAGCATTGCACCAGCCTGTGTGTTTGCATCTTTTACAATACGCTCAGCCTGTACTTTTGCCTCATCCTTTGCCTGGTTTACAATACGCATGGATTCGTCTTTCGCAGATTTCAGTGCATCTTCATATTTGCCTTTCAGTTCATATGCCTGTTCTTCTGTATCTTTGGCACTTGCGAACTGCTGGTCGATCATGTTTTTTCTCTGCTCCATCACATTGAGGATCGGACCAAATAAGAACTTTTTCATTAAAAGATAAAGAACAATCAGGTTAATAATTGTAAAGACCAGGTTGATGTTAATCTCGATCACCTGTCCCACCTGCCTTTCTTAGTTATTCTTTATCCATTAATTAGCCAAGCATGATAACGATCAGAAGACCGATAACGAAACCGTAAATAGCTGTTGCCTCGGCAAGGGCACATCCTAAAAGAAGGGATTTGCTGATCTTGCTTTCTGCTTCCGGCTGTCTTGCGATTGCTTCTACTGCTTTGGATGTTGCCATACCAATACCGATACCAGCGCCAATACCTGTTAAAACTGCGATTCCTGCTCCAATTGCGATTAACTGTGTCATAATTATCCTCATTTCTGTGCTGCGTTCATATTTTATGGGTGTCGGTTTCACCGGCAGCACTCCGTGAAACCTGCGGGTAAATTTGTTCTTATTTCTGCTCTTCTTACTTTGTTCGTTCTCTTCTCTTTTCTCTTACACTCTTACTTTTTGCTTATTCAACCGCCACTGCTTCTCCGATATACAAGGATGTCAGAAAGACGAATACAAACGCCTGTATCAGACCATCAAAGATATCAAAATAGCAGCTGAATACTGCCGGCAGCACCGCCGGAACTACAAGCTTGATCAGCTCCATAACTACATAGGATCCCAGCACATTTCCAAACAGTCGCATACAAAGCGAAAGCGGTCTGGTAAACACCTCCAGCAGATTGATCGGTGCAACGATCCAAATGGGTTCTCCAAAGCTTTTCAGCCAGCCTTTGCCTCCTTTTTGACGTATCCCGGCAATCTCTACGACCAGAATACTCATGATTGCCATGCCTGCCGTAACACCCATATCCTTTGTGGGCGGTTTGAAACCGATCAGGCCGATCAGATTAGCGATTGCAATGTAGATCAGAATACTGATCAGATACGGCAGATACTTTAATCCATTCTGTCCCAGTAATTCACCAAAGAAATTCTCTGCTGCCTGATAACCTGCTTCCAGTGCAAGCTGTACCTTTCCCGGATTATCAACACTCAGATTTCTGGTTAATAATATGGAGACAATGATCAATACTGCCATGATCAGCCATGTTACAA
>OOBN01001139.1_pt1 | contig 20602 bp, 20 predicted proteins | sample 1671091 | NCBI WGS metagenome assembly OOBN01 (sample SAMN06348121, study PRJEB24527) | human gut metagenome | biome: human gut; feature: ankylosing spondylitis patient; material: feces | host: Homo sapiens | place: China | collected 2015-10 | reverse complement strand
CATACGAGATTCAAGTGTGACTGGAGTTCAGACGTGTGCTCTTCCGATCTTGGCGATGAAGTTGAAGAGCATCACGAGCAGCATCGCGACAAAGTAATAGTACAGCAGCGGTTTTTTCGGGGACTTGACTTCATTCATAGGGGGCATCGCTCCGTTTCCTGAAAAATTTTTCCCTTCAGCCCCCGTTTTTCGGAGGGATTGCATACAAACGGGGAAAATTGAACATAGCGAAAACCGAAGGTTTTTGTTACGCTGGTAGCATGGAATGAAAAATTCCAACTGAAATTAAAAGGCAGTATAACACGGCGTTTTTCACTTGTCCAGCGGGAGAAGCAAGTGTTTACAGTTTGGATACAAGGAGGATGCAGGATGAAGAAAAGAACAAAGGCTGCCATGGCCGTTTCCGCCGCCGCAGCCGTTTACGGTGTGGCGGCATATGGCGCGACGAAGGCGCTGATGGACGTGGCGATGAAGCGGGATCTGCCGCAGCATCTGCACGGCAAGGGCTCGCATCTGACCGGCGAGCGCGAGGATGAGGGCTATCGCGCGGCGCAGCGCGAGGCGGCGCAGAAGCTCGGCACCTCGCATACCGAGACGGTGCTGCTGCGCAGCCGCGAGGGGCTCACGCTTGTGGGGCACCTGCGCAAATGCGAAAACGCCGAGCGCATCCTCATAGCCTTTCACGGCTGGCGCTCGGCGTGGTATCTGGATTTTGGTCTCCTCTCGGAATTCTGGGAAAGGGAACGGTGCAGTGTGCTCTATGTGGAGCAGCGCGCACAGAACGAGAGCGAGGGCGCTTATATCGGCTTTGGCCTCACGGAGCGCTACGACTGCCTCGATTGGGTGCGCTGGGTCGTGGACCACTGCGGCAGTGACCTGCCCATCTATCTCACGGGCGTCTCCATGGGTGCGACGACAGTGCTCATGGCGGCCGGCATGGGGCTGCCCGACGCGGTGCGCGGCGTGATCGCTGACTCGGCCTATACGTCCCCACAGGATATCTGGCAGTATGTGATGGGCCACAACCTGCACCTGCCGACGATGCTCGCAACCCCCATTGCCGACGGCATCTGCAAAAAGCGCCTCGCCGCAGGCGCGGGCAGCTGCTCCACGCTTGTTTCGCTCGCGGAGACGGACGTACCGGTCCTGCTCATCCACGGCGAGGACGATCATTTTGTCCCGCTCAGGATGGCGCGTGAGAACCTCAGCGCCTGCCACTCGCCCTGCGAGCTGCTGGTGGTGCCCGGCGCGGATCACGCGATGAGCTATTATATGGATAAGGACACCTATGAAGAGGCTACGCGCCGCTTCTGGCAGCGCTGCGAGAGCGCGGAGAGCGGCGCGCGTTAAGCGTCGTTCTCCGTTTCCCGCTCGAACGAGGCGAAGCGCTTCGACGGGCGATAGAGGAGCGCGGCGCAGCAGATGAGCAGCGCCGTTGCGCCAAGGCTGACCGGGTAAACGGTCATGATGGTCTGGAAGGTCATGCTCTGCGGGAAGACGAACTTGACCCACGCGATGCGGATACCGCACACGCCGAGCATCGTCAAAACAGCGGGCACGAGCGAAATACCGAAGCCGCGCAGGTAGCCCGAGAGTATTTCATAAAAGAGCGAGAAGACATAGGCCGGCAAGATCGTCGACAGGCGGACATAGCCGAGAGCGACGACGTCGGGATCGCTGTTGAAGATGGCGAGCAGCGGCTTTGCGAACAGCAGCACGACCGCAACGGCGAGGAACGTGGCGATGCCGTCCTCCAGAAGGCTGAGCTGCATCGTCTTTTTGCAGCGCTTGATCTGGCCTGCGCCGTAGTTCTGGCCGACGAAGGTCGTGCAGGCCTGCGAGAAGGAATTGAGCACATCGTAGGCAAGGATCTCAATGTTGAACGCCGCGCTCGACGCCGCGATCACCACCGTGCCGAGGCTGTTGATGGCCGACTGGATGACGATGTTGGCGACGGAGAACACCGCGCTCTGCACGCCGGCCGGAAGGCCAATGCTCAAAATGCGCTTTAAGCTCGTGCCGTCGATGCGGAGCAGCCTCCACTCCACGCGCACGCACTTGTCCGTGCGCGTGAGCCTGCGGTAGAGCAGCAGCGCGCTCACGGCGTTGGCCGTGACCGTCGCGATAGCGACGCCCTCCACCGTCATATGTAGCGCGATGACAAAAAAGAGATTCAAAAGCACGTTCAGAACGCCCGAAACAGCGAGCGCCGCGAGCGGGACCTTGGTATCGCCGACGCTGCGGAAGATGGCCGCTTCGAAGTTATAGAGCAGGATGACAGGCATTCCGAGCAGGTAGATGCGCAGATACATGAGCGCATAGGGAAACACATCGTCCGGCACGTTGAGCACGCTCAGCAGCGGCGCGGCGATGAGCTGCCCGAGCAGCGAGACCACCGCACCGCCGAGCACGGAGAAAATGATCGACGTGTGGACCGCGTGCCTGACCGCCTTTTCATCCCCGCAGCCGATGGCGGTGGCGATGACGACGTTCGCGCCCAGCGCAATGCCGATGAAAAGATTGACGATGAGGCCGATGATGGGACTGTTTGCGCCCACGGCTGCAACGGCCAGCGTGCGCGCGTCGCCGGTGAAGTTGCCGACGATGGCGATATCCGAGGCGTTAAAGAGCTGCTCCAGGATCGCCGTGGCAGCCACAGGCAGCGCAAAGAGCGGCAGCTTGTTCCAGATGGAGCCGTGGAGCATATCGATCTCGTGTTTTTTTACTTCTGCCATGAGAAAAAGGGCTCTCCTTTATAAAATATCAGAACATCATGATGTTCAAAAGCAGCTTAGAACCGACATAGTATAGCGCCGCTTTCCCAAAATAGCAATAGTTTTCTTTCGTCCGCGCAGCCCCTTTCGGAGCGCTGCGCGGACGTTCCCTTTTCCTTGACACACCGGGGAAAACGCTGTAATATAAGCGCGGATTCGACCGGATATGCCACAAGACATTTGAGGTGCCTATGGACTACTATCTTTTGACTGAGCTGACTGCGCGCATCGCCTATCATCTGGCGCTGAGCGGCGCGGAGACCTTCCGCATCGAGGAGACGATGCGCCGCATCATCGGCGCTTACGGTATCGAGTGCCAGGCCTTCGCCATCCCGAACTGCGTGATGGTGAGCCTCGAGGCTGCCAACGGCAAGCCCCTGATGGTGATGAAGCGCGTGGGCTTCCACGGCAATGATCTGGAGTCGGTGGAAAAGCTCAACGCGCTCTCGCGCCGCATCTGCGCGGAGACGCCCCCGCCCGAGGTGGCGGCGCAGTGGCTCAAAGAGACGCTCGCCGGGCGGCGCAGCTACTCGACGCCCATTTATTACCTCGGCAATTTTCTTGCTGCGGCAGGCTTTTGCCCGGTTTTCGGCGGCACGCTGCGAGACAGTCTCTTCGCCGGGCTGATGGGGCTTATCATCGGCTTTGTCACGCGGCAGATGGACAAGTGGGAGACGAATCCCTTCTTCAGCACCATCGCGGCAGCCTTCGCAATGGCGGTGCCCGCGTATCTCGCCGCTGGCTTCCATCTCATTGACTATGTCGACGCGGTCATCATCGGCTCGTTGATGATCCTGGTCCCCGGCCTTCTCATCACGAACTCGATGCGCGATATCATCTACGGTGACACGAACTCGGGCATCAACCGCATCGTGCAGGTACTGCTCTCGGCCCTTGCCATCGCGATGGGGACCGCGGCAGCGTGGCAGGTGACATCCGGGGTGTACGGCATCACGGCGTCCGCGGGCTCGGCGTCGCATCCCGCGTGGGCGCAGGCCGTCATGATCTTCATCGCCTGCACGGGCTTTTTCATCCTCTTCAACGTGCACGACTGGGGCAGCTTTCTCTGCGCCGTCGGCGGCGTGGCGACGTGGATGTCGTATCTGCTGCTCCGGGAGCTGGGCGTCGGCATTTATGGCATGAACTTTTTTGCTTCCGTGGTCGCGGCCGTCTATTCGGAGGGCATGGCACGCTCGCGCAAGTATCCGGTCACGTCGTACCTCGTGATCTCCAGCATCCCGCTGCTGCCGGGGGCGGGCATTTACTACACGATGAGCTTCGGGCTGGAGGGCAATATGCAGGCCGCGCTTCAAAAGGGACTTGAGACGGCGGGCATCGCCGGCAGCATCGCGGTCGCCATCCTGCTGGTGTCGACGGTCTTCCGGCTCGTGACCTCCCAGCGCGGCAGAAAGAAATAAGCGGCAAGGGAAAGGCCGGCGCATACAAAACGGTATGCGTCGGCCCTTTTTATGCTCATTTTTCGCTGTTCAGGCGGTCAAGATAGGCGTTCAGCGCAGCAAAATCGCCCTGCGGGTAAACGCTGATATCGCGGTTTTTGGTGTTGATCAGGCAGTCGGTGAGCAAAAAAACGTCCATGCCGAGCGTGCGGGCGGCCATGTCTTCATTTGCGTCGTTGCCGACCATCAGGCATTCCTCGGGCGTTACGCCGAGCGAGCGCGCGACCTCAAGGTAGTAAGCGGGGTTCGGCTTGCAGAAGGTCGAGGTCTCATAGGTCGTATAAATTTCAAAATCCTCCGGCGTGAGGCCCGCCCAGCGGATGCGGTGCTCGGTGGCGACGTGGGGGAAGATGGGATTTGTCGCAAGCGCGACGCGATAGCCGCGTGCTTTGAGCCTGCGCACCGTTTGCGCCGCGGCGGGGGTAAAGCCGCAGACTTCCCGCGCGCCGTTGAACTCGTTGGCGTAGAAGTCCTCGAACAGCGGTTGGTCGTCGCGCGCTTTGTCCGCGCCGTAAATTTCGGCAAACTTTGTCCAGAAGGCCTGCTCATTCGTGCGCGTGCCGTCGTTGCGGACCATGGCGGCAGTGCCGGCCCAGATGGTGTCGACAAGCGTCTTCGGCTCGTAGCCGTGCGGCGCAAGCTTTTTGGCAAGGAGCCTGAAGTAGCCCGCGGTAAAGGCCTCCTGGTCCATCGGCAGCAGCGTCCCGTCCAGGTCAAACAAAATGGTCGTGATGTTCAAGATAATTCTCCTTTATGCCTGCTCCTAAAAGCGCCAGTATTGGGACAGCAAATAGCCCGGTACGGCGACGATCAGGAAAAATGCCCAACTGATAAGCGTGAATACCCGAAGAAAGCGCATTCCTCCGTCCGGATAGGAGCGCACGTAGATCCGATAATTGATGACCGACGCCAGAGAGCCGATGATCGAGCACAGCCCCGCCGTGTCCACACCGTACAAAAGCGCCGCCAGATTTTCTGTAAACGGGTAAAGAACGATGGACGCCGGCACATTGGAAATGAGCTGACTCAAGCCGATGCCCCACAGGTATTCATGCCCTCCCACAGCGTTCGTAAGAAAAGAGGAAAAGGTCTCGTTTGCCGCAATTTGAGAGGAAAACACGAAAAAGCAGAGAAAGGTCAGAAGCAGCACATAATCCGTCTTTGCGAGCACTTCTCGGTCAAACGCCAGAACAGCCGCGAGCACAATGCCGGCGGCAACCGGCCAATGCGGTGTCCTTGAAATGATCGTCGCGACGATCAGCGCAAACAGGCAGAGATAAACGACCCGCTGCTTTTTCCGCTCCGGCAGCCATGTTTTTCCGGTGTTTGCCGTCAGAGCGATCGTTTCACGCAGATTTTTCCGGTAGAGGAGGAGAATAAACCCGCTGAGAAGTATCGCAGAGGAGATCCAGAGCGGCAGCATATGCAGCACAAAGCAGCCGAAGGAGATCCCGGATCGACCGAACAGGAAAAGATTCTGCGGGCTGCCGAAGGGCATGAGCAGCGAGCCGCGAACGGCGGCAATGTTTTCCATGGAAATGACCGGCAGAATGTACGCCTCTTTCCCACCGGCGCGGAACAAAAGAATGGTCAGGGGGACAAAAATGATCAGCGAGACATCGTTGGTCACAAACATGGAAGAGAAGAATACGCCGAAAATCAGGAAGAAGGATATCCCGACCATCGAGGTGAGCTTTTGGGAAAGTCTGATGAGCGGCCAGAAAATGTTTTCCTTCTTAAACCCCTCCAATACGGTCAGCATCATAAAGAGCGTGACCAGCGTGTGCCAGTCGATGCTGCCGATCAGGGTGATATCCGGCTTTGTGATCAGCAGCGAGAGTGCCGCTGCCAACAGCGATACCGCGAGCATCGGCTCGCGCTTCAATAATGCAAGTAGTTTTCTCATAACCGATCCGTCACATAAAAAGTAAAGAAAACGCCCCAAAATCGTGAGATTTCAGGGCGCTTGGTGCCTCGTCGGGGATTCGAACCCCGGACACCCTGCTTAAAAGGCAGGTGCTCTGCCGACTGAGCTAACGAAGCGGGTATTCTATTATAAACCACCGGAGCGGGAAAAAGCTGGCAGGGATGGCTGGACTCGAACCAGCGAATGAGGGAGTCAAAGTCCCTTGCCTTACCGCTTGGCTACACCCCTATAGGGAAGAGAGGGATGGGGACTAAGACCCTATCCCTCTCTTTTTGTGGGGTGGGTAAAGGGACTCGAACCCTCGACACCCGGAACCACAATCCGGTGCTCTAACCAACTGAGCTACACCCACCATATCTGACTGTCCATGAGGGAAACCAGCGGCAGCCACACAGAAAAAAGTGGCACGCCTGAAGGGATTCGAACCCCTGACCCACTGCTTAGAAGGCAGTTGCTCTATCCACCTGAGCTACAGGCGCATATGGAGCGGGTGATGGGAATCGAACCCACGCGACCAGCTTGGAAGGCTGGGATTCTACCATTGAACTACACCCGCATGGATGGCTTGTTCCTCTCACGTCAGCCATGAAATGATACCACATTTTGCAGGGAGTTGTCAATCCCTTTTTTCACATTTTTCTATTTTGGCCGCCCCTGAAATAGGGGCGGCCAAAAAAAGCCTATCAGGCGCTCTCCTGCTCCTCAGTATCGTCGGGCAGCTTACGGACCAGGACAGAGCGAATCCGGTGGTCCTCCACCTTCTCCGCCTGGAGCTCCAGGCCGTGGACCTGGACCAGGGGACGGCTGCCGTCCTCGGGGATGGTGCGCAGGCAACTGAGCAGCATGCCGCCCACCGTATCATAGTCCTCGTCCTCGGGCAGCTCCATATCCAGCTCCTCGGCCAGGTCCTCCACACTGAGGGAGCCGCTCACCCGCCACAGGTTTTCACCAAGCTGCTCCAGCTCCTGGGGCTCGGCGGGGTCGAACTCGTCGTAGATGTTGCCCACGATCTCCTCCAGCAGGTCCTCCACCGTGATGACGCCGGCCAGCTCGCCGTACTCGTCCAGCACCACGGCCAGATGGATCTTCTTGATCTGCATATCCCGCAGCAGGTCGTCGGCGGACAGGCTCTCCGGCACCAGATAGGCCGGGCGCATCAGATCCCGCACAGACTTGGTCCCGTCGGAGACCCAGTCCACCAGGAAGTCCCGGGTGTTGAGCACACCCAGAATGTCGCTCTCATCCTCGCCGTACACCGGGAAGCGGGACAGGCCGGTGGAGCGAATGGTGTCCAGCACTTCCTCCCGGGTGGCGTCCACGGAGATGGACTCCACGTCCGCCGCGTGGGTCATCACATCGCTGACGGTCTGGTCCGAGAAGTCGAACACGTTGTGCAGCAGTTCCTTCTCGTCCTCATTGATAGAGCCGCTCTCGTTGCCCAGGTCGATCATCATGCGGATCTCATCCTCTGTGACCTGCTCCTCCTCCACATCGGTCTTCATGCGCAGCAGGCGGAGCACCCCGTTAGTGGACAGGGACAGCAGTTTTACCACCGGCTTGGCGATGGTGGCGATGGCAGAGACCACGCGGCAGGACAGCCGGGCCATCTCCATAGACTTCTGCATAGCGATCCGCTTGGGGACCAGCTCGCCGAATACCAGGGTGAAATAGGACAGGATGATGGTTACCACCACCAGAGAGATGGTGTCCAGCACCGACGCGGGAATGCCCACCCCCAGGCTCAGGAGCCAGGCGGTTAAGTACTCGGCGAAGGCGTCCCCGGCGAAGGCGGCGCCCAGGAAGCCCGACAGAGTGATGGCAATTTGGATGGTGGACAAAAAGCCGGAGCTGTCCTCCACCATGTGCAGCAGTTTGGGCGCCAGCTTGTCGCCCTCTTCTTCCAGTTTTCGCAGTTTATTGGCGTTCAGCGAGATCACCGCGATCTCCGTCGCGGCGAAAAATGCATTGATCAAGATCAGAATGACCTGGACCAGCAGCTGAAACACAATGGTTTGCACGGTACTCGTTCCTCCTAATAAAATCCGTTACCTGAAAAAAAGCGCAAAAAAGCACGGCCTGCCCCGGCCAGATCGGTCGGGCAGACTATGCTTTTTCAAAACAGTTCTATTGTCTCCAGCAGTCGTTTCGTCGCTGTCGGAATCCATAAAACAGGCGTCTCCTTCTCAAGCGGCGGGACCTTTCCCGCCTTCTTCCACACGGCACTTTACAGCCGCTTTCCTATAACTATACCTGTGATCCAGCCTTCTGTCAAGATACAATTTCATTCCTTAACACAACATTGACAGAAATCCTGCATTTCAGAACCTCACTCCAGGGGGGCGTCACAGAAGCCGCAGCAGTCCGCGCCGCCGATCTTTTTGATCAGGGGGGGCAGGTAGCGTTCCATCTGGGTGATGCAGCGGGGGTTGCGGCAGATGGGCTTGGTGCCGATCTCCACCGGAGCGGGGTGCTCGTCCCGGGGCTGGAGGGCCAGATGCTCCAGCAGGGCCATGCGGGCGAACATGCCATAGCGGGCCTGCTGGAAGTACACCGCCCGGGGGTCGTCGTCCACGTCCACGGCGATCTCATCCACCCGGGGCAGGGGGTGCATCACCAGCATGTCCTTCTTGGCCCGCTCCAGCTTCCGGCGGGTGAGCACATAGATGCCCTTGTTCCGCTCGTACTCCAGGGGGTCCACAAAGCGCTCCTTCTGGATGCGGGTCATGTACAGCACATCCAGCTGGGGGATGACCGCCTCCAGCCCGGTGACCTCGGTGAACCACATGTTGTGCTCCCGCATAAAGACCCGCATGTAGTCGGGGACCGCCAATTCCCGGGGGGAGATGAGGAAAAATTTGATGTCCCGGAACTTGGCCATGGCCTTGATGAGGGAGTGGACGGTGCGGCCGTTCTTCAAATCGCCGCACAGCCCCAGGCACAGCCCGTCCACCCCGCCCCGCAGGCGGGTGATGGTGGTCAGGTCGGCCATGGTCTGGGTGGGGTGCATGTGGCCGCCGTCCCCGGCGTTCACCACCGGCACATGGGAGTACAGGGAGGCCGCCTTGGCCGAGCCCTCCCAGGGGGTGCGCATGACCACCACGTCGGCGTAGTTGGACACCATCCGCACCGTGTCCTTCATGCTCTCCCCCTTGGCCACCGAGGAGGAGTTGGGGTCGGCAAAGCCGAACACCGACCCGCCCAGCCGCATCATAGCGGTCTGGAAGGAGAAGTTGGTGCGGGTGGACGGCTCGTAAAACAGGTTGCAGGACACCTTGCCGTGGCACACGTCCACGAAGCGCTCCGGCGCGTCCATGATCTCACTGGCCCGGGCGTACAGGGCCTCCCACTCCTCACGGGACATATCTCCAAAGTCGATCAGATGTCGCATCACGGACCTTCCTTTCCCCGGTACAGCTCTAAAATTCCCGGCGGAGCACGCCGGGAGGATCTCTTGTTATTTCACATCATTGTATCACAACGAGAGGGGTCCCTTCAACACTAAAAAACAGATTTTTCTCCACACGGTTGCAGCCCTTGGCAGGAGGAGAAACAGGTGGACAAGATCGGAGTTTTTTTGTAGAATATACCTATCCGCAGGGCCCAGGCAGCAGTTTTAGTTGGAAAGGGGACGTTTTCGTGGACGGAAGACTGAGAAAATTTTCCGCAGTGCTTCTTTGCGGGCTGCTTGCCGGCTGTGCCGGGGAGGGGGCGGCTCCGTCGTGGGCGGACCTGCCTTCGGACTATGAGTTGACCTGCGTATCAACCGCATCCCCCTTGTCCCTGCACATTTCTACCGATTCCCCGGAGGAACTGGAGGGGCAGGTGGTGTTTCAGGAGGACGGATGCAGCATCACCGTCAGCCAGATCTCCAGATCCGGTGAGGGGGAATATACCATCCGATTTCAGGCCGCCGGGGGCAGCGACGATTCCGGCCGCCGTTCTCTGATCTCGGCCGCAGTTCCCGGCCAGGGGGAGTACAGCGGTGTAATCCGGAGCGCCGATCTGTCGGTGGAGCCCGCCGATCTCTATACGGCCTATTACTCGTATCAGACCAGCGAGTTTACAGAGACCGGAAATGAATTTGAGATTACCGTGGTTCAAATGCAGGATGCCCCACCCGGCGGGGCCCCACAGGACATCTCCCTGACCATTCCAGAATTATACCGCATTGACGCGGTTCCCGGCGATGTGAAATAACAGGTCCCCCGGCTTTTGCCGGGGGACTGCTGGCAGATTCAGATGGTTTCCCGCACCTGTGCCAGGCACAGGTCCAGGTCTCCGCGTATTTTTTCCTGCACTTCATACAGATAGTCGCTGACCGCGTACAGTCCCTCTCCATAGGCGTGGTCCAGGGAAATGGCCGCCGAAACGGCCCTGGCCGCCTGGACGCCCCAGGTGAGCCGCTCCAGGTCCTCGTCCAGGTCCAGCAGCTTCGTGCGCAGATCAAACATGATAAAACCTCCTTGTATTTTCCCGGGAGGTGTGGCATAATCAAATTTACCGGACCTCCGGGTTTGGTGCTTAGAGTGTTGGTGTTGCTTGCGAGGCTGGCCAACACTCTATTTTTGGGCTGATTTGATTCCCAATCGAATCAGCTCCAGCAGCGAATACCCGGTTGAGAGGCAGAACTGTTGAATTTCTGCTTTTTCTTCCGGGGTGATGCGGATGTAGAGCCGTTCCGTTTTGGGGTTTTCAATCTTCGGCCGCCCTTGGGATGGGGACATGGACTAACCCTCCTTTTCTGTCCGTACATTAAATATATATTGTGCGGACAAAAAAGTCAAGCCTATTTTGAATATTGCGAAGAAAAGCCCCCGGCCTGTTGAACAGCACCCCAATTGTTAGACAGTATGGTATACTACTAACGAATGGGGTGTTGTTTTATGCCAAAAGGGAAACCAAATAAAAGATACACGGGGGAGTTCAAACAAGAAGTTGTAGAGACGATGATGCGGGAAAAACTAAGTTACCGTGAAGCAGCTCGTCAGTTTGAGATCAATGATCATAACCGTGTACGGTATTGGGAGCGCATATATTTGGAAGAAGGTCCAGAGGGGCTGTACATAGAGCGAAGAGGTCGCGGCAGCAAGGGGCGTCCTCCGAAGAAGCTCAAGGCGGAGATTGAAGAAGACTTATTGGCAGAAGTACAGCGGTTGAGAGCGGAGAATGCATACCTAAAAAAATTGAATGCCTTGGTTGCCGAGAGGGTACGGCAAGAGAGAAAGCAAAAGTAATATGGGAACTGAGGCATGAACACAAGTTGTCGCTGTTGCTGAACGTTGCCGGTCTCCCTCGCAGCACATATTATTACTACACCAAAAAGCAGAAAGAGCCAGAGAAGTATGTAGAGTTGAAAGAAGAGATCTGCTCCATTGCAGCAGAGAACAAGGGAAGATACGGCTACCGTCGTGTGACACAGGAACTGCGAAACCGTGGATTTCATTACAACCACAAGCTCGTCATGAAACTGATGAAGCAGCTGGGCTTAAGCAGCAAAGTACGGGTGAAGAAGTATCGTTCTTACAAAGGCGAAGTCGGGAAAATCGCTCCAAATCTTCTGGAAAGGAACTTCTATGCGGAGAAGCCAAATCAGAAATGGGTTACCGATGTAACTGAGTTCTCTTTGTTCGGTGAGAAGCTGTACCTTTCTCCCGTTTTAGATCTGTGCAGCGAGGATCTGGTCAGCTATACGATCTCGAATCGACCGGTGCTCGGAATGGTGATCTCTATGCTGGAGAAAGCCTTTGAAACGATCCCAGAAGGCACTGGACTTATCCTGCATTCTGATCAAGACTGGCAGTACCAACACAAGCAGTATCAGAGGATGCTGGAATCAAAAGGCATACGTCAGAGCATGAGCCGAAAAGGGAATTGCTTAGATAATGCCGTGATGGAGAATTTCTTCGGATTACTCAAATCTGAGCTTCTATATCTTCAAAACTTTGACTCCTTAGAACACTTCAAGACTGAACTCATTGACTACCTTGATTACTACAACAATCGCAGAATCAAGCTAAAACTGAAGGGCCTGACACCTGCTCAACACAGATACCAGACCCTTCAGGTCGCTTAATTCAAATATTTGTCTAACTTTTGGGGTTCACTTCATGTGACCGGGGGCTTTTGATATAGGAGAAAAGAGCCGATTAGTTGGAAGCGGTGTCCAGGTCAGTATCATCGCCCCAGAGCATGTTCTTGCGCAGCTCGGCGCCCACGGTCTCCATCTGGTGCTTGGCCAGCTGGGCCCGCTTGGCGTTGAAGAAGGTGCGGCCGTTCTTGTTCTCGGCGATCCACTTGCCGGCGAACACGCCGTCCTGGATGTCGGTCAGAACCGCCTTCATGTTCTTCTTGGTCTCCTCATAGGGCAGGACACGGGGGCCGGAGACATACTCGCCGAACTCCGCGGTGTCGGAGATGGAGTAGTTCATGGCAGCCACGCCGCCCTTGTTGATCAGGTCGATGATGAGCTTCATCTCGTGGATGCACTCGAAGTAGGCGTTCTCGGGCTCGTAGCCGGCTTCCACCAGAGTCTCGAAGCCCAGCTTCATCAGCTCCACCACGCCGCCGCACAGCACGGCCTGCTCGCCGAACAGGTCGGTCTCGGTCTCGTCCTGGAAGGTGGTCTCCATCACGCCGCCCCGGGCGCCGCCGATGCCGGCGGCATAGGCCAGAGCCAGCTTATAGGCGTCGCCGGTGGCGTTCTGCTCCACGGCGATCAGGCAGGGCACGCCCTTGCCGTTCACATAGGTGGAGCGGACGGTGTGGCCGGGGCCCTTGGGAGCGATCATGGTCACGTCCACGTCGGCGGGGGGCACGATCTGCTTGAAGTGGATGTTGAAGCCGTGGGCAAACATGAGCATGTTGCCCGCCTCCAGGTTGGGGGCGATGTCCCGCTTGTACACGTCGGCCTGGACCTCGTCGTTGACCAGAATCATCACGATGTCGCCCCACTTGGCGGCCTCGGGGATGGTCATGACCTTCAGCCCGGCCTCCTCGGCGTTCTTCCAGTTCTTGGAGCCGGCGCGCAGGCCCACGCACACGTCGCATCCGGAATCCTTCAGGTTCAGGGCATGAGCGTGGCCCTGGGAGCCGTAGCCGATGATGGCGATTTTCTTACCGTTGAGGTAGTTGATATCGCAGTCCTTCGCGTAGTACATCTTTGCCATGATAATACACTCCTTTTTGCTGATGGCATTAAGATTTCAAATTCAAAACCCCAGGGGACCGGTTCTCGGTCCTCTTGGCGGATTGACAGGGTGACTGGCTCTCCCTTTGCGGGAAAACCCGGCGTGTAGGGGCGGATATGATCCGCCCGAACAAGATAGCAGGATCCTGCGGGTGGCTGATAGCCGCCCCTACGGGCATTTTGCAGGGGCGACCCTCGCGGTCGCCCGCCTCTGTTACAGCACGTTCTTGCCGTAGTTGTACTCCTCCCGGAGCTTGCTGTCGTCGTAGATGGAGCTGCGGCCCCGCTCGATGGCCAGGGTGCCCGTCTTGGCCATCTCCAGGATGCCGAAGTCGGACAGCAGGTTGATGAGGGCGCCGGTCTTGCTCTTGTCCCCGAAGATGGCCACGGTGAGGGTCTCCCGGCTCACGTCGATGATGTTGGCCCGGAAGATGTTGGCCATCTGGATGATCTCGTCCCGGGTGGTGCGGTCCACCGCCATGACCTTGATCATGGCGAACTCCCGCTGGATGGAAGTCTCCTCGTCCAGAATCTTCACCACCTGCACCGGAATCAGCTTCCGGCACTGGGCGGCGATCTGGTTGACCATCAGCTCGTCCCCCAGAATCACAATGGTGATGCGGGTGAGGCCGGGCTGGCTGGTCTCGCCGGAGACGATGGACTCGATGTTGTACCCCTTGCGGGAGAACAGCCGGGCCACCTGGCTGAGCACGCCGGGGATGTCCTGGACCAGCAGGGAGAGGGTGTAGAGCTTCTTTTCCGTGTCAAAGGTCTTTTTCATCGCTTCACGCCCTCCTTACTTCAGCAGAAAATCGGTGATGTGGGCGCCGCCGGCCACCATGGGCCGGACCATCTCGTCCATGTCCACCTGGCAGTCGATGACATAGCCGCAGCCGCAGGACAGGGCCTCCTGGAGGGCCTGCTCCATCTCGGCCCGGTTGGTGACCCGCTTGCCCTTCAGACCGTAGGCCTGGGCCAGCTTCACAAAGTCGGGCCCCCGGTCCAGGGTGGTCTGGGAGTAGTGCTCGTGGTAAATGAGGTGCTGCCACTGGCGCACCATGCCCAGGGTGCCGTTGTTGAACACCACCGTGATAATGGGCAGATGGTAGTGCTCCACCGTGGCCAGCTCGTGGCAGTTCATGCGGAAGCAGCCGTCGCCGGTGGTGTGGACCACCACCTTGTCCGGGTTGCCGATCTTGGCCCCGATGGCCGCCCCCAGGCCGAAGCCCATGGTGCCGAAGCCGCCGCTGGTGAGCAGCTGGCCGGGGTAGTTGAAGTGGAAGTGCTGGATGGACCACATCTGGTGCTGGCCCACGTCGGTGGCCACGATGGCGTCCCGGGGGACCGCCTTCTCAATGGCGTCCAGAATCTGGCCGGGGGTCAGCTTGTCCCCCTCCTCCACCACCTGGGGCTCCCGCAGGGGAAGGATATGTTCCTTCCAAGACTGGTGGTGGTACTGGGGCAGGCGCTCGTTGAGCAGCTCCAGCACCCGCTTGGCCGACCCGATGATGTGGTGGTCGGTGAGCACATTCTTATCGATCTCCGAGCGGTCGATGTCGATGTGGACGATCTTGGCCTGGCTGGCGAAGGTGTCCGGCTGGAGGGCCACCCGGTCGGAGAACCGGCAGCCCACGGCAATCAGTAAATCACACTCGTTGCAGGCCACGTTGCTGGCCTGGGAGCCGTGCATGCCGATCATGCCGGTGGTGAGGGGATGGGCCCCCGGGAAGCCGCCGCCGCCCATGACGGTGATGGCCACCGGGGCGTCCAGCTTCTCGGCAAACTCCCGGAACTGCTTGTCCGCCCGGCCCCGGACCACGCCGCCGCCGCAGATGAGCAGAGGCCGCTCCGACTGGGCAATCATCTCCACCAGCTTGTCCACGTCGCCCAGGTCGGGCTCGGGGGCCTTCAGACCGTGGCTCACCGCCAGCTGCCGGATGCTGTTGGTCTCCCGGTTCTGGGTCCAGGGGATGAACTCATAGTCGATCTCCACGCTGGGGGCGGTGACATTCTTCAAAAAGTCGATGAGCACCGGACCGGGCCGGCCGGTGGCCGCCACGGCGAAGGCCTGGCGCATCACGTCGGGGATGGTCTTGGGGTCCCGGACCAGATAGGTGGCCTTGGTGATGGGCATGGCGATGCCGGTGATGTCCACCTCCTGGAAGGCGTCCTTGCCCAGGGTCTCCTCGGTGACGTTACAGGTGATGAACACCACGGGGGAGGAGTCCATGTAGGCGGTGGCGATGCCGGTGGTCAGGTTGGTGGCCCCCGGGCCGGAGGTGGCGAAGCACACTCCCACCTTGCCGGTGGAGCGGGCATAGCCGTCGGCGGCGTGGGAGGCCCCCTGCTCGTGAGCAGTCAAAATGTGGTGAATCTTGTCCTGATAGTTGTAAAGCTCATCATAGAGGTTCAGGATGGTCCCGCCGGGATACCCAAAGACGGTGTCCACCTCCTGCTCCAGCAGGCACTCCAGGATGGCTTGGGTCGCTCTTACTTTCACAAACATGCCTCCAAAAAATGCAGAATGCAGAATGCAGAATGCAGAATGAATGGACGATACCGCCCGTTTCTGCGAATATTCTGCGAAATTTGGAACATTCTGCGCGAATTTTTCTCACTGGCGGAAGGCATCGCGCAAAAACACAGTCCATTCTGCATTCCTGCATTCTGCCTTCTTCATTCTCAGATTTTCCCTCCGCCCTTCTGCACGGCGATGACGCCGGTGCGGGCCACCTCCAGGATGGAGAAGGGGCGCATCATGGACTGGAAGGTGTCCAGCCGCTCCGGGGTGTCGGAGAGCTCCATGGTCATGGAGCTGGGGGAGATGTCGTCCACCTTGGCCCCCATGATCTCACAGATGGTCATAATGTCCTGGCGGGTCTTGTTGTTGGCGTTTACCTTTAAAATCATCAGCTCCCGGCCGATGAGGTTGTTCTCCTCCAGGGTGCGGACCTTGATCACGTCCACCAGCTTGTTGAGCTGCTTCTCCACCTGCTCCACCACGCTGTTTCCGCTGTCCACGATGATGGTGATGCGGGAGATGGTGGGGTCGTCGGTGACCCCCACCGCCAGGGAGTCGATGTTGAAGGCCCGGCGGGAGAACAGTCCGGTGATGCGGTTGAGCACGCCGGCCTGGTTTTCCACCAGAATGGAAATGGTCTGTTTCATAAGATCTCCTCCCCTCCCTTAGTCGTTGGTGCCCACGTCCGGGTGGACTTTCACGATGAGCAGGCAGCAGCCGCGGACAGCCAGGAACTGGTCCAGCACCTCGTCCACCTTGTCCTCGTCGTCCACGGTCAGGCTGGGGATGCCGTAGGCGCCGGCCACGGCGGAGAAGTCCGGGGAGCCGTCCAGAGCCACGCCGAAGGGGCCGTGGTAGGGGGCGGACTTCTGAATCTGGTGGACCAGGCCCAGAGTGTTGTTCTGGAACAGGACGATCTTCACGTCCAGGTCCGCCGCCCGGATGGCGGAGAGCTCGTTCATGGCCATCTGGAAGGAGCCGTCGCCGCACACCACGATGTTCTGGCGCTCCGGCGCCGCTACCTTGGCCCCGATGCCAGCGGGCAGGGCGTAGCCCATGGTGCCCAGACCGCCGCTGGTGAGCAGCCGCCCGTGCTTCTGGGGCAGGTACTTACAGGTGAAAATCTGGTTTTGGCCCACGTCCACGCTGACCACCGCGTCGTCGTCCAGCTTGGCCCCCAGCTTCCGCAGGAGGGTGCCGGGGAACACGGAGCCCTCCCGCCGGGGGAAGACCCGGTTCAGCTCCGCCTTCCGGTAGTCCTTCAGCTGGTCCAGCCAGGCGGTGGAGTCGGTGACCGGCACGCCCCGGTCCAGAATCTGTCTCAAAATGACCTTCACATCGCCCACCAGGGGGATGGCGGCCTCCATGTTCTTGCCGATCTCCGCCGGGTCCACGTCGATGTGAATGGTGGCCATGCGCCGCTGAATCTCCTTGGGGTCCACCATGGCCCGGTCGGCGGCACGGGTGCCCACCATGATGAGCAGGTCCGCCTTGGCCAGTGCCTGGTTGGCGCAGTGGTTGCCGTGGGCCCCGATCATGCCCATGTTCAGGGGGTGGTCGGTGGCCATGAGGGAGATGCCCATCATGGTCTTGACCACCGGGATGGCGCAGCTCTCCGCCAGCTCCAGCAGCTCGTCCCGGGCGTTGGCCAGCCACACGCCGCCGCCGGCGCAGATGAGGGGCTGCTTGGCCCGGGCGATGGCCTCCACCACCCGCTTGATCTGCAGGTCGTTGCCCTTGACGCTGGGCTTATAGCCCCGGATGTTCACCGTCTCCGGGTACTGGAATTTTTTCAGGGTCTGCTCCTGCACGTCGATGGGAATGTCGATGAGCACCGGGCCGGGGCGGCCGGTGGAGGCGATGTGAAAGGCCTCCTTCACCACCCGGGGGATGTCGTTGGCGTCCTTCACCAGATAGCTGTGCTTGGAGAAGGGGGCCACGGCCCCGGTGATGTCCACCTCCTGAAAGATGTCCCGGCCCAGCAGGTTGCTGGGCACCTGGCCGGTGATGGCCACCATGGGGATGGAGTCCATGTAGGCGGTGGCGATGCCGGTGATCAGGTTGGTGGCCCCCGGGCCGCTGGTCACCATGCACACCCCGACCTTTCCGCTCATGCGGGCGTAGCCCGAGGCCATGTGCCCCGCGTTCTGCTCGGTCCGCACCAGGGTGTAGGCAATCTCCGGGTGCTCCTTCAGGGCGTCCACCGCCGGGCAGATGGTCGCTCCCGCGTATCCAAACATGTGCTCTACATTCTCTCGCTTCAAGCTCTCGATCAAAGCCTGCGCTCCATTCATCACACCGTCACCTCCGCAAATCACAAAACAAAAACGGCCTCGTCCCATCTCATTCGATAGGACGAAGCCGTATATTTACTCCGTGGTACCACCTAACTTCACAGGCAGGGCCTGTGCGCTCATTGCCCCGATAACGGTGGGCCTCCGTCCCCGCCTACTCAGGACTCGAAAAATGTCCCGTTCAGCAGGACGGCTCACGGGCGAGCTTCAGACTTGGGTCCTTTCCTGGAGCTTTCACCAGCCGCTCCTTCTCTGTGCGTCCAGACCCGCTTACTTCCCGGTCATTGCCATGGTATCTGATTGAACCGCCGGACGATACCGGCAAAATGTAACTTGCAATTATCTTACTCCCAACCTCGGGGAATTGTCAATTCTTTTTTTCGAACCAGATCTTCTGATGTGGTAAAATATTTTTTAACATGGAGTGCAACATTTTGTCCCCCTAAAGGGTGTTTGGGGTGAAAGGAGGAGAGGACATGGACCCAACTCAGGACCGGGACAGCCCGGAGGCGGTCATCCGGCGCTACTCGGACATGGTCTACCGCCTGGCCTTCGCCCGGACGGGGAACCGCAGCGACGCGGAGGACCTGTACCAGGAGGTCTTTCTCCGCTATCTTACCAAAGCCCCCGCCTTCACCTCGGAGGACCACCGGAAGGCCTGGCTGCTGCGGGTGGCGGTAAACTGCGCCAACCGCTTCCACGCCTCCCCGTGGCGAAGGCGCACCGAGCCCCTCAGCGAGGCCCTGTCCGTCCCCGCTCCGGAGGGGGAGGATCTGTGGGAGGAGCTGCGGCGGCTGCCGGAGAAGGACCGCACCGTTCTGCACCTCTACTACTACGAGGACATGACCACCGAGGAGATCGCCAAGCTGCTGGACCGGAACCCGGCCACAGTGCGCTCCCAGCTGCTGCGGGCGAGGGCGAAGCTGAAAAAACTGCTGGTGGAGGAGGGATGACCCATGCGTAAGGAGTATAAGCAGATGATGGACCAGCTCTCCCCCCGGGAGGAGCTGGTGGAGCAGGTGCTGGCCCAGGCCGGCGCCCATGCGGAACAGAAACAGAACAGGAGGAGACCCATGCACAAAAAGAAATTGATTCTGGCCCTGGCCGCCGCCCTGGTGGTGCTCACCGGGTCGGCCTTTGCCGCCGCCTACCAGGCGGGGGTGCTGGATATTTTCTTCCGGGGAGATACCAGCAGTTTGGAGTCTTACCGCACCATCCAGTCTACCGAGGATGAGAACTACCGGCTGACGGTGGACAGCCTGCGGGACGGGGACGGATTGTATCTGTATCTCACGGTAGAGCCAAAAACCGAGCAGGCTGCCCAGGCCCTCCCGGAAATTGAGTGGTTGCCGGGTACCTTTAACTTCACCCCCGGCATGACAAAAGGCTGGTGGGAGTCGGAGAAGACCACCGATCCGGAGGTCAGCCGCTCCTTCTCTATTGAGACCAATCTGACCTTAAAAGCACTGGAGACCCTGGAACCCATTACCTTTTCCACCAACTTCATGGCGGAGGACTGCACCCTCCAGCTGCCCATCGAACAGTCCGCCCCCACGGCAAGCCGGAGCATCAACCAGGAAATCGAGGTGAATCCCCTCATCGGGGAGACAGAATACTGGACGGATGTGACCATCTCCTCCACCCGGTTCTCTTATACCAGCGTACAGAATTATGTTAAGACGAGTGGCGGGCGCGATGTGGCAGACCCGCTGATCTTCCTGAAAATGAAAGACGGAAGCATTTTAACCCGCTCCCAGCTGGGGTTGGAGCCTATTGGAGAGGAACAGATTCTGGATGTGGAAGGACTTCCGGAAGAAAAGCGGATGGACCGGATCATTGACCATTTCAACATCGTCATCGACCCCACCCAGGTGGAATCTCTGATCGTGGGCGGAATGGAGTTCCCCATGGACGGGTCGGACCCCAAGGAAGTTCAGATGGACGAGGCCCTGCTCCCCTTCTATGCGGAAGCCATGGACTATCAGGACACCCAGGGCAATCCCACATCCTACGTGTCCTCCATGGAGGAGCTGTGTGAAAAACTAGGGGCGGACTACTCCTGGGACCCGGAGACCAAAACGGCCACCGGAGTCTATCGCGACGTAACCCTGCGGCTTACCGCCTGGTCTGGAACTGCGGAGATCGACGAGATGTCTACCCCAATCCAGGAGTACACCCACAGCTACCAGGCCATTCAAAACGGAGACACCGTCGCCGTCCACCCCTGTATTTTTGAGGCGGCGTGGCAGATCGACCTCTCCCAGGACTATATACGGACGATTGACCACGTGGACGGTCAGCCTGTTGCCGAGACGGAGTGGCTGGATTGGATTGTCATTCCCTGACCGGGCGCCAGGTGTGCCGCCCCTACGGAATGGCCTGGGGCGGCGCGTCCGGGAGGCCGCGCCCTGCGTGGGATGGAATTTCAGGGGCGGGCGGGTCT